>JAEEGH010007167.1_pt1 | contig 26966 bp, 27 predicted proteins | sample 9134181 | NCBI WGS metagenome assembly JAEEGH01 (sample SAMN16246544, study PRJNA631951) | gut metagenome | biome: gut microbiome; feature: rumen; material: DP-attached | host: Bos | place: Iran: Karaj | collected 2018-10 | reverse complement strand
AGCGTAATTCGAAATATTACACTTTTCCATCGTAACCTCATGCACCCCCAGTCGTTTGTTACAACCAGCAAACTCGCATCTCCCATGAGCCGCAAACCAGAGGTCTCTTCTAACATTAATTGGTATATGTGTATTACTCATCGTCAACATGAATTTTTCAAGAAAGAAAGACAAAATTTGTGCCAATTGTGATTTTTGCTCAATTTTCAAACAAAGAACCCCATCATTCCAAATATTTCAACAAAAGAATGAGCAAAAACGTAATATTTTGGATTAATTGACATAACAACTGCCACAATAGCATCTGCCAATATGGCAGTTTTTGAGCAAAAACCACAAATATTTGCATTTCTCATATAATAATTCTAATTTTGCAGCCAAATAATTCAAAAACACCTCAAAATATACCGCCATGCTTTTGAAATTTACCGTTGACAACTACCGCTCGTTCGGAAGAGAAATGACACTTGACCTTGCTGCATCCAATGGTATTCGCGACAATATTGAAGGTGCTTTTACTGATGCAGGAAACAACAAGATTTTGAATGTCGTGGCCTTTTATGGTGCTAACTCTAGCGGAAAAACAAATTTTCTGCGTGCTATAGGCAACATGCGCCGAATTATTGTCCAATCGGTAAAGCTTAACGAAAACGATTCACTACCATACGATCCTTTTCTTCTCTCCACAGTAAAATTACACCCTACTAAATTCGAGGCGACTATTTTCAACATAGTTGACAAGACCACTTATACCTACGGTTTCGAGTATTTACCATCTTCTATCACTAAAGAATGGCTATTCATGAAGTCGCCCAAAAAGTCGACCAAAAAACTATTTATTCGCGACGGAGAAAAAATGGAAATAGATCCCAATAATTTCACGGAAGGCCTTAACATAACTGTCAAATTAAACAAAAATCGCTTGTTCCTTTCTTTAGTTGGCCAATTAGGTGGTGACATCTCCAACAACATCATTACCCTTTTCCAGAACAAACTCCGTGTTATTTCAGGCATCGAAGACTCTGATTATTCAGATTACACCCGTCGTCTCGTCCATGAGAATAAAAAGTACAAAACACTTGCACAAGATTTCCTGCGTAATATGGGTTTGGGATTCAACGAATTTGAAACAAAGAAAATAGAGTTTGAAAAAATTGTATTCCCTCAAGGTTTCCCTGCGGAACTAATTGAACAATTCCGAGGACGCACAATTATTGAGGTGTCATCAATTCACTCGGTATACGATGAAAACGGAAACATTGTTGAACAGATTAAGCTCAACCTTGATGAAAACGAATCGGCTGGAACCAATAAAATCTTTAATCTTACAGGACCAATTCTTGAAGCTCTTCAAAACGGACTAACACTTGTAATTGATGAGCTGGATTCCCAAATGCATCCTCTGATCTCATGGAAACTGGTGGAAAAATTCAACAACCAAGAAAGCAATCCTCATGGAGCACAACTACTTTTCACCACTCATGATACACATCTGCTTTCAAACCGATTATTCCGTAGAGACCAAATATGGTTTGTACAAAAAGACTCTAAAGATTGCTCTTGTATTTATCCGATGATGGAAGCAACAGACAAATTGGGACACGCACCTCGCTCAGATTCAAATTACCAAAAGAACTACATCCAGGGTATTTACGGCGCGATACCATACTTTACCAACGAAACACCGACAGAAAGCGTCTAATACTTTCATTATCTTTGCATCTTGTAAACATCCATATATCTATAAGAAAAATACAAGAATTTATAAGAAAAAGAGTGCTATCACATTTGTTATCAATAAATTGGAATAGCTCAAATTTATAAGAAAAAAACAAAAAAAACGAACATGGCCGACTTCAACAATATGACAGAATCACAAATTAAGGAATTCATCAAGGACAACTATCCTGCTGAAAATTCTTCTTGCGAATGGAAAGAATTTAAGAATCTGAAAAACAGCTTTTCTGGTGACGAGTCGAAGGATGTCGTTTCGTATGTGTCAGCCATAGCCAATATGCAAGGTGGCGAGCTGGTTATTGGTGTTGTTGATAAAACGCTTGAAATCGCAGGTACCAACACTTATAACTTCGACAAATATAACATTGTTTACAAGCTGAAGGAACAATGCACCAACCTATCCTCCGAAGGATTATATGTGGACGAACTTATTGCAATAGATAGCGGAAAGAAAGTCTGGATTATCCATATTCCCAAGCATTTACCCCGCCGTCCCGTTTATGCACATCGAAAAGCATGGCAAAGAATTGAGGATTCGTTGGTTGAGATGACCCCTGAACGAATGGATGCAATCTTATCCGAACCTATTGCCCATCAGGATTGGTCGGCTCAAATTATCCCTGAAGCCTCCATTGACGACCTCGATCCTGCCGCCATTCTCGAAGCAAGAAAGCAATTTGTCAGTCGCTACCCCGAAAAAGAGGATGAAGTCAAACAATGGAATGATGAGAAGTTCCTAAACAAAGCGGGTATCACCATCAAAGGCAAAATCACCAATACGGCTATCATTCTACTTGGCCGTCCTGAATCCGAACATTTCATTTCGCCTGCTGTGTGTAAAATCAGATGGTCGCGCAAAAATGCCTCTGGTGAAAGCAACTCCGATTTCGATGTGTTCACCATCCCCATGATTCTTGCTGTCGAAAAATTGAAAAACACAATACACAATTCCAAATATGTGTTTTCCATCAATGGCTCCCTATTCCCCGATGAAATGCCGAGATACGATGCTTTCACACTTCGTGAGCCTTTGAACAACTGCATTGCACATCAGGATTATTCCAAGTCGGCCATGATTGAAGTGATTGAGTATTACAATGACCGTTTGGTTTTCCGCAATTACGGTCAGTTTATCCCCAATTCGGTGGAAGATGTTGTGATGGAAGATTGCCCTGAATCCCAATACAGAAACCCTTTTTTGGTGTCTGCCATGAAGAATGTCAAAATGGTTGAGACTGAAGGAGGTGGAATAAGAAAACTGTTTGATCGGCAACGACGTAAATTCTTCCCAATGCCTGAATACGACCTTAGCGGCGGGAAAGTCAAAGTGGAAATCCAAGGCAACATCCTCGACGAAGAATTTGCCAAGATCTTAATCAGCAACCCTTCTTTGACATTACACGACATTATATTGCTCGACAAAGTCCAAAAGCACAAACCTTTGACTGATGAAGAAATAGCCGTGTTGAGGAAAAAGCATTTTGTTGAAGGAAGGAAAAACAACCTATATTTATCCTCAATGGTTGTGAAACCTTTGGACAACAACGAGCTGAAATCCAATTACATCCGAAACAAGAGTTTTGACGATGATTTTTATAAGAAACTCATTGTTGAATACCTGACCAAATTCGGTCAAGCCAGAAGAAAAGACATTGACACTTTGTTGATGAGCAAATTGTCTGAATCGTTGACTCAAGATCAAAAGTTCAACAAAATCACCAATCTTTTGGCTTCATTGAGGCAAGCTGGTATTATCCAAGTCAAAGAAGGCTCCCGCATCTGGATTCTTGTAAAGTCAAGATGAGTTTACAAGAGACACATCTACTTTTATAAGAATAATAAGTTTTATTATTAAATATCAACAAAATACAACTCTTGTTTTTACAAGAAGAATTGGATTTTTATATTAATTATTTGGGCGCATCCCCCGCCGTCCGTATAGCTCCATCGACAAGAAAGCATCGACAGGCCGTCGGGGGTCGGGCTTTCCGGGGGTACGCTATCGCTCCCGTGCTTTGCTCCATTCCGCGATGAAACATAGCTCGTTCCTCGCTGTGTTTCCCGCTCCATTACGCAAACCACCAAGCCCCTCCAATCCCTTGCGCGTTCCCCGCAGTAAAGCCTCAACGAATAGGAAAGTCCTTACTCCGCTCTAAGGCATTAACCCTGGCTTTTACCGTGGGGAAGCATCTTTTAGCATCACCTTCCCATCCCCGCCAAGGTGTTCCGACCACCGTCGAAGCCCTTGTACTGTGTGCGGCAGTGCAACGGTCGCTATCATTCCGCGTCGGAACACGGTTCGTACCTCTCTGTGTTCCGCCGCTCCATTAACGCGCCCAGCATTGCCTTCCCAGTCCTGCAGGCATCGTCGGCGGTCTCCACATCGTGTTTGTCCCGCCAGCCGCAATTCCCGCGAAGGCGGGAACCTCGCTGCTGCCATTCGCCGCTACGGTCACTCACGGGCGTTGCCCACGCAAACGAACTCCCTCAGCTTCTACTAAGGTCCGCGCCCTGACAACTACCTTTCGCTCCGTCGGGCAGACGACGCCTCCGTACCTCCAGCGTCGTCTGCTCGCTCCGCTTTCAGTCCGTCGTCAGGTCGCTGGCTTCATCACCGCCTCAATGCTTAATGATGAGAACAAGCCACACCTGCCGCAGTCGGTCGCCCGTCACCCACCCAAAAACGCCTGTGGGTTCCTCTCCGCGGCCAATGCCAGCAGCCCCGCTCCCGTATGAAAGCTCTTACCCTTTGCTTTAAGCATCATCTTTGCTTCAGCACCTTTGGGGCATCTACCGGCCAAGCCGCCGCTGTCACGGTTTTTGCAGTCCCTAGGCTACAACCTTGCCTCCCCAAAGCTGGTCGGTAATGCCGCCGTTCAGGGTGCTCGTCCTCGTTCCTGCGGGCGAACACTCTGCTCGTCGACAACATCGCCCAGCGCCGCGCGACGGCCAGCCTCAACTTCTCAATCGCCCCGGGCAAGAGTCGTTTTCAGATTCTTCTAAAACGTCAATTCGTAAGAACGAATAACGAAAGCACGTTAGTACGAGAAACATCCTTCAAGAAAAAAAACGACACATGCCCAGTGCGGCCACACATCGTTTGAAATCCAATACTTCTAAGGAAATCTTATGAAAAGCCGTCGCGCCTTACCCACGGCTTGGGCTTGATGATGGGCAAAAAAACCACGCCAGCGGCTGTCAACAACATTTGCTTATAGCTTATTGTATCCATAAAAAGACTATCTTTGTGCGTTAAATGGATTCTCAAAAAAGACTTTTCTTTATAAATTCAATAAAATGAACGATTTGAAACAGTTTATTAAAAGTGTTCCACTGGGAATTTGGACAATAATAGGGATTTTCATTCTCATTGTTTTTGCATTACCATTGCTTTTTACTCGTCCGGGATTTATTGACTTCACTGAAACCGGTCAGATAGGCGATACTATCGGTGGCACAATGGGACCGTTTATTGCGATTTTGGCCGCTCTCCTTACTTTTTTTGCTTTTTGGACACAATTTGATGCTAACCGAGAATTAATCAACGAAAACCGTAGGAATCATTTTGAGAATCATTTTTACAAAATGTTGGATATTCATCTTGAAAATGTTGCCGACTTAAATAAGCGTTTTGTGGGAACTGATGTCGATTCATGCTTTCATGTTTGGTGCAATGAAATATTGAACATGTACAATATGTTGATAATGCAGAGTGATTTGGGAGGATTCATTGATTACATTAAAATGCAGTATAGTGGCGAATCAACTCAAAAAGAATTCATTGCGTTCTTAACCAACTTGCAAGAATCCTCAGATGAGCATCAGAAGGTCATATTCGAGATAACCTATTCGTATTTTTTTAATAGCAATTTTTCTACGATGAAATACGGAGATAGTGACAAAACCAATCATATCAGGCAGTTCGCGAGTTTATTTACCTCCTATTTGCAATTACATGATAAAACTATATTTAAGAACAAGCCAAAAAATGAGTTACTAGGTCGCTACTATCGGCATCTCTTTCAAATAGTAAAATTAGTAGATGATCAGAATGACAATCTTTTCACTGAAAAAGAATGGAAACACAAATATCTCGGAATTTTACGTTCTCAAATGTCCGATTATGAGCAGTTGCTTCTTTACTACAACGCTCAATCATCATTGGGTAAGGCATGGAACGATCACAAATATATTGAGAATTACAGGTTGATCAAGAATATTCCATACGATGCTATAGCATTTTGCGCTGGCGAGTCTCCATGGCATCGGTATTCTAGCACTATTCAAGAATTGGAAAAGCAAGGCGAAAAGTTTTTTGAAAAGGAATAGAATTGCCTCTATCATCTAGACCAAGAGACTTTTTGGTTGCTCCATACCAAGCCGCCGCTGTCATGGTTTTTGCAATGCTTGGGCTTTTACCCTGCCTCCCCGATGCTGTGCGGTAATGCCGCCAGTCAGGGTGCTCGTCCTCGTTCCTGCGGGCGAACACTCTGCCTGTCGACAACACCGCCCAGCGGCCGTGCGACGGCCAGCCTCACCTTTCTCTTTGCCCTGGGCAAGAAGTGTTTGCACCACCTTCGCCCATCGAAAGCACGATAGGACGAAAGTACGATAGCACGTAAAACAACCTCAACAAAAACACCTCTTGCCCAGTGCAGCAACATGTTATTTGGAAAGTCTATTCTTCTAAAGAAATTTAATGAAAGGCCGTCGCGCCTTACCCACAGCTGAAGCCTTAACCAGGCAAAAACCACGCCAGCGGCTGCCTCAACTTTTATCATCAAGCTTTTACGGAATGAAAAGCATCTTGGCCACCCCCTCATTGCGGACTTGTTTTTAAATACCAAGCTTCATTTTCTCATTACCAACACCACACCTTGTTGCTATCCCATAAGACAGCTTGAAGTAAGGCCTTTTCGTTTGATTAACCTACTTCAGAAAACAACTCAAATTACTATTTTACTTCAAATCTTCTTTAACTATAGTCCCCCAAAAAACCATCTCATCAACCACGCTGATTTCATTATCCGAAACAATTTTTTCGATTTTTCTTGCTATATTTATTTTTTTTGTACTTTTGCACCCGCAATGAAGAGCAACAATAGAAATATCAACAAATTGAGAATAAGGCAAATAGGTTATGTTTTCTTTTGGTCTTTAGGTTTATTTATTGCCACTTTCTATGGATTATTTGACAAAATAGAAGGCGTTAACAGATTTGCTTTTGACAAAATGAAAGAAATATCTGCCTTGAATTTGGGGGAAATATATTTGTTTCCGCTGTTTATGGCAATGACATTATTTTTATTGGATTTTGTTCATGAAACTATGTCTCAAGGCCGTCCCCTTACACTTACTTTTTCAAAATGGTTCGTCATTTGCTTTATTGTTTTCGTATTAGCTGTAGCATGTTCCGTATTGTTCAACAATAATTCTTGGGGCTGGTTTTTTTTCATATTATCATGGCTGGCGTTGTCTATATTGAAATTAAGCTCAATCGTTGAGACAGAAATAAGTGGAACAAAGATAGAGAGATAAATAATTTGTGTAATTAAACAAATAATTAAGAATGAGTCCAATATTATTCGGCGTTGTGTTTGGTTCAATTATGCTTTTTTTGATTGTAGACATTCTAACGAAAAAAGCGCCAATTCCTGTTACAGTTTCTGTCGCAAAGGCGGGAAAAGTTACGGATCCGTGCTCAATAACAGAATCATTAAAATATGGAGTGCCTCAATTCATCAATGTCGATGGAAAAAGAATTGATGTCTCGAAGTATGTAGTGTTTTACGTACACGGAGAATCTATGGGAAAATATAAGATCCATGATAAACAAATGGCTTTTGTTGAGCCATTGGCATCGACTTTTGAAATATCAGGACATCCCGTGCTAGTTCTAAGAATAATAAATCCAAATGATGCGGGATACAAATTGAGGAAATTCGTTTGCCTTATAGATTCCATTGAGAATACAAATTGGGAAGATGTTTATGAAAAAAACAAGGATAGAATTAGCATTCCTCAAAATGATTTTATTGCCCAGTGTGTAAAAAAAGCTTCTAAAGATAAAGATTGTCTTACGGGGAAAGTTATCTTATCCGAGACTTACGATGTAACGGCAAAAAAGGATTGCTATTCATTACATGCTTTATCAACAGCATTTGGAACGGTGGAATACGTTGTTTGAATGATTCTATTCGATATTTCTAATCTAAACAAATTATTTCTTGTAATTTATTTTGCATTTTTGTGGTAGTATAAATATCGAATTTATATAATAGAAACTCATTCAACTCCTCATTGCGGACTTGATCCGCAACCTCAAACCGTCGTAATTACGTAAGTACGCATAACGAGAAAAACGTAAATAACGACACATCCCACCGCACATCCCACCCAATAAAAAACCGAGGGGGAAATCGGTGTTCCCTGCGTCGCCGCTTCTTGCGCCTGCCTTGGTGTGTGCAAGGCTATAACGAGCGTTGATGAAAACAAAATGCTGAGCTCCGCAAGCTCCGTGCGCTTTTGCTTTCATCAGCGGCCTTGCGCAACACCGCCGCTTCCTTCGTCTGTCCCGCGACAAGCGTTCCGCTGCGCTCCACTGGCGCGGCTCCAGACGAGCGTCAGCGGCTCCAAGGCCAGCCGCTTTCGTGGCTCCTTGCTCGCTCGGGGCTTTCTTGGCCGCCCCCGTACCCCCTAAGCGGTTCTCGTTCCTCGCATCTTTTTGTCGGGTGCAGCCGCGCCCCTTTAGTTTTGCGCCCCTGCTTGGTCGCCCGCCCGGCGGTTCCCTTGTCGGAGCGCTAAAGCGCATCGTGTTTCGCCCCCTCATCGTTGCCACCCCTTCCCGCGATGGCCATACTGGTGCCTGCCTCTTCGGGTGCGCCGCCGCAAAAGGCACGCCCGCCGCCGCTTCGGATTGAAACCGTGCGCGGACTCCTGTCGGGCGGGTCGGGCTCCCCGGCGCGAACGGGGCGCAGTCGTTCTCATCGCAGTCGTAGTTCTTGGGCACAGTGTTGTCGTTCTGCTGAAACTCCCGCGTAAGTAGGCCGCAGGCGCTTTTCCCCCTTCGGTTTTTTCCAACGCGCAGGCAATGCCGCCGTCACCCCCGTCCACCACCCCAAAGTTCAGGTCAGGTCGCTCCGCTATCGCTTCGCTCTGGCCAACCACCACTTACCCCACCAACCACCCTAAGTCGAAAGTTCGGAAAGGTGTCGCTCCGCAAGGCTCCGCTCCGTACCACCGTCGTCCCCACCGCCACCCTGAATTGACAATTCAGAAAGTAGAAACAATTGATACTTAAATCGCAATAACAACTACCTTTCAGCGTTATAGATGATGTAAACTAAATCTTGTATAACATGAAAAAATCAGTTTTTATCATCGCGTTACTGTGCGTCATCACTTTGATGACCTCTTGCAAAAAAGATCCATCCATCACGCAAGGCGTGTATGGCACTGTAATAGAACGTTACGGTGATTGGATGCCTGGCTCAACCGCCGACCATGGCGAGAGACCCATCACTTGCGAGGTGTATGTGTACGAATACACCATGCTCTCAGACTTCGGCGGCGGTATTTCCGTTAATTATCCTATTGACGCAATGCCAAAACCGTTTGTGGCCAAGACCACATCAAACGCCAAAGGCTTCTACGAAATCAATCTTGCTCCTGGCACTTACTCGATATTTTTATTGTATAACGGGAAACTGACGGATGGAGGTGGACTCGATGGCTATGGTGGCATCAATCCTATTACTATCAACTCGGACGAAAAGATTGAAAGGCAACTTGTTTTGGACCACGCCGTGTATTAAAACCATCAATTGAATAAAAACCTAAGCCACGCCCAATCAGCGTGGCTTTGTCGTTTATTATGAAGTCACCTTCCCGTGTACGGTGCCTAAAAAAGCCAAGCCCCTAAATAAACTACGCCCCGTCGAGCGCGGGTCTCCGTTTGCCGTTAGGGTACTTGCTTTTTTAACCACCTCGTTTTCAGCATTTCGCGCAATCGTCTCTTTTTTCAGAGTGTAGAAACAGAAAGCTCCCTTGAAAATTTTCTTGGGAGCTTTCCGTAACAAAATGAAAAAAAATGATACTATGTTTACTTTATAGGGCTGCCCGTCCCCCTCTCAGAGGGGGTTGCCGCAGGCCGGGGGAGTCATTTCAGCTCGAAGTGGCACTTGTCAACGAACGTCTTCCAATTACCACCCCAGACGATTTCAACGCCCTGGTCGCTGGCCACCTGAAACATCAGGTCGGCCAACTCTTCGAACCTGGACCAGTCCACCTGCTTCCGATTCATCGTCAGAGGGTACAGGTCAACCGCTTTCCCTGTGAGGTGCTTGCTGTTCATCGTCCGTGACTTGCCCTGCCTCACATACTCGCGCTGCTGCTCCTTCGTTCGCAGCCCTTCCGACACGTTAAACGGGTACGGGCAACGAGCAGCGCACTCAATCACGACAGCCTTCAGGCGTTCATCCACGCCCTCCAGCCGTTCCAACGAAAGTTTTGATAATTCCATGACATTACTCCTTTCTGTTTGTTCCGTTCCTTCGTCCCCCTTTGAAAGGGGGACAGGGGGATTCATCTATACGCATCCCTTTCGTATTTGCTCATGTGTCGCCATTCCCAAGGCGGTACCGCTCGGTCATCGCTCCACAAACCGAGTCCGGCTTGCTTCGCTTCAGCTTCCAGCTGAGCGTAGCGGGGATTGCTGTCGTGCTCCTTATAGTGCCAGGCTAAACCCTCCTTCAGCATCTCCTCGCTGATGTCTGCGCCATTCAGATAGACCGTCGCAATCCATCGCCCGTAAGAGTCCTTTTGCTTCAGCTTCAGGCCGACAGCCTTCCCACTAATGAGCCACTGCAAGTGCAGTGTGGCCACATCCCCATAATACTGGCCCCGTTCGGGCGCATCGATGCCGCTGATGCGGACCACAATCTTTGTGAGCTGAATCGCCCACGGATTAACGCCAGGGTTCCCGCCGTTATCCAGCCGACCCTCAAAAGTGTCGCCGTCGATGACTCGGCTCACATTCAACACGACACCGATGGTGTCACGCCCAGAAAGGCATCCTGTCACACTCGTCGCTACGCGGCTCGTTGTCCCCCTCTCAGAGGGGGTGGCCGAAGGCCGGGGGAGTCTGCTTTCCAATCCATTCCGGCAGCCACAGGAAAGCATAAGGAGGGCAGCCGCCACAATCAAAAATTTCTTCATAATCCTATTGTTTTGGGTACCCTGCAAAAGTATTACAAAAAAACGGCAAGAAATCCTATCAAAATCCGTCAAAATCAATCAAAAACAATCAGAAAATCCCCCTTCTTTGCCGTTTCAACTACATTTGCTTTGCCGCTGCCAAAATAGGAACCTGAGCCGCAGAGGAAAAACAATATAAAGATTATGATCTGCTTCTCTACCCATGACGGCGACGGCCACCGACAACGGCTTTTGCTTCGCGTCAAGCCATTTCGGTCCCTGAGCCTGTCGAAGGGCCGTCCCGCGTCTCGCGTCCCGAAGTCCTGCGTCAATAGTTCACTCATTTATTAACCCCTAAATCTTACAAATCATGGGTAAAATCAAGCAAGGAATCCTCGGAGGATTCAAGGGTAAAGTAGGGACTGTCATCGGTTCCTCGTGGAACGGCATCAGCTACATGCGTGGCCTCGCCCAGTCCGTAAAGAACCCGAAGACCGCTGGACAAACCACCCAGCGCACCTTCTTCAGGGAAGTCCTGGACATCGTTGGCCAGTTCACCAACGAGCAACTGAACTTCCTGTTCCCGACGGCTCCCAGCGGCATGACCCGTCGCAACGCCCTCGTCAAGCAGCTCTCCGCCGTGTTCGCCGTCGATGGCGACACCAAGAGTGTCGACCTGGGCAACATCAACTCCCTCGGCAACGCCCCGACGGCTGAACTGCCTGAAGTCAGCATCACCGCCGCAGGCGAAAACCTGACCATCTCTTGGGATGGCGACACGGCCAACCGTGCCGAAGCTGCCGACGAATACCCGACGGTATTCGTGGCCAACGTCACCAAGAAGAAGGTCTTCCTGGTCAACTCCACCGCTGCCCTCGGCAGCACTGGTGAAGTGTCCTTCAATGTCGGCCTGGCCGCCTACGGCGAGGAAGGCGACACCTTCAGCGGCTACATGATGCTCTCCGGCTCCAAAATCCCGCTTGTGGGCTTTGGTACGATGGGCGTCGCCAAGCGTCCCGCCAGACCCAAGAAGCGCGACTAAACCATCTTTGGCCATACGTCAAAAGCCGTCCCTTCGGGCGGCTTTTTTTGAAAACACTAAAAACGTAATGCAATGGGAAAAATCAAGCAAGGCATCCTCGGAGGATTCAGGGGCAAGGTCGGCACCGTGGTCGGCTCCTACTGGAATGGCATCTTCTACATGAAAGGCCTCCCGCAGTCTAAAAGGAAAGGCGGCAAATCGGGCAACCAGAAGATGCAGCAAGGCTATTTCAAGGAGCTTGTCACCCTGTCCATGTCCCTCTCCAACGAGGATCTAAAGTTCATCTACCCGAACAAGCCCAAGGGCATGTCCAGGCGCAACCTACTCGTCAAGCAACTCGCGGAGCTTGCCGCCTTCGTCGGCAAGTCCAAGACCGTTGACCTCAACAGCCTCAGCACCTTGGGCAACGCTCCGACGACCGCCCTTCCTGCGGTCGCCGTCGCTGTCAACCGTGATGATCTGCAAATCTCTTGGGAGGCCGTGACCTACTATCGGGACCAGCATCCCGACGATTATCCCGTCATCTTGGTGGCCAACGCCACGCAGCAACGGCTCTTCCTCATCGGCTCCAGCGTACCGCTGAGAGCCTCCGGCAAACAATCCTTTGCCGTCGGCCTCAAACCCTATGGGAAAGAGCGCGACGAATTCTCGGGCTTCATGTTTGTCACCAGCCAAGGCCGCTCAAAGGTCGGATTTGGCACCTTGTCAGTCACCAAACGACCCGAAAAGCCGCCCAAGAAAAAGAAGGATGAAAAGGACGAAAAACAGCCCTATTCTGGTCCTGACCAAGTCCCTACCAAGTCCCTACCAAGTTCGCAAGCTAAAACGTCAGAAAACCAACCTTAAAAATCGTAAAAAACCATGGGAAAAATCAAGCAAGGAATCCTCGGAGGATTCAAAGGAAAAGTGGGAACCGTCATCGGCTCCTCATGGAACGGCATCGCCTACATGCGTGGCCTTCCGCAATCCACAAAAGACCGTAAATCCGCTGCCCAATTGGCGCAGCGTGACTTCTTCAGGGAAGTCCAGGATCTCGTTGGCCAGTTGAGCTACGAGCAACTGGTTTTCCTGTTCCCCAACTCAGCCAAGGGCATGTCCCGTCGTAACCTTCTGGTCAAGCAGCTGTCAGCCGACCCGCTTGTCGCCGAAGGCTCCAAGCATGTCAACTTGGCCAGCATCACTTCTTTGGGTAACGCTCCAACCGCTGACCTGCCAGATGTCACCATCACCGCTTCGCGTTCCACTGTCACCATCGCATGGGATGCCGAAAACGATTGGCGCACTCAACATGGCGACGAGTACCCGACCATCTGTGTGATAAATGTCACTCGGAAGAAAATCTTCCTCGTGCATTCCACAGTGACGGTCGGCGCATCTGGTGTACAATCCTTCAGCCTCAGCCATGACGCTTTCGGCGTCGGCTCCGACGAGTACAACGGTTTCATGCTAAGCACTGGCGGCAAGATTCCGCTCGTCGGTTTTGCCACTTTGAGCGTGAACGAACGACCCGCCCGCCCACCTAAGAAAAACAACTAATGTCTAACCCCTAAAAACAAGTAAAGCTATGGGAAAAATCAAGCAAGGAATCCTCGGAGGATTCAAAGGTAAAGTCGGTACCGTTATCGGTGCCTCATGGAACGGCATCGCCTACATGCGTGGGCTTGCCCAATCCATCAAGAACCCGCAGACGGAGGCGCAGCTGAAGCAGCGCTCCTTCTTCAAAGAAGTCCAGGATCTCGTCGGTCAGCTTTCCGATGAGCAGCTGGCTTTCCTGTTCCCCAATTCGGTCAAGGGCATGTCCCGCCGCAATCTTCTAACGAAGCAGCTGTCAGCCTATCCAATCGAAACGGAGGAAGGCAAACATGCCGACCTGGCCGACATCATTTCTCTCGGCAATGCGCCGACGGCTGACCTGCCTGATGTGTCCATCGTCGCATCGCGCTCCGCTGTCACCATCTCATGGGATGCCGACAACGCCTGGCGCAGCCAGCACGCGGACGAGTACCCGACCATCTGTGTGTTCAACGTCACCCAGAAGAAGATCTTCCTGGTCCATTCCACAGTGACGGTCGGCGCATCCGGCTCTCAGTCCTTCAGCGTTGAAAGCGATGCCTTTGGCATTGGCTCCAGCGAGTTCAACGGCTTCATGCTCAGCACAGGCGCAACCACTGCGCCTCACTTCTTCGGCACCTTGGGTGTCATCAATCGTCCTGCCCGTCAGCGTCGCAACCCTCGCACGGGCAAATAAACTCAATGTCTAACCCCTAAAAACAAGTAAAGCTATGGGAAAAATTAAGCAAGGAATCCTCGGAGGATTCAAAGGTAAAGTCGGCACCGTCATCGGTGCCTCATGGAACGGCATCGCCTACATGCGTGGGCTTGCCCAGTCAGTAAAGAACCCGAAAACGGCAGCGCAGCTTCAGCAGCGCGCCTATTTCAAGGATCTGCAAGGCCTCGTCGGCCAACTCACCGACGAGCAGTTGCAGTCGCTCTTCCCGATGGTCATGCGAGGCATGACCCGCCGCAACATGCTCACGCGCCAGCTGGCCGCTGCCGCTGCCGTCGTGGACGACGTGAAAGCCGTCGACCTGGCACAGATGGAGGGCATCGGCAACGGTGAGCGCATTGACTCACCGATGCTGGAAAGCCTCGTTTCTGAAATCGATGGCTCACTGGCCATCTATGCTGAAGCCGCCGCAGCTGAGGCCATCGGCAAGCCTGCCGAGGCCAACTTCATCGCGGTCGCTTACAACGTCACCAAGCGCAAAATCGGTGTCTTCAACACCGACGTTACCGACCCCAGCATGGGTGTGTCCGTTCCTGTCGGCAACTGGGCAGAAGAGGGCGATTCCGTCCGCTTCTACCTCACTTATGCCGCATCTGGAGAAAACGTCTATCTCCGTGGCTTCGGCTCGTTCATCATCAAGACCCGCCCCGAGAAGGCAGGTCGTAAGATCAACAAATCCTGACAGCCATGACCACGTTTGAATGGATTTCGATGTTGCTGGCTCCTGTCACTGGTGTGGCCTCCTGGCTCGCCGCTACGCGGCTCCGCCAGAACCGCACCATCCGAGAGATGCAGCAGACCATCTTCAACCTGGTTGAGGAAAACAAGCGCGTCTACGCCGAGCTGACCGAGGCCCGCAAGGAAATCGTCGGGCTGTCCGCTCAGGTCGCACAACTCACCCTTGAAAACGCTGAGCTGAAGCAATTGATCGAAAACCTGTAAGGCCATGAAGACACGCTGTTTTCTCTTCCTGTTGTCGGTGTCGATAGTGCTATGTGCCTGCGACGCAAAGCGCCGCGCCCAGCGTCGCATCCGTCGCATCGTCGAGCGATGCCCCGAGCTGCTGAGTGTTCAGACTCATCCCATCGACACCTTCATTGAATTGCCACCTTTGGCCGATTCTGCCGTGATGCCCTTGGCTCCGTTGCTTGACGGCCAAGCCGTCAAGATCCAAACGGAGCAGGGCACCTTCACGGCAACGGCCACTAACGACAGCCTCACAGTCACCTACGAGGCCGAGCAAGAGCCCATCCATTACGAGGACACCTTGCGGTATTCGCAAGTCATCATCGAGGAGCCACCACCGTCCAAGAAACCGCCCAACTTCCTTTGGGTCCTGTTGGGCATGGTTATCGTCTTGGCTAGCATCCTCGCATTCGTGATGGTAGTTATTATAAAGATGGTGAAGGCTTCCTGATGGAGGCCTTCTCTTTTTTTGCCCGTCGCGCGATGGTGGGTGTAGCGGCTCTGTCGTAGTGTAATTGTTAATCCGATGCCGGCCAAAGGTTGCGGAGGTAGGTTTCGCATCTTTTAGGAAGCTCAATGGCCGCAACCTTTGTCCGTCCTCGGCTAATAGTGGGTTTCCGTTTCCCCGTTCTCGTTTCTCCTTTCCGCTCCGGCAATGATAGGGATTCGGTGTGCTGCCTGGCTGTCAAAGGCTGCGGAGGTAGCTCGTCCCTTGTGGGAAAGCTTTATGGCCGCAGCCTTTGACAGCCAGTCAGGCTCCAGCGGGAAAAACGATTGGAGGGCTTGCTGCGCAGTGTTCGGCATCAGGCCTGTCATCGTCCTGCCCTTGCCTGAAAAAAACATTATGCCACGCCCAGCATTTTCTGGAAAATCCCTATCTTTGCACCCGACTCCGTAGCCATAAAATGGAGTTATCTGTTACTTTGGAAGCCGAAAGCCCAATTTCATCGGCTTCCATTTTTATAGCATTCGGGGCTGCGGCCTTCGGCAACAGCCCCGTCTCTATATTATTTATAAGGACTCAATCATTTTCTGCTTCTGCTGTTCACTCACCTTTCGGTATCGCGATATGGCCTTACTGCCTTCGGCATGGCCGCTCATTGAGGCGATGTCCGCATCCCTGAAGCCTGCATCGTACAGGTTGCCGCAGAAGTTCCGTCGCCCCATGTGGCTACTGGCCACCTCCGACAGCTTCACTTGCTTCTCCAATCGCGTCACCGGGTCCAAGATGGTCACGGTGTGGTCGATGTCTTCCACTGCCTTGAACATCTCTTTGATGGCATCGTTATAGTTCTGATTCGAAATGAAGGGCAGCAGCTTATCGCCTTCCGTGTCCTTGTATCGTTCAAGAATGATCTTGGCCGTAGGATGCAACGGAACCGTCACTACCCTGCCGCTATGATTCTTCGTCTTGCCCGCAACGTATTGAAGGTATTTCCCATCCACGATGTTGGATTTCGACATACGCAGCAAGTCACCCACTCTGCATCCTACCAAGGACTGGAAAACAAAGATATCCCTTTGCACCGCCAGCTCTGGACGTTCACTGAAATCAGCCTCAAAGAGTTTCTTTCTATCCTCATTGGAGAAGAAGAAAGGCGTACCATAAACAGCCTGGTCCATCGTATAGGTAAGAAAGATGTCTTCCAACCTGGCTCTTTTGACACGTAGAAGCCAATGCCAGAAAGCCTTGACATACTTGATTTGGTTAATCACATAGTTCAAGCTCCTCTTCTCCACCCCTCTTTGGCGGACATATTCATATCCTTCATAAATGGATTCAAAACGGCTCTTAGGCTTATACTGCCCATCGCTGTCCTTCCTCCACAAGTCGCACTCATTGATGATAAAATTGCGGAAGGTGTAGATATCCTCGGTCTTAATCTCGTTGAGCTTATACCGCTTACCTTGATACTTCTCCATCCTATCCCACAATCCATACCCGGTCATATACGTCTTCTTTCTGACATCGCCAATCACACCGTTATTATACTGCTCTTCGATATACTCATCGAAGGCACTGAGGAAATAGCGATTCTCCAACTTCTTTAGTTCTCTTTTCTTCGCTGCCTCCATAGCGGCTTTATGCGACTTGGTTTCCAGTGTCCATCTCGTTTGGACGAGCTGATTCCCATTGATAACGACTTCCTCTTCCTGCTCAATCCATTCGATGTCGTTCATCCATTTGGCCAGCATATCGGGTTCAGGCTCGCTGTTACCAAGTTGCTCCCAGCAACGCAGCAAATAACTTGTAAGTTCATTGAGTCGTTCACGGATTCCCTCGCAGTCATCGCGATACTTGTTGTTTTTCTTGCCCTTGGGCATCCCTTTTTCAGCGTCCCAATTTCCCGCTGTGATGAAGATTCCCGTGGCCATTCTTTTCACGAAATTCCTGTTGCCGCTAAAGCGCATCTGGATTTCGCCTCTTTCATCATCTTTTTTGATGTACCTTGAAAGGTAAAATTTAAGTGTAGCCATAAAATAAAAGTTTTAGTATTGAGTTATTGTATCTGTTAGATGCCCAAGAAGGGGAAGCCCATCCCCTCAAAAGGCACTGCAAATATACAAAATCCGTGTCAACGCCGTGTCAACCAAACCCACAAAATGTGTTATTTCGTAGTAATTTGTTTTAGTTCTAAATAACGGCCACGGATAATAACAACACTGAAATTCAATGAATTATGAATAAATCCTCCCCGAAATCACCTCTAACGAAATCCATTACGGGTTTGTTGAAGTAATCCCGGAGAGACTACATAGCCCGCCAAACAGCGGGCTTTTTTATTGTCAACTATTTGAACTATGAACAAGCTACAAGTCATCATCAGTAACCAATACGACCCCTTCCTCAACCGCGCCGTGGAGCAATACCTCACGGACCATCAGGAAGGAGACACCGTCACCTTGTACCTCTGGAAAAACCAGCAGACGGTGGTCATTGGCTACAACCAGAACCCCTATTCTGAATGCAATGTCAAGTTGTTGCTTGAAGAAGGCGGCCATCTGATGCGTCGCGGTACGGGCGGTGGCGCGGTTTATCATGACTTGGGCAACATCAACTTCTCCTTCGTCGCCGACAAAGACCTATACGATGTGAGGAAACAGCTTTCTGTCATCCAAGACGCGCTCCTCGCCTATGGTCTGCACGCCGAGATTTCGGGACGCAACGACCTCACCTGTGAAGGACGCAAATTCAGTGGCAACGCCTTCGCGAAAGGCCAGAAAAACAACCTGCACCACGGCACCATCCTCATTAAAACCGACGGCGCCATGATGCAGCGTTACCTCATCGTCGACAAGGCCAAACTGATGAAAAACGGCGTGAAGAGCGTGGCCAGCCGTGTGGTCAACCTCAGCGAGCTCGTGCCTGAATTGACTTCAGAGAACATCAAGAATCCATTGATCTCCTCCTTTGAGAAGGTTTACGGGAGCGAGGCCATCACCCTCGACTTCGACACCTTAATAAATAACCCCGAGGTACGTGCCATCGAAGCGGAGATTTCGTCGCACGACTTCCTCTTCGGCCGCTGGGAGCAGTTCAAGACCACGAAGAAGGCCCGTTTCGCATGGGGCGGCGTGGAGATTGCGCTGAAAATCGACGAGGCCAGCGCCAAAATCAACGGCATTCAGATCGCCTCGGACTGCCTTGAGCCTGACACCATCCAACAAGCCGAACAATTGCTGCAAGGCGCTAGCACCAAGTCAGCACCCAATGATGATTCAGGTAACGAAATCATCCACGACATCATCCATTTGATCTACGGCTGAACAAAAAAGCGTATTTTTGCAGGCTGATTGAGCAAGTTAAGGTCCCTGAGCCCGTCGAAGGGCCGACTAATTTTATGACGGTGCTTCGACAGGCTCAGCAACCTGCTCTAACTGAACAACCGATAACTATCAACTGATAATGAAATACTATCTTCTCCCCTTAGGCTGTCAGATGAACTTGAGTGACACAGAGCGCGTGCGCACGGTGCTCAACGGCATGGGCTTTGTGCAGACTGACAACGAAAGCGAGGCCACCATCCTCGGCATCATCGCCTGCTCGGTGCGCCAGAAAGGCATCGACAAGGTATATGGCCGCATCGAGAAATGGAACGCCATGAAGAACCGCCAAAACGTCATCACCTTCGTGTCGGGATGCATCCTGCCTGCCGACCGCCTGCGTTTCCTCAAGCTCTTCGACCTGGTTTTCGCCATGAACGAACTGCCCAACCTGCCCGAGATGATCCGCCAATACGGCATCGTCACGCCAGCTTCGCTGCGCTACGGAGAAGAGATTGAATACCAACCTGTGGTCAAGCCTTTGGCACCGCTGTTCCACAAGGACGACAAGATCAACCCGTCGGCCAACATGGATAAGTTTTGGGCCATCACGCCTACGCAGACCTCCAGTTTTGAGGCCTTCATCCCGATCCAGAACGGTTGCAACAAATTCTGCACCTACTGTGCCGTGCCCTACACCCGTGGCCGCGAGGTGTCGCGTCCCTCAGAAGAAATCTTAGCCGAACTGAAGGATTTGGTCGAAAAAGGTTACAAGAGCATCACTTTGCTCGGACAGAACGTCAATTCCTACGGTCTTGATAAAAAAGGCGAAGAGATTGACTTCGCAGAACTGCTGCGTCGAGTGGGCGAATACGGCAAAGCCAGCGGCAAAGAGTTTTGGGTGTATTACACTGCGCCACATCCTCGCGACATGAAAGACGACGTCATCGAAGTGATGGCACAATACGACTGCCTCGGCAAGCAAATTCACATCCCCATCCAGTCGGGCGACGAGAACATGCTTCAACGCATGAACCGCCACCACGACTTGGCCACCTATAGACATATTATCCAGACCATCCGCGAGAAACTGCCTACAGCCACCATCTTCACCGACATCATCGTGGGCTTCACCCATGAGACCGAGGAGGAGTTTGAGAATACACGCAAGGCCATGGAGGAGTTCAAGTACAACATGGCATTCATCGCGCAATACAGCGTGCGTCCTGGCGCCGTGGCCTCGGAATGGGACGATGACGTGCCGAAGGAAGTGAAGCGCGAGCGTTACCACCGCCTTACAGAAGAACTGATGAAACACAGCCTTGTCTACAACCAAGGCCTCATCGGGAAGACCGTCAAAATGCTGGTGGAGACGCAAGACCGCAAGAATGGCTACCTCACTGGCCATACCGAGGGCAAGATCGTCATCCGCTTCGCGTCAAGAGACACCAACCTTATTGGGCAGATCGTGAATGTCAAGGTTACTTCGGCTTCGCCGTTGTCGATTGAAGGAGTGTTAGTTTAGAGTTTAGAGTCGATGAAGAAAGTAGCGTTCAAGACTTTGGGATGCCGCGTCAACCTGTATGAGACCGATGCCTTAGCGTCGCGTTTCAAGGCGGCGGGCTATGAGATTGCCGACAACGACAGCGGTGCCGACGTCTTTGTCGTGAACACTTGTACCGTCACCAACACCAGCGACCAGAAATGTCGTCAGGCCATCCGTCAGATCAGGCGCAAACACCCAGAGGCCTTGATTGCCGTCACGGGCTGCATGGTCAACCACAGGAAAGAGGAACTGCTGCAATCCGGCATAGCGGATTATGTCATCGACAACGAGCGCAAGGCCGCCTTGTTCGACATCATCGACGAGCATTTCAAGACGGGTCACAGCGACCCTGAAGGCTACGACCGCGACCTCTTCAGCTATCAGCCTGCCTTCGACACCTTCCACACGCGCAGCCTCATCAAGATCCACGACGGCTGCAACAACTTCTGCTCCTACTGCATCATCCCCATGGTGAGAGGCAGGGCTACCAGCCGTCGCGCCAACGACATCTATGACAATGTTCGCGAAGTCGTTGCCCATGGTTTCAAGGAGGTCGTGTTAACGGGAGTCAACATGGGTCGTTACCAATCAGAAGGCACCAACTTCGAGCAACTCGTGGAGAACATCCTCAACATCGACGGTGACTTCCGCATCAGGGTCTCCTCCATCGAACCCGACCAATTCAGCGACCATTTCCTCAGCCTCTTCCAACACGAGAAGTTGGCGCCCCATATGCACATCTGCCTGCAGAGTGGCTCCGACGACACCTTGAAGCGCATGCACCGCTTCTACACAGTCGCCCAGTTCCGCGACATGTGCCAACGCATCAAGGCCTTCCGTCCCGACTTCAACCTCACCACCGACATCATCGTGGGCTTCCCGGGCGAGACCGAACAGACCTTCAAGGAGAGCTGTGACTTCGCTAAGGAAATCGGCTTCAGCCATATCCACACCTTCAAATACTCGGTGCGCAACGGCACCAAGGCCGCTGCCATGCCCGACCAAGTGCCCGAAAGCATCAAGACAGAGCGCAGCGAGGTGATGCGTCAGATCTCGTTGGACAACAAGACCAAATACTTCGAGCTGATGCAAGGCAATAGCCAACGCATGCTCATCGAGCGCATCGACAGCAAGGGGGTGGCTCGGGGCTATGGAGAGAACTATGTGCCCGTCATCCTCAATGCAAAAGGAATCGAAAAGAACACCTATATTAATATAAAGCTGGGCGAAATTGTCAACCAAGGGAACGAAGAAAAGATGGCATTTATCGGAGAATCAATAAGTTAAAGAATTAAATGAAAAAATTTCATCTTTTTGGGTTCCAATTCAGAGAAAAGTTGTAATTTTGCAGCCCGAATCGAAAAGAATAAGTAATAAGGAATTAGAGATATGGCAAATCACAAATCGTCAATCAAGAGAATTCGTCAGACAGAGAAGAGACGTTTGCACAACCGTTACTATGCCAAGAACATGCGTAACGAAGTGAAGAAATTCAGAGCTTTAACCGACAAGTCAGAAGCCGAGAACCAGCTCCCGATGATGTACCACATCATCGACAAGGTTGCCAAGCGCGGTATCATCCACAAGAACAAAGCCGCCAACCTGAAGTCGAAGCTGACGAAGTTCATGAACAAATTGGCATAATTGGAAGTTTTATTCATACATGTTGGTGCCTCTTCTACTTTTAGTGGAAGAGGCTTTTTTGCTTGAGATAAGCCGAAAATCACTATCTTTACCGCTTCAAACTACCCAACATGAGCAAAAAGAAATCCATCAAGGAATGGGCCGAGGACGACAGGCCACGTGAGAAGATGGCCGAGAAAGGTAAGGCTGCCATGAGCGACTCGGAGCTTTTGGCCATCCTTTTGCGCACAGGCAAAGCGGGGCAGTCGGCCGTTGACCTGGCTCGCGCAATCCTGGACAAAGCCAACAACAACCTCATCAACCTCTCCAACTTCACCCTGAAGGAATTGGAAGATTTCAATGGCGTTGGCAAAGCCAAGGCCATCACCATCATGGCCGCCCTCGAGCTCGGCAAACGTCGCCGCGGAGCCGAAGCCAGTCTGCCCGACGAGGTCAAGGACTCCAAGACCTCATTCGAGCGTTTTCTTTCCCATATCGACGACATGAAACAGGAGCATTTCCTCGTCATGTACCTCGACCAAAGCTTCCACGAACTGAAGGTGGAATGCATCAGCAACGGGGGGACGACTAACGTCATCGCCGATCCAAGGATCATCTTCAAGCAAGCCTTGAACTACGGCGCCACCTGCATCATCTTGGGGCACAACCACCCCTCGGGCAATCCTCGTCCCAGCAAGGACGACCGCCAGCTGACCCAAAAAATCGTGTCGGCCGGCAAACTCTTGGATATCGCCGTCGTTGACCACATCATCATCGGCAACGAACGCTATTACAGTTTCCGCGACCACGGAGAAATGATCTTCTGAAACAACAAACACCCATGAAACTCGTCACCATCATAGGGGCAAGGCCCCAGATCATCAAGGCTGCCGCACTGAGCCGCGCCATCAAAAACCATTTTTCTGACCGCATACAGGAAGTCATCGTACACACGGGGCAGCACTACGACGACAACATGTCGCAAGTCTTCTTCGACGAGCTGCAGATACCGCGTCCCGACTACAACCTCCATGTCGGCTCGGCTTCGCATGGCGTGCAGACCGCCCGCATGACCGAGGGCATCGAGGCGCTATTAATAAAGGAGCAACCCGATTTCATCGTGCTTTACGGCGACACCAACTCCACTTTGGCTGGAGCCGTGGCTGCAGCCAAGATCCATGTGCCTATCGTGCATATCGAAGCGGGGCTGCGCTCGTTCAACAAGAGCATGCCTGAGGAAATCAACCGCATCGTATGCGACCACTGCTCTACCCTGCTCTTCACGCCCACCAAGGCAGGCTTGGAGAATCTGAAGCGCGAAGGGTTTTCTATCGATGAAGGCGGCGTTTCGACAGGCTCAACGACCGCAGTTCCAACCATCGACAATCCGAAGGTCTACCACTGCGGCGACATCATGTACGACAACAGTCTGCACTTTGCCGACATTGCGGAAGAGAAGACCGACATCCTACAACGCATGGAATTAGTTGGTAAGCCTTTCATTTTAGCCACCATCCACCGCGACAGCAACACGGACCATCCCGAGCGGCTCGGCGCCATCTTTGACGCATTGATTGAGCTCTCAAAAGAGAATCAAATCGTATTGCCTTTGCATCCCAGAACGGCCAAGTTGTTGAAGACCAATTTGAGCAACGAAAAGCAGGCTTTGGTTTTCAGCAGCGCCAACATCAAGCTCATTCCTCCCGTCTCCTTCCTCGAGATGATTGCCTTGGAACGTCACGCCCAACTCGTCATGACCGATTCGGGCGGCGTGCAGAAGGAGGCCTATTTCTTCAAGAAGCCTGGCATCATCTTGAGACCTGAAACAGAATGGGTGGAAATCGTGCAGACCGGCAACGCCATCCTCGCCGACGCCGATGAAAGCCGCATCATGGAGGCTTGGCAACACTTCAAGAACAACCCGCCGACTGTTTTCCCTGAAATCTTCGGTGATGGCCATGCAGCGGAATTCATGCTCGACAAAATTATTTCTTGTAAAGTGTTGTAGATTAAGAAAAAAGTCGTACCTTTGCACCCGCTTAACAAGCAAACCTAATTAACAATTTAATCATTTAATAATCAAACAGTTATGAATCAGTACGAAACCGTTTTCATTTTAACTCCCGTTTTGTCTGAAGATCAGATGAAGGAAACGGTAAAGAAGTATGAAGATCAGCTGACCAACAATGGTGCAGAGATCGTTCATGAAGAGAACTGGGGCATGCGTAAGCTTGCCTATCCCATCCAGAAGAAGTCCACGGGCTTTTATCAACTCATTGAGTACAAGGCCGAGGGCAATGTGATCGCCGATGTCGAAACCGAACTGAAGCGCGACGAACGCGTTCTCCGTTTCCTCACCGTGAAGCTCGACAAGCACGCCGTTGCTTACAACGAAAAGAAACGCAAGAAAGCCGAAGCCGCTGCCGAAGCTCAAGCCTAATGTTGAACAATTAAAAAGGAAGAAAAATGGCACAAGTGAACAACAACAACGACATCAAATATCTGACTCCCATCGCAGTCGATACCAAGAGAAAGAAATACTGCCGCTTCAAGAAGAACCGCATCAAGTACATCGACTACAAAGATGCCGACTTCTTGCTGAAGTTCGTCAACGAGCAGGGTAAGATCCTGCCTCGCCGCATCACCGGTACTTCAACGAAATACCAGCGCAAGGTTGCCCAGGCCGTCAAGCGTGCCCGTCACCTCGCCCTGATGCCATTCGTAGCAGATTGTTTGAAATAATTTGAAGGAGGACAACACATGGATATCATTCTGAAACAAGACGTCGCCAATTTAGGCTATAAGAACGACATCGTCACCGTGAAGGCTGGTTACGGCCGCAACTACCTCATCCCGCAGGGTCTGGCCATCCTCGCCACCGAGCGCAACCGCAAGATCTTGGCCGAAGAGATGCGTCAGCAGGCTCACAAGGAACAAAAGATCAAGGATGAAGCCACCGAGAAAGCCAAGGCTTTGGAAGGCCTGAAGCTGCAAATCCCCGCCAAGGCTGCTGCCACGGGTAAGATTTTCGGCTCGGTCAACAACATCATGATTGCCAACGCCATCAAGGAAGCCACCGGCATCGAAGTGGACCGTAAGAACATCGTCCTCAATGAAGACGCCATCAAGGAAGTGGGCGACTACACCGCCAAGATCAGACTCCACAAGGAAGTGGCCGTCGACATCGACTTCAACGTTTTCGCTGAATAATAGGATAAACTTTTTCATAATTTTGGGGGCTGTTCCATCATTGGGACAGCCTTTTTTGTATTTTTGCCTATATGATTACCAAGAACACCATAAAGCAAATCGCATCCCTCCGCCAGCAGAAGTTCCGCAAGGAACTCGGCCTCTTTGTCGTAGAAGGACGCAAGATGACAGAGGAACTGCTCCAATCCAATTTTGAAACCGTGGGGCTCTATGCCACTGAGGCCTTCCTCGCCGACCATCCTGCTTTCGCTAACGCTGAAATCGTTAGCGAAGTGCAGATGGACCAAATGAGCAGTCAGGACACGCCGCCCGGCATCCTTGCCGTAGTGAAGATTCCGCAACAAAGCGAAATCAAGACGACGTCGCGACTTGTGCTCGCCTTGGATGGCATCGCCAACCCAGGCAACATGGGCACGCTCATACGCACGGCAGAGTGGTTTGGCATCCATGATGTGGTGTGCAGTTCTGACTGTGTGGAGCTTTGGAACCCCAAGACGGTGCAAGCCACCATGGGTTCGCTTTTCCGGATGAAGGTATGGTCGACTGACTTGCCTGCTTATCTCAAGCAAGCCAAGGCTGATGGCAAAGCCATTTATGGTGCCTTGTTGGACGGCCAGAACCTGTTTCAGATGCATGGCAAGCCCGAAGGCATCCTCGTCATCGGCAGCGAGTCGCATGGCATCAGGACCGACGTTTTGCCTTGCATCACACACCCCATCACCATCCCACGAGTGGATGGCAGCATAACCGAGTCGCTCAACGCCGCTGTAGCAGGAGCTATTCTAATGGCTGAGATGACAAAATAAACAATGACGAACAATAAAAAAACCGCCCCGAAAGGAGCGGTTTTTTTCATTCAATCGTTGGGATTGATTACTTCACGATGACAACGCGCTGGACGCTGTTGCGGCCATTGTTGTCATAGATGCTGAAGAAGTAGACACCAGCCTCAACATCCATGTTGATGTTGTTGACCATGCCGCCGAGCTTCTCAACGCGGATCAGTTGGCCAGCCACATTGTAGATAGCCACGCTGTTCAGGTTCTCGCCTTCGAGGGTAACCATCGAAGTGGCGGGGTTAGGATAGACACTGGCCAGTTGGGCAATGGTCTCTTCAACGCCATCAGTGACGGCGAGGGTGATAGGAATCTCAACGTGAGGCAGTTCTTCATCGTTGGTGTTGATGATGAGATCAGCTTCATAGCTCGTACCCATATCAAGACCAATGGAATTCAAGGTAAGGGTGAAGGTCTGTGACTGACCGCTAGGGATAGAACCCATTTCCTGACTGATAGTGGCCCAAGTGCCAGGAATGAGCTGGCCTTCGCAGTTGACCGTAATCAGCCATGCACCTTCGAAACTACCAGCACTATAGCAGTGATCAAATGATCCGCCTTGCGTGCTGAGCCAGTTGCCGTCACCAGTTTCACCATAATGGCCTTCATCCATAGTCAGAGGATATTCACCAGCGGTTTGTAAGAGCTCGACAGTTGCCCAGATAGTTTGTCCGTCCATATAGACGTCTTCATCGAAAGTAGCGGTAAGCCAAACACCGAGTTCAGAAGAAACAACAGTCTTTTCGGCGAGGAGTTCAC
>JAEEGH010007166.1_pt1 | contig 26969 bp, 28 predicted proteins | sample 9134181 | NCBI WGS metagenome assembly JAEEGH01 (sample SAMN16246544, study PRJNA631951) | gut metagenome | biome: gut microbiome; feature: rumen; material: DP-attached | host: Bos | place: Iran: Karaj | collected 2018-10 | reverse complement strand
GGGATACCTGCCGCTTCGTGTTTTAGCGCTTCTCCGTCTTTCGTCAGGGAAATATAAAGCTTCCGTTCATTGGACTCAGGACGGACCCTGTTCACATATCCCAGTTTTTCCAGTCTTTTCAGAAGAGGGGCAAGCGTCCCTGAATCCAAGTGGACTCTTTTCCCCAGTTCCTTTTCCGTCATGCCGCCATGCTCCCAGAATGCCATCATAACGACATATTGCGTGTAGGTCAGGTTCAGGGCCTCCAGAGGTTTTCTGTACTGCCTTACGACTTCCTTTGCACAGGCGTAGAGAGGAAAGCAGATCTGATTCTCCAGCTTCAGACATTCATACCGATCCAAACCGTTTCCTCCTCACGCATGGCAAAAGGGCTGTCGGGCAGATGTCCGGCAGCCCCTGACGCTTATTTCTCCGCGGGTTCCCATTTGCAGCGGATGGGGGAAACAATGGAGCCATCCTTTTTCATAGCCGCCATTGCCTTGTCGACGACCTTCCTGTCAAGTCCGGTCAGCTCGGCGATCTTGCCGGCGTTCAGCGGCTCGCCGGCTTTCTTCATAGCTTCAAGAATCAGTTCCTTCTCGTTCATGATGCTTCCTCCGGTTGTTTTTTGCAGTTGCGGGCGTTCTGATTGCGCGCAACTACGATTATGATTGTACTCACAGGAAGGAATACTTCAATTCAGAGACAATCCGTTATCTCTCATTGTGAGAGAAACGGCCGATATTCTCTCATCATCCATATAGGATTCTGCCAAGCGGTGGAGGCAGTGCCTGTTCGAACAAGGCGGCAAGATGATCAGGATCGCACTTGATGTTGTCAAGAATCCATTCGCAAATTGTCTGAACCGTTCCACAGCAATAAACACGAATATGAATTGCCGTGTCATCATCCAACTGCTTCTGCCCGGACAGCTTCAGAATGTATTTTGTGAGATGATCGATATTCGCCTCACTCATATATCGCACAAAAGCATCATGTCCACTCGTATTTTTAATCAGGTTCCGGATATACTCTTTGTTATTCAGGTAGAATACCATTCCATCCCAAAGAGCATCTTTCCATTCATACTCATCTTTTCCGATTTTGTTCATGATCTCGGTTGTCCGATGGACATAATCCCATGCGATCAGATCATATTTATCTCTGAAATGTCGATAGAATGTTGCAGGAGAAAAATCACAATTGTCTACGATCTCCTGAATTGTAATTTTGTCCACCGGACGATTCTCCGCCAACGCTCTGAATGATTCAGCAAGAATTTCTTTCGTGGTCTTCCGTTTCAAGTTCTGTCACCTCCATTCAGACACCCGGCATTTTTATCCGGCATCTCCCGAAGTGCGAAAGATACTGCAGTACTCTGGTCAGTATTCAGTTCAAGAATACGCTTGACATGACCTTACCCTCAAATCCCGATTTGGCAATATCCCAACAAACGGGAATTTGTCTTGATCTATATTAGTTTCTCACGAATCAGCCATTCAATTATCTTTTTTGCTCTATTCTCAAGTGTGGGCATTTCGCCTTTACCAAAGAATCTCAATTCATTGCTTTCTCCATCGGTAATCTTCATCTCACCGTGAATTCCTTTCGCAAGGTAAAGAGCAACAACAGAATAGAGCTCATCTCCATTTGGATATTTGAAATAGAAATCTGGCCCTGAAAACAAATGGAGAAAAGAAAAATCTTCCGCAGATAGATTGGTTTCTTCTTTCAGCTCTCTTGCCGCTGTTTCTTCGAGTGTTTCTCCTAACTCGATCGCGCCACCGGGAATACCCCAAGTATGTGTATCAGAACGCAGATTCAATAGAATCCTGTTGTTTTTCAGGACAACAACAGTCGCACCAACTGACAAAATCGGTGCATTACCGATTTGTTTTCTCATTTCGCTTATATAACTCATTATCTGTTTCGCCTCACAAATCCCGATTTATGGCGCTGCCTTTCTTTCTTTTCTGCTGTAATCCATAAGACAACAGCTGCGATCAGCCAAATGCCCCGGTAAACATTTGTCGATACGCTTCCCGGAAAGCCGTCAAACAATGCGTTCCAATCATAAACCGCACCGATCGCATCAATGAAAGTATGATACAGCGCACAGGCGATCACGCTTTTTGTCGATTTATATATTGCAGCCAAAGCAAACGCCCAGATAAAAATCGTGATCCCAAATCCGATGATACTGTCTCCGTAATGGTTTGACGTCGGGTCTATAAACACAGGAAAATGCCAGATGAACCAAATTGCTGCGGTGAGAAGAACCGAAAACGGATATGGCATTCTTTTATCCAATTCCGGCTGCAGCAACCCCCGCCAACCGGTTTCTTCGGCGATCCCGACAAACGGTATCATGATCAGGAAACCGAGAGGGAACATATACCAGGGCGAGCCATTGGGTGTTCCGAACAGGATCGCGTAAACCAAAGCAAGCAAGCAAAACCCGCCTGTGATCAAGATGGTCTTCAGCTTGTTCTCCGTGCGGAAGATGTTGCGAAACATCTGCTTGATACCGATTTTTTCTACGAACAGAGAAATAATCAGAACCGCTATAAAAGGCGTCGGAGTTGAGAATAGCAGTCCGATCGCCGCATACAGAAAATAACCGGCTGTCATTTCTCCGCTTGCACTGTATGCAATCGAATACGGCAGCAGCCACACATCGAGGGTGAAATAGCAAAAAGCAGACAGCACGATAACCAGGATCAGATACCACCATAATCTGCTTACATGCACGTTGTTCGATTCTGACGTTATTGCATTCTTCATCGATCGTTCTCCAGACGCTTTTCAAACTGCTGAATTACAAACATCATTTTTCTATTCAACAGATCCCGGTTCAGCAATATCCCGACAAACGGGAATTTATAAAACTCTCAGCTTCTGTAAGTTCTCGTTTTAACTCATTGTATTGAAGACTTTCAAGTGCATCCCGGTAGTCCATAAGAACGATCTCTGAAACTTCGGATCCCTGTGCCTTGAGTTCCTGATCATGGTATTCCGCCAAAAAATACACATTAGTCTTCTTATCGTTCGGTCGGCCTTCCCGTGCCAGGAAATGTTCATCCACCTGCCTGAAACCGTCAAGTAGCTCAACATCCAGTCCGGTTTCTTCTTTAACTTCTCTTATTGCGGTATCCTGTTCAGTCTCTCCTGCCTCCATATGTCCCTTTGGAAAACCACAATAACCCTGATAAATCCCCGTTTCCCGGATTATCACATATTTCCTGATACCATTTTCATGTGTGAATACAATAGCTCCACATGATTTTTCATCTGCCATAGTATTATTCCAATCCCCTCATAAACTTCGATTTGGCAGTCTGTTGCTGATGCCGGCATTTCTACATATCTGTTCAGAGCCTTATCATAGATGCACCAGCGGCTTTTTACAATGGAAAAGCCGTCGTATTACGCATACAACTCATTCCTGACCTTATTTGTCTGATAAGGCGTCAGGTGAAATCCGGACCCCTTCCGCGCGCACTCGACCAGCGCTTTTGTAAGGCCGGGAACAGCGTCGTCGCGCAGTGCATCATCAACATCCATCCAGACAACCTCGCTGTTTTCATCGCCGTCCGATCTCTCCACTCCCTCAATGTATTCGGCGGCAAAGACAACGTACCAGTCCTTTTCATTGAACCGGATTCCAAGCAGTCTGCCTGCTCTGACTTTTACTCCGGTCTCCTCCAGATATTCCCGTACCAAGGTCTCTTCCGGCAGTTCTCCGAATTTCACATATCCGCCGGGGATGATCAGCTTTCCTTTTCCGCTCCCGTAAGTATGTCTTGCAAGCAATACCTTGCCGTCCTTCAGGCAAACCCCTGCCACCGACTGGCTCCAATTCGTGCTGTTCATCTCTTCCATTTCCATCTTTCCTGCCTCCTTAATCCATCTCGACAAACGGGGAGCAATCAAATGCCCAGCTCTCTGTATATCTTTTCAATAAAGGGAGATTTGTGCCGGATATATTGCTCAATATCATTTGGATAGAGCGCTGCGCCCTCCTCTTTGATCCGGCTGTATGCGCGCACCGCTTCCGGATGGGAGCGCAGATAGTCCCGGAAGGCAACGTGCCTTTTTAATTCAGGGGAATCCTGCGGGCAGACATACAGATGGTGTTTCTGCAAATGCTCCTTGCCGTCATACCGGAACGCTTCCCGCATGGCAATGCCAAGATCGCCTTCATGGTGATAGCCGATTTCTTCCAGCGCAGCCGCCGCGGCATCGAACACAAAATAATCCTGGATGACAACATCGATATCGATGATCGGTTTTGCTGACAGCCCCCGCACAGAAGTGCTGCCGACGTGCTCGATCCCGATGGCCAGCGGACCAAGGGCCTTATGGATCTCGTCTTTTATACTCACAAAAGCCTGTTCCCATTGCGCATCATAAGGCAGAACGATAACGCTTTTCGCACCCATTTTCATTCGCCCCTTCAAATCCGAATCTAAACACTCAATTCAGCGATAGTTCTATTGCATATTGCATGCGTTCCTCCTCAAACCTGACGTTATATTTTTCCTTCGTAGGTTTTATTCCACGAACCTCTTTTACAAACTCTGCTCTGATTTATCGCGCCGATCATACAACGGTTTCCGGCAAAGCCGATACATACAGAAAGAACATGACCCGCTATGGCGCTCCGGCTTTCGTCAAAGTCCCATAGCGGGCTGTCGATCATTCCAGGGAGCACTTCCTTGCGGGGTGCCCCCGGGTCTTTGTTCCGATTCCCTTACGATTCTCCGTTGGCAATGGTCTCCGCTGCCTGCCTTGCCCAAGTGTGGAAGACGGCGATCATGGTTTCTGCTTCCTCTTATCCGCGGATAAACTTCCGGATGGTCCCCTTCTTCGCATTGGGGTTCAGCTCCAGGACCCGCGCCGTGATGCGCGCTTCCGCTTCTGCCGGGTCGAGCTCCCCGGCGGCGCGGATGAAATCCTCCCCCCAGAACTGCTCCACGGTGCAGAATTCTGTGCAGTGCCAGCCATACTCCTCCCCGTACTTGTTCCGGCGGCGCCTTTGGCCGCAGATGGTGAGGAACATGCGCATCTGGAGTTCCGTCAACGCCTGCTCGAAGGCACTGTTCTCTTCCCGCCCAAAGGCGGCCATGCTTTTCAGCTCCGGCATCAGGACACAGGGCAGGCTCCGGGCCGCCTCATAGACGCGCCTGGCGTTATAGCTGAGGGTCCCCTCGGCATACATATCCTCGAAATCCATGCTCCCCCGCCTGACGGCCAGGAAAGCCGGATACCATTCCTTCGTGATATAACCCCCGATGCGGAAAAAGAGCTTGGCATAGGCGACGCCCCGCCCCTCTTCCAGGAGGCGCATACGCCACTCCCAGGGGTCCGTCTCCGGGTCCTCGGTGTGCCAGCGGATGGGGCTGTCGGTTATGTAGGGCTGCTCCTCCCAGCTGAAGGGGACCACGCTCCAGATGCCCTTGGCGCTGCCGCCGGCCAGGGAGAACCCGGCCTTCCCCAGCTCCCGGAGGAAGTCTTCGTAACAGCGGATCATCTCAGTTCAGGAAGTCCTTCAGTTTCTTACTGCGGCTGGGATGGCGCAGCTTTCGCAGGGCCTTGGCCTCGATCTGGCGGATGCGCTCACGGGTAACGTTGAACTCCTTGCCCACTTCCTCCAGGGTCCTGGTCCGCCCGTCGGCGATGCCGAAGCGGAGCATGAGCACCCGCTTCTCCCTCTCGGTGAGGGTGTCCAGCACGCTCATGAGCTGCTCCCGCAGGAAGGTGAAGCTGGCGGCCTCGGCGGGCTCGGAGGCATATTCGTCGGGGATGAAGTCCCCCAGATGGCTGTCCTCCTCCTCGCCGATGGGGGTCTCCAGGCTGACGGGCTCCTGGGCGATCTTCAGGATGTCCCGCACCTTGTCGGCGGGCATGCCCATCTCCTCGGCCACCTCCTCGGGGGTGGGGTCGTGGCCCAGCTCCTGGAGGAGCTGGCGGGAGACGCGGATGACCTTGTTGATGGTCTCCACCATATGCACGGGGATGCGGATGGTCCGGGCCTGGTCGGCAATGGAGCGGGTGATGGCCTGGCGGATCCACCAGGTCGCATAGGTGGAGAACTTATAGCCCTTGGTGTGGTCAAATTTCTCCACGGCCTTGATGAGGCCCAGGTTGCCCTCCTGGATCAGGTCCAGGAACAGCATGCCCCGGCCCACATAACGCTTGGCGATGCTCACCACCAGGCGCAGGTTGGCTTCCGCCATGCGCTTTCCGGCTTCCTTGTCCCCTTCCGCCATGCGCCGGGCAAGCTCCACCTCCTCCTCGGGGGTCAGCAGGTTCACCTTGCCGATCTCCTTGAGGTACATGCGCACCGGGTCGTCGATGCTGAAGGTCTCGGCCAGGGCGTCGGTGGAATTGAGCTCGTCTTCGGTGATCTCCTCGATGTCGTCCAGGTCGGCAAAGTCCGCCTCGTCCGGCAGCTCGTCCGCGCCGGGCACCTCGGCGGCCACGGAGCTGAATTCCTCCTCCACCATCTCGATGCCCAGGTTGTCGATAGTCTCGAAGACCTTATCCGCCTGCTCCCCGTCGAAATGCAGCTCGTCCATCAGGTCCATGACCTCCTTGATGGTGAGGCTGCCGTTTTTCTTGCCCTTTTCAAAAAGCTCCTTGATCCGCTGCTCCGGGCTCTTGTGCTCCCCATCGCCCTCGGCGCAGGCGGCCTTATCCTCCTTGGCGGCTTCCTTTTCCTTGTCCTTTTTGCACTTTTTCGGCTTCTCTTCCTTCTGCTCCGCTTCCTGCAGCAGGGCGTCCGCCGCTTCTTCCAGGGCCTTGGCGTCCATTTCCGCTTCTTTCTTCAGTTCCGACATCTTTCTTGTTTCCTCCCTTTGGTTCCGACCGGTGACCGGTGGAGCTTATCTTTCTCTTATCGTTTGTTCTTCATCAGCTCTGCGATGGCGGCCAGGTCGCCGCTTCGCTTGACATACTCCGTATGGACCACCCGCAGGCAGTCCGCCAGGGCTTCCCCGGCGCTGCCGGGGGCCACCTGGGTCTGCAGGATCTGGGTCAGCTGGGCCGCCTCTCCCTCCGAGAGGGAGGTCAGCAGGGCCGAAGGGTTCACGCTGAGGCCCTCGGCCTGCCGCCTGCGCAGAGAGGCATAGAGCCCTCGCAGGAAGGGGGAGGAAAACTCCTCCTCCGGCAGGGGACAGCTTTTGATCAGGCCGGGGTCCTGCAAAAGCAGCCGCAGGATGCCCTCCTCCGCCCGGGCGCTGACGATGTTCTCATACCGCAGGGTCTTTTCCTGGGGCTGGGCCTGGCTGGCCGGGCGGCTGGAAGATCGCTCGTACTGCTTCTTCTCCCCGCTGAGCCGTTTTTTCCGCAGGCGCTCCGCTTCCCGGATCACCGCCTCGCCGGTGACGCCGGCGGGTTCGGCGGCCCGGCGGGCCCAAACCTCCCGCTCCACGGGGCTGCCGAGGCCGGCGATCAGCTCGCAGGCGGCTTTCAGATATTCCACCCGCTGCCCGTCGTCGGAAAAGTCATAGCGGGTCGTCAGCTCCAGCAGCCGGTATTCCATGCCGCCGCCGGACCCCTTGAGAAGCTGCTCGAAGGCCTCCGGCCCATGGAGCTTGATGAAATCGTCCGCGTCGATCTTCACCGCGGCCCCGTCCACCATCCGGTCCGGCAGCTTCAGCACCTTGACGGAAAATTCGCTGTCCTTCAGAATATCCAGGGCCCGCTCCGTGGCCTTGTGCCCGGCGGGGTCGTTGTCGTAGCAGAGGACGATCTCCTTGGCATAGCGGGAGATGAGCCGCGTCTGCTCCGTGGTGAGGGCGGTGCCCATGCTGGCCACGGCGTTGTCGAAGCCCGCCTGGTGCAGAGTCACCACGTCGATGTTGCCCTCCACCAGCAGCATGCTGCCCCGCTTGGTGTTCTTGGCCCGATGGATGCCGTAGAGGATGCGCCGCTTGGAGAACACCAGGGTCTCCGGACTGTTGAGATACTTGGGCTCCTGCCCGTCGGCCAGGGCCCGGCCGGAAAAGCCCAGCACCTCCCCCCGCACATCCAGCACGGGGAACATGAGCCGGTCCCGGAACTTGTCGTAGGCGCTCCCCGGCTGTTTGCCCCGGGTGGCCAGCCCGGCGCGGACGAGCTCCTCCCAGCCGAAGCCCTTCTCCGCCATGGCCTTCAGGAGGCTGTCCCAGCTGTCCGGCGCGCAGCCCAGGCCGAAATTCACGGCGGTCTTCCGGCTGATCTGCCGTTTTTGCAGATAGGCCGCCGCCTTCTCCCCCGCGGGCTGGCTGAGCTGGGCATGGAACCAGCGGGCCGCCTCCTTGTTGAGCTCCAGCATCCGCTTGCGCAGCCGGGGCAGCTCCTGATCCTGCCCGTCCTCCGGCACGGTCATGCCCGCCCGGTCCGCCAGGAACTTCACCGCCTCGGGAAAGCTGAGATTCTCGATCTCCATGATGAAGTTCACTACGCCGCCGCCCTTGCCGCAGCCGAAGCAGTGGTAGATCTGCTTGTCCGGCGACACGGAGAAGGAAGGGGTCTTTTCATTATGGAAGGGGCAGAGTCCGAAGAGATTGCCCCCCTTTTTGGTCAGCTGCACGTACTGGGAGACGACGTCCGCGATGTCGCAGCGCTCCGTCAGCGCGTCCAGAAAGGATTCCGGGATCGGCAAACCGTCTCCCTCCTTTATGTCATCTTACGGGTTCATCGGATGGTCCAGCCGCCGGGGATGAACAGCTGGGTATACTGCTGGACGGCGAACTGGTCGGTCATACCCGCGATGTAATCGCAGACCGCCCGTTCCTCCCCCTCCTCCTCGGCCACCGCCCGGTAGTCCGCGGGAAGGCGGCTCACATCCGCCAGATAGTGGTCATAGAGAGCCGCCAGGATGCCCTCCACCTTGCTCTCCTCGCTCTTGGCCTTGGGGTTATGGTAGACCGCCTCGAACATGAAGCTGCGGAAATCATCCATGGCCCAGGCCACCGGCAGGCTCATGCGTATCTCCGAATCGGAGGAGGCCACCACGTCCCGGATGACGGTGTCGATGCGTTTGCCGAAGGAATCCCCGATGACGTCCCGCACGGAGGAGGGGATATCCTCCTCCCGCATGATCCCGGCCCGCACCGCGTCGTCGGTGTCGTGGTTCACATAGGCGATCCGGTCGCTGAGGCGCACGATGCTCCCCTCCGGGGTCATGGGCTTCTGATCCCCCGTGTGGCACAGGATGCCGTCCCGCGTTTCGGCGCAGAGGTTGAGGCCCCGGCCCTCCTTTTCCAGGCGATCCACTACCCGGAGGCTTTGTTCATTGTGCTCGAAGCCTCCGGCATGGATCTTCCGCAGGGCCCGCTCCCCGGCATGGCCGAAGGGGGTGTGCCCCAGGTCGTGGCCCAGGGCGATGGCCTCCGTCAGGTCCTCGTTGAGCTTTAAGCAGCGGGCGATGGTCCTGGCGATGCGGCTGACCTCCAGGGTGTGGGTCATCCGCGTCCGGTAATGGTCCCCCTCGGGGCTGAGGAACACCTGCGTCTTGTGCTTCATGCGGCGAAAGGCCTTGCAGTAGGTGATGCGGTCCACGTCCCGCTGGAAGCAGGTGCGCAGGACGCAGGGCTCCTCCGGCCGGGCCCGGCCGAGGCTATGGTCCGCAAAGGTCGCACTGCCCGCCAAAACCTGATGCTCCAGGGCTTCTCTTTCCTCTCTCGGCAGCATGGATCGCCTCTCCTTTCGCCTTGATTTTTGTTTCCATCTTATATATACGCACTTTTTTTGAAAATCCCTTTTAATCTGCCTTTATTTTTACGAAAATTTCTATATAATATTGGAATGGTATGTTATGACCTTATGACCGGGCCTTGCCCGGAGCGGGAGGACCTGGTTTGTTTCGTCGGATGAAGCGGCTGCGGGCGGAGTGCCGGTGGCTTTACCTCTTTCATATTATGCTGATCGCCGCCGGGCTGTGCCTTACAGTGTGGAAGCTCCTTCGGGGGCAGTGGGGCCATGCAGGGCTGTGCCTGCTGACCCTGGCCATCAGCGACCTGCCTAACCTGTTGGAAGCGGCGCTGAAGCTGCGGGTGGATGCGCCGCTGGACATCGCCGTCGCCCTCTTTGCCGTGTGCGCCAACATATGCGGGGAGACCCTGGGCTTTTACCTGCGCTTCCCCTGGTGGGACGTGGGGCTCCATGTGATCTGGGGCTTCCTGGCTGGGCTGCTGGGCTGCGCTTTTCTGGAAGCCATGCAAAGGGACAGCCTCCGTCCGTTCGCTTCTGCGCTTGCCGCTCTGGGCTTCGCCGCCTTCACCGGCATCCTGTGGGAATTCTTTGAATTCGCCATGGACGCCTTCTTTCCCTGGGACATGCAGAAGGACGCCTGGCTGCAAAGCATACATACCGTGCTGCTGGACGGCAGCGTCCTTCGCGTCGCGCCGGAGACCGTCCTGGTGGACGGCGCGGCCTGGCCCGGCCTGCTGGACCCCGGCCTGCGGGACACCATCAGCGATCTGTTTCTGAATTTCCTGGGCTCCCTTCTGGCTGCCATCGCCCTGCTGCCCCGGCCCAGGCCAAGGCTGCTGCGGGGCTTGATGCCAGCCCCATTCCCCCCTGTGGAGGTCGGAACCGATGAAAATCACAAAACGTAAATTCATGCCCACTTCCCTGGAAAAGCGGTTCATGGCGATCTTTCTGCTGGGCGCCGCCCTCAGCTGGGCCGCCTTCCGCTATCTGCATCTGATCCCCGCCCTGGCGGTGCTGCTGGTGGGCTGCCTGGTGGTGTGGCGGCTGCTGCACCGCTATCTCATCAAGCCCATCCAGGCCCTGACCCTGGCGGTGCTGGAAAGCCATCCCACGGAGGAAGGCATCCAGTATACCCCGCCGGAGATCCGCACCAGCGACGAGATCGAGCTGCTGTCCGACGCCATCAAGCGCATGGCGGAGGACAGCCGCCGCAGCCGGTCGTAAAGGAAAAAGAGGTGTTTCCCTTGATCTTTCGCTCTGGCGGCGGCGCGCCCGCCTGGATCGTCTGCTTCCTTGGCAACCCCGGCAGCGAATATGCCCGCACGCGGCACAACGCGGGCTGGCTGGCCTGCGAGGCGCTGGAAGCAAAAGAGAATATCCATACCTCCCGGCTGCGCTTCCACGCCTTCACCGGCGTCGGGCGCTTGGGGGGACAGCAGGTGCTGTTCATGCGGCCCCAGACCTACATGAACCTCAGCGGCGACGCGGTGCAGCCCGCCGCCGCCTTCTATAAGATCCCCACGGACCACATCATCGTGGTCCACGACGACATGGCCCTGAATGCGGGCAAGCTGCGCATCAAGCGGGGCGGCTCCGACGGGGGCCACAACGGCATCAAGAGCATCACGGCACGCCTGGGAAGCCCGGATTATCCCCGGGTGAAGATCGGCGTGGGCCAGCCCCCGAATCCGGAATGGGACCGGATCGACTGGGTGATCGGCAAGCTGACGGAGGCGGAATACAAGGTCATTTCCGAGGCTGCCGAGCGGGCGGTGATGGCCGTGGAGGAGCTGCTCATGCACGGCATCGACAGTGCCATGAACAAATTTAACCGGTGAGGTAGAACCATGGATCTTCAGGAATACAGGCAAAAGACCCGGGAAGCCGCCCTGCGGGCGGGGCCCGGCCTTATGAAGGTCTTTGCCGTCTACGCCGGGGTGCTGGCCGTTCTGAACCTGCTGGGTTATTTTCTGGAAACCCCCATGTACGAATGGATGATGCATGTGCGGGAATACGTTCAGGCGGGCAACATGGACCTCCCCCCGCTCCCCTCCCGGGCATCCCAGGGCGTCCTCTTCTCCTGGCTGCTGACCCTGCTGGGCCGGGTGGTCACGGCGGGCTGGGTGGCCCTGACGCTGAACGCCTCCCGGGGCGGGGAATACTCCTGGCATGACCTGTGGGGCTCCTTCCGCAATTTCTGGAAGGTGATCGTCATCACCGTGGTGGGCGCGGTCTGCTGCACCGCAGGCGCCTGGTTTTTTATTTTCCCCGGCATCTGGCTCTTTTACGGCTGGCGGCTCAGCCTCCACGTGCTGGCGGAGCACCCGGACTATGGGCCCATCCAATGCATGCGCCAATCCCGCCGCCTCATGACGGGGGAAAGGATGAATCTCTTCCGCCTGGATCTGAGCTGCATCCTGCTCTACGTCCTGGCCGCCCTGCCCTACTTCTTCACCTCGGGCATCCTGGTCCTGTGGCGGATGCCCACCCTGGCGCTGCTCTATGCCGTCTTTTACAACCGCACCGTTTACTGGCAGGACCCGGAGGCGGGAAAAGCGCAGCAGGAGGGAAACAGGGATGACTGACGAACGTTTTCTCCGGGAGGAGGCCCTGCTGGGGGCGGAGGCCATGGAAAAGCTGAGGGCCTGCCACGTGGCGGTCTTCGGCCTGGGCGGCGTGGGCTCCTGGGCGGCGGAAGCCCTGGCGCGGGGCGGAGTCGGCCGCTTGACTCTGGTGGACTTCGACACCGTCAGCGTCACCAACATCAACCGGCAGCTCTACGCCCTCACCAGCACCGTGGGCCGCCATAAGGCGGAGATCGCCGCGGCGCGCATCCGGGACATCTGCCCGGACACGGAGGTCTTTCCCCGGATCATGCGCTATGAGGCCGCCACAAGGGAAGAATTGCTGGGGCCCGGCTATGACTATATCGTGGATGCCATCGACCTGGTTTCCTGCAAGCTGGACCTGATCCAGTCCGCCCTGGAAAGGGGCATCCCCATCATCAGCAGCATGGGCACCGGAAACCGGCTGCGGGGCGGCAGCTTCCAGGTGACGGACATCGCCAAGACCAGGGACGACCCCCTGGCCCGGGTCATGCGGAAGGAGCTCCGGCAGCGGGGCATCCTCCATACCCAGGTCCTCTGGGCCCCCGGGGAAGCGGAAAAGCCCGCCGAGACCGGGGAGGAAGCCCCGGCTGGGCGGCGCAGCATCCCCGGCAGCGTCAGCTGGGTCCCCGCCTCCGCCGGGCTGCGGCTGGCGGAGCATGTGGTGCTCTCCCTGGTGGGTTTACAGTCCGGCTCATCTGTGATACAGTAACAGGGAAAGGAAGTGTGCAGCCATGGAAAGGATCGTGCTCTCCCCCCTGCCGGTGACGCTGGATCGGGAGAAGCTGATGGAACAGAACCATATCCCCGCCGACAGCGACCTGGCGGAGGATTTTGCCGACCTGGTGGAGGCCGCCGGGAAGGTGCTCTGCTGCAAGACCATTCTGGTGAAGGCGGAAGGAAATGCGGATTTCCCCCTCCCGCCGGGGATCCGGCCGAAATACTACTACGCCATGACCGTGGGACGGGAGCTGGAGGAGGACGAGGACTGCGACTACCCCTTCCTGGGGGATGTTGTCCGGCAGGCTGCTCTGGACGGGGCCATGGCCTGCACCCAGGACTATCTCCGGCGGGAGCTGGGGATGCAGAGCGTCAGCTTTCTGAACCCCGGCAGCGCCGAGGGCTGGGAGGACAAGCTCATCAACAAAAACATCGCGGCCCTGACGAAGGCGGAGGACATCGGAATCCTGGTGGACGACCGGGGCAATATGACCCCCTGGTATTCCACCGTGGGAATATTTACAGAAGCTTAACAGACGCCGAAGCCCGGCGGCTTGAGTTTCCCAGCTTATTGTGTTAAGATAAACATGATCGTATATGATTTCGATAAGACCGTTTTCCGGAAGGAAAGCAGCTTTCTGTTTTACCGCTACTGCGCGGGGAAGCACCCGAAGCTGCTGAAGCATCTCCCCCGCATCGCCTGGTACGCCCTCAAGGCCAAGCTGGGCCGGTGCAGCCTGACGCGCTTCAAGGAGGAGTTCCACCGCTATCTCGCCTCTCTGACGGATACGGAGGAGCTGATCCGGAGCTTCTGGGACAAGTATGAAAGCTGCGTCCCCGCCTGGCTGCCGCCCCTGCTGCCCCAGGGCGGTCTGGTGATCTCCGCCTCTCCGGAGTTTTTGGTGGAGGGTCTGTGCAGCCGCCTTGGCCTGCCGGTGATGGGCACCAGGATGGACATCCGCACCGGGAAGATCACCGGGGAGAACTGCCGGGGCGGGGAAAAGCCCCTCCGTTTCCGGGCGGAATACCCGGAGGCCGTGGTGGAGGCCTTCTACTCCGACAGCACGGCGGACGCGCCCATGGCGGCGCTGGCGAAAAAAGCATGGCTGGTGAAGGGCGACAAGCTCTCCCCCTGGCCAGGAAAACAGGACGAATAAAAAACGAAAAGGAGCGATGGAACTATGTCTCTTACCGACAGCTTGAAGAAGATCGCGGCGGGCGCCGCGGAAAAGGGCAAGGATCTGGCCGAGCAGAGCAAGAAGGCCATGGACAACGCCGCGGAAAAGGCCAAGAACCTGGCCGAGCAGGGCAAGCTGGCCGCCGAGAACCAGAAGCAGGAATCCGTCATCAAGGAAGCGAAGAACCAGATCGGCGCTTACGTGGCCGAAAACAATCTGCTGGCCGAGGATGAATTCGTGCTGGGCCAGATGTCCGTCATCGCCGCCGCTCAGGAGGTGCAGGAGAAGAACAACGCCCGCATCGCCGAGCTGAAGGCCGCCTCCGAGAAGAAGGAAGAGAAGGTGGAGGAAAAGGCTGCGGAATGCTGCTGCGAGAGCGAGGACTCCCATGTCTGCGAGCCCCGCTTCTGCCCCAGCTGCGGCGCCCAGGTGCGCAACGACGCCGCCTTCTGCCAGGCCTGCGGCGCGAAACTCTGAGTTTTGAGCAAACCGGCGCCTCGCCCGAATGGGTGAGGCGCCCGTTCTGTAAAAGGAGGATTGTACATGCTGCATTCTTTGGGAAAAACCGGGATAACCGTGGATAAGGTGGCCTTCGGCGCGCTGCCGGTGCAGCGCGTCGGCATGGAGGAAGCGGTGGCGCTCCTGCGCCGTGCTCTGGACGGGGGCATCACCTTCTTCGACACCGCCCGGGCCTACACGGACAGCGAGGAAAAGCTGGGCGCCGCCTTCGAGGGCATGCGGGACCGCCTCTACATCGCCACCAAGACGGGGGCCGTCAAGCCGGAGGGCTTCTGGGCGGACCTGGAAACAAGCCTCCGCAATCTCCGGACGGATCATGTGGACATCTACCAATTCCACAACCCTGCCTTCGTGCCCAGGCCCGGGGACGGGAGCGGCCTCTATGAATGTATGCTGGAGGCGAAGAAGCAGGGCAAGATCCGCCACATCGGCATCACCAACCACCGCATCGGCCTGGCAGAGGAGATCGTGGAATCCGGTCTTTACGAGACGCTGCAATATCCCTTCAGCCTGCTTGCCACGGACCGGGACAAGGCTTTGGTGAAAAAGACGGCGGAGGCCGGGATGGGCTTCATCGCCATGAAAGCCATGTCCGGCGGCCTCATTACAAACTCCGAAGCGGCCTGCGCCTTTCTGAACCAGTGGCCCGTGCTGCCCATCTACGGGGTCCAGCGCCCCTCGGAGCTGGAGGAATTTCTCTCTTATGTGGGTAAGGACCTGAAGCTGACGCCGGAGCTGGAAGCAGTCATCGCCCGGGACCGGGAGCAGCTGGCCGGGGATTTCTGCCGCGGCTGCGGCTACTGCATGCCCTGTCCCCAGGGTATCCAGATCAACACCTGCGCCCGCATGAGCCTGCTGCTGCGGCGCAGCCCATCCGCCATGTGGCTCTCGGAGATGGGCCAGGGCATGATGAAGAAGGTGGAGGACTGCGTCCACTGCGGCCAGTGCGCCGCCAAATGCCCCTACTCCCTGGATACGCCGGAGCTTTTGAAGCGGAATTATGAGGATTACAAGAACATTCTGGCCGGAAAGACGGTCATCTGAATCTCACCTGCCATTTGTCATATTGCCCAAATCTGCATCTTTATTCCGCTTTTTTCCGTCAATCTTGTGACAGCTACTTGTTATTTTTCCCGAATAGTGCTATGATGCACTCACCTGCGATATAAGACAAGCATTTTTTTGAGGAGGTTTTCACATGAAAAAAGTCATCGCCCTGATCCTGGCAGTCATGCTGGTGTTCTCCCTCTGCATTTTCAGCACCAGCGCGGCTGACAAGACCATCACCCCCAGCGCCACCATCGGCGGGCAGACCGTTACCATGACGGCCACCGGTGTGCAGGACAGCTTCACGCTGTTCGACATCATGACCATCTTCGGTTCCTCCGGCGGCCCCTACACCTACGCTCTCTGGTTCGACTACGGCGGCACCTTCTCCTTTGATAAGGACGTCACCCTGTCCAAGTCCTACTTTGCGGAAGACTTCAGCACCCTGGGCACCGACACCAAGACCATCAAGGCCGGCGAAGTGGTGGACGTGGCCAGCGGCACCTGGAGCGACACCATGGGATCCATGGTCCCCTGGAGCGAATTCAGCGTCACCATGGACGACGGCAACTCCTGGATGATCGTTTACAGCGGCGACCCCGGCAACTATGCCACCGCCACCCCCAATGCCTCTCTGAGCGATTTCCCCGGCACCGTCGCCAACTATTCCGCTCCCGCTCCCGCTGCTGAGCCCGAGCCCGATCCCGCTCCTGCGGAGAATCCCCCCGCGGCTGAGGACGGCGGCGACGCGCCCGCTCCCGCTCCCAGCACTCCCGCGCCCGCTCCCAGCGCCCCCACCACCCCCATCACCGGCAAGACCTACACCGTCGTCGCCGGCGACTGCCTGTGGACCATTTCCCAGCGCATCTACGGCACCGGCACCAAATGGGGCGAGCTGTGGGCCAACAACACCGACATCATTGCCAATCCCCGGCTGATCTTCCCCGGCCAGGTCATCAAAATCCCCTAAAGAGAACCATCTCTGAATAAACCATGAGGCACGGGCAAAAGCCCGTGCCTCATTCTGTTCTGCCCTATCCCGGTTTACGATCCGTGGTGGCCGCAATCATGCCCGCAGTCATGGCCGCAGCCGCCCTCGGCGTCGTGGGCGGTGCAGTTGGACCGGGTGGAATAGCGAAGCGTCCCCCGCAGGAAGCTCTCCACCGCCGCGTCGCTGGAGCCGCTGACCCCGGCGCAGAGCCGGATGCCCAGCTCGTCCAGAGCCTGCTGGGCCCCGGAGCCGATGCCGCCGCAGATGAGGAGGTCCGCTCCGGCCTTTTTCAGCACGCCTGCCATGGCCTCATGCCCCGCGTTTTTGGGCTTGATGGTCATGCGGTGCACCACCTTCCCATCCTCCACGTCGTAAATGCGGAAGAGCTCCGTATGGCCGAAATGCTGGAAGACCTCCCCGTTTTCGTAAGTTACCGCGATCCTCATGTCTTTACCCGTCCTTTACACAATGGTGTATTTCTTCTCTCTGGGCTTGGCCTCCGGCGCTTCCGCCGCCTCCCCCAGGGTGATCCCGAATACGGGGACGTTCCCCTCCGGAACGCCCAGCTTTTTCAGCAGGGAGCGGCCCTTCTCTCCCTGGAAGGCCATGGTGATGCTGCCGCTGATGCAGGTGCCCAGGCCCAGGCTCTGGGCTGCCAGCACCATATTCTCCCCCAGCAGGCAGGCATCCCCGCTCCCCCGGGAAGCATCGGCGGTGACGATCAGCACCACCGGCGCGCCGAAGGTGGCGTCAAAGGCCGGGTCCTTGGCCCGCTCCAGCATGACGGGAGGCAGATCCGGCATAGCCAGCACCGCTTCCTTCTGCAGGGCGGACATCTCCTTCAGCAGCGCCGGGTCCCGCACCGCCGAGACGAACCAACCCTGGGTGTTCATGCCGCTGGGGGCCAGGGTCCCACATTCCAGGATGGTCTCCAGTTCCTCGTCGGTGACCTTCCTCCCGGTATACTTCCGGATACTGCGCCGGGAAGCGATCACATTCGTCACTTCATTGCGGATCATGTCGATTCCTCCTTCTATTCCCCTTTGTTTTATGTTACTATATAGATAGTATACCACATCGTTTCCCGGATTTCCACCGGCGGGAGGTCAGCCCATGGAATTTCTCTTTGCCCCCATGGAGGGGGTCACCGGACGCATATACCGGCGGGTCCATGCCCGCTTCTTCCCCGGTGTTTCCCGCTATTACGCCCCCTTCTTCTCCCCCTCCGGGGACCATCATTTTCCCCTGCGGGGGCTGACGGACCTGCTGCCGGAGGAGAATCCCGGGGTGGACCTGGTGCCCCAGCTGCTGACCAACCGGGCGGAGGACTTCATCTGGGCCGCCGCCTCCCTCATGGACCGGGGCTACAAGGAAGTGGACCTGAACCTGGGCTGCCCCTCCGGGACTGTCGTGGCCAAGCGCAAGGGCGCCGGATTCCTGCTCCTGCCCCAGGAGCTGGACGCCTTCCTGGAGGCGGTGTTCTCCGCCCCGGAACTCCGCGGGCTGTCCCTCTCCCTCAAGACCAGGATCGGCTTTGCCGACGAGGGGGAATGGGAAAGGCTGCTGGGCATCTACCGGCAGTATCCCCTCTCCCAGCTCATCGTCCATCCCCGCCTCCGCAGCGACTACTATACGGGACCGGTGCGCCCGGCTGCCTTCGCCCTGGCCCTGGAAGGGAGCCCCTTCCCCGTCACCTGGAACGGGGACGTCTTTTCCCCCGCCGACCTGGAGGTGCTTCGTGCGCACTACCCCGGCCTTGACCGGGTGATGCTGGGCCGGGGCCTGGCGGCGGAGCCTGGGCTGGCGGCGCGGCTGGCCACCGGCGAAGTTTGCAGCCGGGAGACCCTCCACGCCTTCCACGAGGCCATCAGCGAGGAATACCGTTCCGTCCTCTATGGGGACACCGCCCTCTGCCACCGGATGAAGGAGCTGTGGAGCTATCTGATCCTCCATTTCGAGGGCGGGGAAAAGCATTTCAAGCGGTTGACGAAGGCCAGGCGCTGGGAGGAATTCCACCTGGCCAGCGAGGCCATCTTCGCGGAGCTCCCCCTGCGGGAGGACGCGGAAATGCTCGGTCTGCACACATACCTGTAAATAACATCGAGAAAGGATGACGCAATATGGGTTCCAAGTATTCCCACGTATTCGCCCCCATCCGCATCCGGGGCATCGACTTCAAGAACCGCATCACCCTGGCTCCCACCACCCCCGTCCTGGCCACGGAGGACGGCATCATCACCCATGAATTCGTGGATTGGTTCCGCATGTTCGCCCGGGGCGGCACGTCTGTCCTCTATCTGGGCAACTGCTCCATCGACCTCAAAGAGAACCAGGACCAGAACTACCAGCTGGACCTGGGCACGGACCGGGGGATGCTGCCCATGACCTGGTATGCGGACATGGCCAGGCAGTACGGCTGCCATGCCTCCTTCGAGATCAACCATGCCGGTGAGGGCGTGGCCTTCGAGACCTTCGGGCGGCCCGGCTTTTCCTCCTCCTCCTTCATCTCCGAGGACGAGATCATCCGCGCCCGGATGGCGGGCCGGGAACCCATCCCCTGCCAGGAGATGAGCAAGGAGAAGATCAAAGAGGTGGTGGAGATGTTCGCCAAAGCCGCCGCGCGGATGAAGCGGGCGGGCATGGACATCGTCATGGTCCACGGCGGCCACGGCAACCTCATCAGCCAGTTCACCAGCCCGAAATTCAACCACCGCACCGACGAATACGGCGGCAGCACCGAGAATCGGGCCCGCTTCGCCATCGAGGTCTGCCAGGCCATCCGCCGCGCCTGCGGGGAGGATTTCGTCATCGAATACCGCTGCTCCGGCGACGAGGAGGACCCGGAGGGCATGCACATCGACGAGACCATTGAGCTGGCGGGCTACCTGAAGCCCTATATCGACATCCTCCACGTCTCCGCCGGGCTCCATACCCTCCCCTTCGGCCCCCACCGCTACTACCGCAACTGGTGCCAGAACTATCTGATGGACCACTGCTTCAACGTGCATTACGCCCGGGACATCAAGAAGGCCCACCCGGACCTGCTGGTGAACACCGTGGGCAGCATCGTGAGCCTGGACTACGCCGAAGAGATCATCGCAAACGGCTGGGCGGACTTCGTGAGCATGTGCCGTCCCCTCATGGCGGACCCGGACATGCCCCGGAAATACGCCGAGGACCGGCCCGACGACCGGCGGCCCTGCCTGCGCTGCGATACCTGCGCCCGCCACCTCATGACCCCCAAGCCCATCTTCTGCGCGGTAAATCCCATGAGCGCCATGACCAGCGAGCTGCCCGACGGGGTGGTGCCTCCGGCGCGGAAGAAGAAAAAAGTCGCCGTCGTGGGCGGCGGCCCGGCGGGCATCCAGGCCCTCCAGACCCTGCTGGACCGGGGCCACGACGTCACCCTCTACGAAAAGGGCAGCGAGCTGGGCGGCCATGTGATCGAGGCCGCCGTGCCTCCCTTCAAGAACGACGTGCGGGATTACCTCCGCTGGATGCGCCACACCGCCGAGCAATGCCGGGAGCGGGGCGCGCGCATCCTGCTGAACAAGGAGGCCACAGTCGGCGAGCTGGCTCTGGCGGGCTACGACGCCCTGGTGCTGGCCCTGGGCGCGGAGCCCATCGTGCCGAAGCTGCCGGGCATCGACGGGCCCAATGTGATCTGGGCCCCGGACGCGGAGGCGGGCAAGGCCCCCGTGGGCCGGCGCATCGCCGTGATCGGCGGCAGCGCCGTGGGCATGGAAGCCGCGCTGGACTTCTCCCTCCAGGGGAAGGAGGTCTTTGTGGTGGAGATGCTGGAAGAAGGGCCTGCGGGCTCTAGGCTCCACACCAGCGCCGGGAGCGGCGCGGCGGAGCTGACGCGCCTTTTCAAGGAGCGGCAGATCCCGGTCTATTACGGCAAGAGCCTCCGGGAAGTCCGCCCGGACGGGATCCTGGTGCGGGACGTCCGCGGCGGCGGGGAGGAGACCCTTCCCTGCGACACGGTGCTGCTGGCGGTGGGCCTGCGGCCTCGTCAGGCAGAGACGGATGCCCTGCGCCGCTGCGCCCCGGAGACCTCGGTCTTCGTGGTGGGAGACGGGAAGAAGGCCGCCTCCATCTGCGAAGCTGTGAACGAGGCCTTCCAGGTCTGCCTGCACATCTGATGCTTTTCCAGGCATTACCTCTATTCATCCCTGCATAAACCCCGGGGCGCCGGCAGCTGCCGACGCCCCGGGGTTCTTGTTCCATCCGTAAAAAACGCCGTGTTTCCATTCCTCATTTTTATGCACCTTGATTATGACCATCGTCAGGTAAAGACCTGCCTTTCGTCATGCAATTTTGCGAAATTCATTACCTCTGCTATCTTTTCCCATGAGTTTTTTGTATATATAATGCAAGCGTAAAGCCCCTGGAAACTCAATGCGAAAAGGGAGGAAAAACGATGAAAAAGATCCTGACTATGCTCCTCGCCCTTCTCCTGCTGACGGGCCTCATGGCTCCGGCGGTCATGGCGGCGGGGGAAGTCACCGTTTACGTCAATGTGGCGGAAAACGGCGCCGCCGGTATCGGCGAGAAATCCGGCGAACCCATGGTCGCCGTGCCCATCACCGTGCCCAAGGGCTCCGTGGTGGACGACGTGCTGCTGGCCCTCCACCTGAAGGAGTGCAACGGCGGCGCAGCGGGCTACAAGAGCACCAAGATGGATATGTACGGCTCCACCACCTACATGATCGCCACCTGGTTCGGCCGCCCCATCGAATATGCGGACAACGCCAAGAGCGTGACCGCCTGGAAGAACCACAACATGAGCACCGGCCTGGGCAGCACCGTGAAGGACGGCGACGTGGTGGACGTCTGCGTCTACACCACCGTCAGCACCCAGAACTACACCTTCAGTTACTACGGCCTGGCCTGGATGGACTACTATGAAGTGGACGCGGGCGTGAACGAGAGTTTCTCCGTGGGCTGCTGGCGCAGCGCCATGGACATGACCACCTTCCAGTATAACGACGAGCCCTGCACCAACATGCCCGTCACCGTCAATGGCATGAATTCCAGCTTCAAGGTGCAGTCTGACGGCAGCCTTCCCCTGAGCTTCAGCGAAGCGGGCACCTACTATGTCTGCGTGGGCGGCGACACCGCCTACGGCGCGGCCCTGATGAAGGTCAACGTCACCGAGGGCGGCTCCTTCGTGGGCCACCAGATCCCCCCTCCGGGGCGCATGGCCGCCTCCGGGCTGGAGGGTGAAGCCGGCGGCAGCCCCATCACCGTCTACGCCACCATCACCGACTACGGCACCTGCCTCAAGAGCGAGAAGACCGGTGAGAACCTGGTCGCCGTGCCCGTCACCGTGCCCGATGGAGCCACCCTGGACGACGTGCTGAACGCCATTAACGCCCAGCATGCCAATGCCGGCGAGGAGGGCTATTCCTCCGCCAGCATGGAGATGTACGGCAGCGCCATGTACTACGTCGTCAAGTGGTTCGGCAACAATGTGGACGGCGCCAGCGGCGCTACCCGCCTCTTCAACGCCTATGTGGGCACCGACATGACCAGCACCCTGGCCACCCCCGTGAAGGACGGCGATTTCATCTACGCCAATGTCTATGGCATGGGGGATGCCGGCGAAGGCGGCTTCGGTTTCTCTTATGAATACTATGGCCTCGGTTATTTCGATTATCCCACTGCGGAAGCCGGCGTGGGCGACGAAGTGGTGCTCCATCCCTACACCCAGGCCATGGCGGGCATGATGGGCGGCGAATACCGCACCACTCCCCTCACCGACATGGACATCTACGTCAACGGCGAAAAGACGGACTTCAAGGTGGACTCCACCGGCGAAGTGAAGCTCAGCTTCGACAAGGCGGGGGTCTATGACATCCTGGCCGTGGGCGACAAGACCAAGCCCGTGGCCGCCATGCGGCTCACCGTTTCCGAAGGCGCGGCCTTCGATCCTAACGCGGGCACCGTGGACATCAGCGACGTGCTCCAGGGCAACCTCTCCGCCCCCGGCCACGGCACCGGCGACCCCGTCACCGTCTATGTCTCCGTCACCGACAAGGGCAAGTACGCCATGAGCGAGAAGACGGGAGAATACATGATCGCCGTTCCCGTCACCGTGCCCGGCGGCAGCACCGTGGACGACGTGCTGCAGAAATTCAACGACGAACATGCCAATGCCGGGGCCATGGGCTACTCTTCCACCAAGATGGACATGTGGGGCACCACCATGTACTCCATCTCCAAGTGGTTCGGCAAGGACAACAACTCCATGGACGGCTCTGAATACTCCATCGCCGCCTGGCGCAACCGCAACACCCAAAGCACCCTGGCGGAAAAAGTGGAGGAAGGCGACCTGATCGACATCAACATCTACGGCGTCAAGAGCTCCATGAACTGGTCTTACAGCTACTGGGGCCTGGCTTACTTCAATTTCGGCAGCGTGAAGGCCGGCGTCAACGACGAGATCGAGCTGATGGCCTATCACTCCACCATGGATGCCCAGTCCTTCCAGTGGAAAGACTTTGTCAGCGCCAACCTGACCGTCTATGTCAACGGCGAGAAATCCGACGCCACCGTGGGCAGCGACGGCAAGCTGAAGCTGAAATTCGACAAGCCCGGTACTTACTATGTGCTGGCCGAGCCCAGCGACGACACCTTCGGCGCCGCTACCGCCAAGATCGTCATCGAGGAAGGCGCTTCCTTCAAGGACAACGCCCCCCAGACCCAGGTGGACAACGCCATCGTCACCCCCACCAAGGTCAATTACGGTCCCATCGCCAAGATCGGCCTCATCGTCCTGGTGGTCATCATCGTCCTGATCGCGGTGATCCGTGCGGTCAAGAAGAGCAAGAAGGGCAAGGAGGACGAATAAGACCGGGACCGGTCACAGGCTTATCCGGCATAACTCCGCAAGTTCAGTCGAAAGGAATGTAATGATAATGAGCGAGACCATAACGAAGAAAAAGAACGCCCGCATCGCATCCGTGGAATTCTGGCGCTTCCTCTTCACCGTTCTCGTCATGCTGTATCACCTGGAAATATACTACACCAGCGGAAAGCTCTTCCCCTCCGGCACCAGCGCCGTGGAATTCTTCTTCGTGCTGTCGGGCTTTCTCATCGCCCTCTCTGCGGGCCATTGGTTCGAGAAGAATCCCGAGCCTCTGAGCGCCAAGGACGCGGCGGCCAAGGCCACCCAGTTCGTCTGGAAAAAGGTCAAGGCCATCCTCCCCGTGATCATCATCACCCTGATCCTGCACTATGCCATGAACGGCGGCGGCTTCTCCCGGAAGAACACCCTGGACGCCATCCTCAACTCCGAATGGGACATCCTGTTCATGGTGGGCACCCCCTTCGGCTATGCCAACGGCGGCTGTCCCATCGTGCCCCTCTGGTTCCTGACGGCCCTGTTCGTGGCGGGCTATGTCTACACCTACATGCTCTACCGCAAATTCCACTTCACTCTGTTCCTGGCTCCCCTGCTGGGCGTGCTGCTCTATTCCTTCTTCACGCTGAATTCCTCCCTGGTGCTGGACTTCTACGCGAAGATGGGCTTCATGACCGCCGGCATGGTGAAGGCCTTCGCTGAGGTGGCCCTGGGCATGTCGATGTACAGCCTCTATGCCCACCTGAGCAAGAAGAAGATCAGCCCCCTCTGGGAAGTGGTGCTGACGCTGCTGATGCTCTTCTCCATCTACCGCTATTTCGCCCTGACCATCAAGGTCAACTCCAGTCTGGACAACTTCCGGCGCATCGTCTACATCATGATCATCATCCTGCTCTCCTTCCTGAACAAGGATATGATCACCACGGTGCTGAACCGCGGCTTTGCCCGCTTCCTGGGAAGCATCTCCATGACCATGTACGTCTGCCATTACACCCTCTGCAACTACTTCTTCGCAGTGGTGCGGTTCCTCTGGAAGAACAATCCCCTGTCCACCTTCCTGAAGGAGCTCAACGGCAGCGCAGGCGGCTTCGGCGGCTTCGGCGGCGGCACCATCAACTGGAAGATCCGCGTCTGCTATGTCGTCTTCGTGTTCGTGATCGCCCTCCTCATCCACTATCTGGTGAAGCTGATCACGAAGCTGATTACCCCCAAGCCCAAGGCGGCTCCCCCCGCAAATCCCGAGACGGTCCCCGCGCCCAGCGCGGCGGAATGATATCCCCCTTTTCCCCAAAAGGCCGCGCTGCATTTTTGCAGCGCGGCCTTTTGTATCTTTACTATCCGGCAGTTTTGCGGTATGGTAGTAACAGGAATCCACACAGCAAAGGAGCGAGACTGTGAAAACGCTTTGGAAAAGATTGTTGCCGCTGGTGCTGATCCTGGTCCTGATCCTGGCAGGCTGCGCCCCCGCAGTGGTCCCGGACGGCCCGGAGGACGATGGCGACTATGTGAACTTTGAGACCTTCCGACCCACAGAGGCCCCGCCGGAAACGGCGGAGAACGAAGGAAACGGGGAAGACTATTTTTCTGCACCAGAGGAAATAGCAGTTCCTAATTTCGTTGGCGCGAAGCTGGATGACATTCTTGGAAATCCTGCCTATACAGATTATTTCAACATTATACCAAGCTATGAGGCTAGTGAGACTATCGCCGAAGGCGTAGTCATGAGCCAGAATCCAGCGGCCAATCGTCTTGTTATTAAGTCAGCGAGAAAGGCAGATATAAAACTCACCGTCAGCAGCGGCATCACTTTACTCATTCTCCCAGACCTCACCAATATTGATTATCGAGATGCAATAATACAACTCAATATAATGGGCCTGAACCACGAGGAAAGTTTCTCGAGTTCAGAAGATGTAACTGAAGGTTATGTCATTTCCATGATACCCGATGCCGGTGTGGAGATGGAAACCGGCGATACGGTGTTCTTGGAGATCAGCACAGGACCGGTAATCAGATTTACCACCATGCCTGATCTGATTGGGGACACCATCAGCAATGCCCAAGCCAAGTTGGAGGGCTTGAATCTGGTGATGGGCAACATCACGGAACGGCCTGATGATGCTCCTGCGGGCACCATAACTTGGCAGAGCCGTTCGGCTGGTGAATCGGTTCAGGAAAAGACAAAAATCAATGTTATTATTTCTTCCGGCCCTACGCCCGAACCTACACCGGAGCCTACGCCGGAACCTACGCCCAGCCTGCCGGAGGACGGCAGCTACACCACCAAGGAGGACGTGGCCCTCTATATCCACCTCTATGGGCATCTGCCGGACAACTTCATCACCAAGAAGGAAGCCCAGGACCTGGGCTGGAGCGGCGGCAGCCTGGAGAAATACGCCCCCGGCAAGTGCATCGGCGGCGACCGCTTCGGCAACTACGAGGGGCTGCTGCCCAAGGGGAAGAAATACACGGAATGTGACATCGACACCCTGGGGGCCAAGAGCCGGGGGGCGAAGCGCATCGTCTATTCCGAGGACGGCTGCATCTATTACACCGACGACCATTACGAGAGCTTTACGCTGCTCTATGGGGAGGAATAAGCATGAAGAAATATGAATTGGACGGACGCCTTTGCCTGGATAAGGAGGATTTCTGCCTGCGCCTCATCGCCCTGCTTCATTTTCCCGATTACTGCGGGCACAACCTGGACGCCCTTTACGACTGCCTCACCACCCTGCCGGAGGCTGCGGAGCTGACGGTCACCCACTTTGACTCCCTGGAAAAACGGCTGGGGAGCTGGGGCCGGCGGCTGCGCAAAATGCTGCTGGATGCCGCCGACGGGGTGCGGCTGCTGGTCTCTCTGCCGGAGGCGGAGGAGCCTACGGCGGCGGAGGTCAACGCCCTGGGAAGCACCCTGGAGCAGGAGCTGCTGCTGCGCTACTCCCCCATCGCCCTGAAGCTCCTGTGGTCGGAGGAGGATATCCCCGAGGGGACGGTCCGGCCCTGGGCGGCGGAGGGCCGCCGTCTGGCCATGTGCCAGGCCTTCGCCCTGGTGCGGCGCAACAGGAAGGCTTATACCATGCTGAAGGACGACCACTGGTGCGTCTGGCCCCTGGTGGGCTACAAGCTCTGCCCGCTGGAGGACGAGGACTATACGTACATGGGCACCAAGTTCTTCGTGAAGGACCCCCAGCGGGGCGTCCGTTTCCTGCGGGAGGAATACCCCATGCTCAAGGGGGAGGCCCCCATCGGCTTTGCCATCGCCCCCCTGCGCAGCGCCTCCTTCGTCCCCGACGCGGTGACCATCTACTGCAACCCCGCCCAGATCCGTAGCCTGCTCATGGCCGCCAAATTCACCA
>JAEEGH010007163.1_pt1 | contig 26983 bp, 21 predicted proteins | sample 9134181 | NCBI WGS metagenome assembly JAEEGH01 (sample SAMN16246544, study PRJNA631951) | gut metagenome | biome: gut microbiome; feature: rumen; material: DP-attached | host: Bos | place: Iran: Karaj | collected 2018-10 | reverse complement strand
GCAAATGAGGCAAGAAAGCAAGGGCGGAAACTAGAGGAGGACGAGACGCGAGTCCGCGAGGAGCGCGCTGTCGTGTCCTCCACCTTGGAAACGATTGAGAATGCCACACCCGATGCTGCGATTGTCGCTGCAGTTCGCGCCGCCGCAAAGAATGGGGCGGACGCATACGCAAGCGAATTGGCGCACCTGGGGGCCGAACTGGCATCCAATCTGAGGAGAGGGCCGCTTACCCCCATCTTGAACGAGACGGTCCTTGCGACAATCTCCGCCATTGACGACATTACCGATACCGTCCCAGGCACCGAGGCGGCTCAGTTCGCGTTTTTAGAGTCGTTGGCCGATGCTGCCCATGCGGCAAAGCCCGCCGCACACGCAAGGGAACTTGAGACAAACCTCCGGCTTGCAATGCTAGAAGAGGCGCTTCGGCAGGGGAACCGTGCGCAGGCCGACCATGTTTTCGCATCGGTCAAGACATTGGCTGCCGGGGATGAATTGACCATCGGCGTTTTGGAGATGTTCGAACCCGCCATCCTCCTCTTGCGCGGGGAAGACGCGCTGGCGCTTCGCAAATGGAACGAATATATTGCCGGGCAAAGGGAGATGGCGCACGGCGCAGCGGCCGCAGACGCCTACGAAGCGCAGTCCGCCGCAATCATGCGCGACCTTCTTTCGGACATGAAGAGGCATGGCGTGGAACTCGGCGCGTTGGTCAATAAATTCCCTGGGCTTTGACAAGCTATGGGCACGACATTGACAACTGCAGACAAACAGAATCCGCCTCGGGAAATGGATGCGTCTTCGGAACATCACTATTTCGCATTCATCAGTTACTCAAAGGACCGTGTCGCCGCCGCATGGCTTCAGCGGACGCTGGAGCATTTCCGCTATCCAAGGGAAGACATCCGCGCGGACTTGCATCCAAGCGATCCGAAATATGTCAGGGAGATTTTCCTTGACAAGTCTGTCCTATCTGGGCGCCCCGAAGGGTTTAAGGCATCGCTTTCCGAAGCTCTCCGCCACTCGCGCTACTTGATTGTCCTTTGCTCGCCTCGCTCTGCGCGGCGGAAGCAGTCGTCAGAGGAAATTCACTGGGTGGAGTGGGAGATTGAAACATTCCGCCAACACCATGGCGCGAATGCCGACCGCGCAATCATACCCGTGATATTCGAGGGGGAACCGGATTTGTCGGAAAACAGTTGTCTTCCTCTACCGATTAGAACGGAAGCCTTCATCAAGCGCCCCGATTTGCCAAACTTCCCCGACATGAGGTCGGAAAGCGCCATTGAAACCCGTAGGAGAAAACGAGATGCGTGGGAGGCTGCGGTAATAACGCTGCTCTCATACGTGTTCGATGTGGAGCGCAACATACTTCGAGACCGCTTCGCATTGGAACGAGCGAAGGCCCGTGCCCGCATCGCTGTCACGGCAGGCATCGCGCTTGCCATTGCGGTCGGCTTGACCATGTGGGGCCTGTCGGCAATGGGCCGAGCTGCACAGGCGGTTGCGTTCAGGAACCTCGCCGAGGCGGAAGGCTCTCTCCGGGAAACGGGGGAATGTTCTGCCGCTTCGGCGTTCAATGGAATGCCAGACGCCCTCTCATTGCTGGATGGGGAAACGATGGTGTTGCGCGAGGCCCGCGAGTGGTTCTGCGAAAAGTTGCTCGGGTGTTCATGGATCGTGCCCATCGAGTGGCAGGCCTGTACTTCGGAATACGAAGCCCTCTTTGCGCCCCGGCTTCCCCCAGCCTCCTCCATTTCGCGTATCGTCGTTCCGCCCGACTATCCCATAAGGTTTCAAGTCGGATCCCCCAAGGATGGACAACGTCTCGAAGCGTTCGACATGGTGACAGGGGAACGGCTTTGGCAATCGAAGGAGCCGGTCTTTTTCGTCGGCGGAGGAGAGGTCGATCCTTCTGGGCGAATCCTCTTGGCGATAGAGAGTTCTCCAGTCTCCGCGATTGTCGGCATCGACCCACTGACCGGCCATGAGCGTTGGCGAACTCCAACGGATTCCGGAATCCAGGACTGGCGTCCAAGCGGGGACGGGAATCTGGTGGTTCTTCTTCGAAATGGCGGCGACGTTTCCATCCTTGATGCAGGAACTGGGAAACGGGTTTTTGAGACCTTCCGCAGTGGATGGAAGGCCAGCGGAGTCGCTTTTTCAGAAGACGAATCTTCGGTGTTCATCCGGTTCCGCGACCGCGATGGGGAACTGCTACGCTGCGCCCTTTTGCGAAACCGCACGGAGTGGAGGCCCATTCCGATAGGCGGATTCGCAAGCGGCGCGGTCGTCTCGGCGGGAGTTTCCAAGGACGCGACTCGAATCGCCATTGAGACGCAAAGATATGGCCAAGCCCCGGCATTACATATCATCGACGCCGCAACTGGGGCTCCTGTCGACGGGGAGGAAGATACGTCAATCCATCCCATCCCCATGACGAATGATGCACACGGGATCCCCGAAATCCACGCTGGACGCATCTCCGCCCGCGTCGAGCCTGGCGGGGCAGGACCTATTGTCCATGTTTCAGGCGGCATTGGACGAAGCAAGCGCTTTCGAATGCCGGCTCTGGTGACGGCCATGCAATTTGTCGAAAGCGACGGGATCTTGAGGCTCCTTGTCGCGGGTGGCGCAGGAACCCAATTCTATTCCGAAAGCGCCTACTACGCCGTTATCGATCCGAAGGAACGCCTACTGCTCCGATTGCGGACGCAACTGGGGACAGATCCTGTCCGTGCCATATTCCCGCTTGCGGATCATCTGGCTTTCCTGACTGTGGAAACGGCGGAGAAATGTCTGGTCGTTCGGCTCCCTGCGACACCAGATGCCTCCAACCCGACTGGCGCGGCTGAACTGGCGGGTTTGCTTGCAGGGACGACGGATGCAGACGCCTATCCTCGCACCGCTGCCGAATGGTTGGACGAAATTGAAGGCAACCATCTTTGGCGTAGGTTCCTGGAGGAGGCAGCCGCCGCTCCAGAAAGCCGCCATGCATCCTTTGTCTCAACCAACCTTCTCTCGAATGCCGTGAGGCCCGACACTCCGCCTTTGCTGGCCGGGCCTTGGACCTATTCTTACGAAGCCGCACGAACGGCGTTGGCCTATTGTCCAGACGATCCGGAAGCCATGGCGGGATTCTGGCCGGGGGAAACCGAACGTCTGATAAAACTCCATAGGTCTGAAACTGTTTTTTCCGACTTGGATCGGGAGGCTCTGTCCACCAGTCAAATAAATGACAAAAAAACCTTGGCGAAGCTTCTTTTGCAGGACCCGGTAGCCCTCTTCTATGCCCGCACGGCCGTAAAACGCTTGAAGGAGCGCCACCCAAAATCTTCGGCTGCACAATCGTCTGAGGTGATATTCCACTCCGACTTCCCTGCGGTGCCTCTTGAACCTTATGGCAGCGGCCACCACTAAAAAGCTTCTTTTTTTGTCAGATTCCCGCCAATGGACGCTCAAACTATTTAATCAAATTACCAACTTGCAAGGAGCAAAACATGAATAATCCCGTTTGGGAAACCACGCCACTCTGCTTTGCCGCTTATGCGACACTGGCAAGCGCCATCACAGACATAAGCCGCATATGAGGACTCTTGACATGAATGCAAACTACAATCCCCAACCACGTGACCTTTCTTCCGTGACACTTCCAGCCGAACTTGGCGCGCTTGTCGAGGCGCTGGCGGAAAACGTCCATGACACATGGGCCCGCAGTCGCATGGACGCTGGCTGGACATACGGCCCAGTCCGCGACGATGCGAAGAAGACGAATCCCTGCATCGTTCCCTACGGCGAGCTGCCGGAATCCGAAAAAGCCTATGACCGCGACACGGCTCTCGCGACGATCAAGTTCATCCTCGCTGCCGGATGGCGAATATCCAAAGGATGAAAAAGGCCCCTGCTCAAAGGAAAACCGCCCCTATTTCCGTTCCGCGTGACGCGGAGGCGCAGTGGGCCTTTTGGCCAAAGCGCAAGTCCATGGATGATCCGTCATCGTTCCAGCGCGGCGTCCTCTGCGTCCACGGCATTGGCGGTGGGACCGGGGCGGAACGCAAAGGTTTTTCCGACAAGTTGCGCCGACTGGTGTTCCCGGACCTCTCCGATGCTGACGCTGCTGCCATTTGGCGGGAATGCGTGTGGGAAGGTCTGAGCGACGCAATGGATGCGCAACTCGCCTCCGTCATTCGCGAGATGGCGCACGGCCCGCTCCTTGACGGACTGCTTGAGAAGTCGCGAAAGGCCCAGGGCTTCGTCCGATTCCTCGGACTTGGCGGCAGTGGCGGCAAATATCTAAAAATGCTTGACGGAATGACGCGGGAAATGGCGGCGGGGTTTATCGTCAAGATGCTTGACTTCGGCCTCGACTACTGTCTTTACTTCGACACATGCCATGGGCGGCGCATCCGCGAGCATCTTCGTGAGAGCATCGCCACGGCGGCGGAGGGACATCCCGGTGGAGTCGTCATTGTCGCGCACAGCCTTGGCAGCGTCATAGCCTACGATGTTCTTGCCGAAGCGCACCGGGAAGGCTTGAAACTGCCCGTCGCGGCATTCATCTCGTGCGGTACGCCGCTCGAATGGACGCTCCGGCTGCGGGATGCCCTAGGTAAATCCGATTGCACCGGGCTGGATGGCATAGGCGGCATGCCCTGGACCAACCTCTACTACCATGAAGACTGCGTCCCGCTCTACAAGCCCCTCCCCGCCGAGCGCTTCCCGGAGGCGAACAATGTTATGCTTTCGCTTCCCAGGCGAGCCACGCCCCGCACAGCCCACAACGCCTACTGGCGCGACAAGGAGGTCGCGAGGATTGTACGGGAGACGGTTTTAGCAAAAACCATTTTCCAGAAGGATCAGTAATTTTCGAGGCTGTGAATAATGTCAGTTGAGAAAGATATATGGATATTTCTGTCTCATTCAAGTGCGGACTTTGAGAAAGTTCGACTGATTCGGAACTATCTTGAGGAGAAAAAGTGTCGGCCTCTCATGTTCTACTTAAAATGTTTAAATTCAGATGAAGAGACATTTGAACTAATCAAGAGGGAAATTGACGCCAGGACGCGATTCGTAGTTTGCGACAGCGAAAATGCCAGAGCCTCAAAATGGGTGCGTAAGGAAATTGAGTATATCACGGGGAAAGATCCAAAACGTTCCTATTTGAGATTGGACCTGGCAAAGCCGATTGCGGAATTGGAGAAAGAAGTTGAACAGTATGTTCTCAAGGCGAATGTTTTCTTGGCATATAAGCGTTCAATGTTCTTGATCGCAAGACAAGTTTGTAAACGGTTGGAGAAATATGAATTGCGAATATTGCCTGACGATATGGATTTAGTCTCAGGCGAGTTTCAAGTTCCAGTTGAACGGGCAATACATTTGGCTTCGCAAAGTGGATATTTCATCTTACTGTTGGACGGTAAGCCTACGGAATATATGGCGAGAGAAGTGTCGATGGCAAAATCAGCGGGTGCAACAATCATTGCAATAGCAACTTCTGCAAATGCTATGGATTCTTGTTTGTCTGAATTACATTTGCGCCATAATCAAGTAGTTCAACTTGACTATTGTATCGAAGAAGAAATTCCAGACAAAATTGTTGATGTTGTGTTGGCGCGAATTTATCCCCTTGGAAGTTTACAAACATTTGCCGACAACTTTAGAATGGAGCAAAATCTTGAGGAAGCCGAGAAATGCGATAGATTGTTTATTGGAGAGGCGGAGAAATCCCCATCTCCCAACGTAATGGGATATCTGGCGGATTGCTATAGAAATGGGCGGCATGGTTTGTCCGTTGATTTGAAAAAGGAAAGCGAGTGGCTAAGCATCGCGATTCATGAAGGCGGGCGAACCGATTTGGTGCCACGTGCGAGGGAAGTGAATACTCGGTTGTACCAGATGGAGTACGAACGGAGATATCCAAGCCTTCTCAAAAGGATAAAAAGCTTTTTAAAGAGGTCTTTGACAGAGCCACGCTGATGGCGATGGTCGCGCATAATGGGCCAAGACACGAGGAACCTGGAAGCTATCTTACAAGGATATAGAGGGCGTCATTTCCTCCCCAGAGTGAACACCTGAATCGTGCCTGCGTCCTTGGGTAAGGTGCGGAGGCCGACGTAGTCCAGCGTGAGGTCTGGCGGGTTCACCAGCGCGAGGAGCGCGGCGTAGGCGCCGCTGCAATAGACCTGTCCTTCGCAGGTGATTGGCTCGATGCGCGCCGCTCGGGAGGTGCCGCGGCCAACATAGTCGAATCCGCCCGAAATTGGATCTGGGATGCGGGTCACGACACCAGCATGCAAGGCGATTCGAAGCGTTGGCGCAGCGGGGAGCCCTAGCGCCGTCCAGTCCTGTCCGGACATCCAGTCCCGGATGTCAAGCGCGAGGCGCCCCGCTTCGGCAAGGCCGTCCATCACGATGTGGATCGCGTCACCCCACGTGCCTTGCGAGAGAATGGCTCCTGAGCGGGGCGCGAGGATGTCCCTGGCAAGTCCCGCATGGAAGTGGCGGCGGAAGAGAAGGCAGTCGCGCTCGGACAGTTTCGAGTACCCCTTTATGTCAGCGAAGAGCAGCGCGCGAATGGCGCGGGCGGGAGTGGAAACCGGGGAGGTCATGGCTCAATCGGCGGGATTGTGTCAATTGGCAGTTCCGACATCTGCCAGCGCCGGACGGCCGATGAGGTGCCGCCGGGGGTCGCGCCGGTCTTGCCATCCCAAACGCATACGCCGCGGAGCGGGAAGCCGAGTTCGTTCGCCTTGAGCGTGGCGAGCCCGAAGAGGTGTCGGTTGCAGAAGGTATAGACGATGGCGTCGTCTTCCCCGATTTCGTCGCTTTCGGCTTCTAGCAGTGTCGTGCGCGGGTTTGACAGGACGGCGCGGAGCCGCCCCACCCAGTCGCCTGGCGCGGTCGCGACGCTGCGGGCAATCGACTTTTCAAGCGGCAGCGGCGGCGCCACGACAACCCGGCCTCCCGCGGCGAGGACTTCTTCGAGGAAGAGGATGTCGCCGCCGCAGGCGCACGAGGCGTAGCCGAATGCTATGCGTCGCTCTGTCACGACCTTTCGCAGGCGCTGCCTTACGGACTCCTCGGCCTCTGGCGGGAAGCGCGGCGTGGGGCGATCCGGCGCGTCTATGAGGTGACCGGAAAAGACGGCGACGCATGGGAGGTCCAGCCCGGCCAGCACGCCGCTGGCCTCTGGTCCGATTTCCTCCACGATGTGCCGCAGTTGGCGAAGCGTTGAGGCGATGTCGCCAAAGCGGCGTTCGGCGTCGGCAATTGCGGCTGCTTCGCGGTAGAAGGCGGCTGCTTCGCCGTAGTTCCCGAGAAGAAGGTGGCATTCTCCGAACGTGGCAACGAGCCAGAGGTCGCGGTTCCGCTCCGCTTCGCAGAGCGGCAGGACTTTCTCACGTGCCAGGCCGCGCGCCTGGTCTCGGTTGCCGGCGAGGAAGCGGCATGACGCGGCGTTGATGCCGTTGTACCAGTTGCCTTTCGTGGCGAAGACCCGCTCGCTGATGTCGGCGGCTGCGGCGTAGCATCGCCGCCTCTCGTCGGGCATGAGCGCCGCCCTAGCCAGGTCTTTGTAAAGCCTGCTTTTGAGGCCCATGATTTCCGTGTCGTTGCCATCAGGCAGCATGGCGGCCAGTTCCCGGGCGCGCAACCCGGAGCCGGATCGCGCCAGCGCGAGCGCCATCAAGTGCAGTTTTTCAGGCGATGGCCCGGAGGGGTCGTCTTTGACGGCCTCGGCGAGGTCGTAGGCGCGGAAGTTCTCCCCTTCCGCAAGGGCGCGCCGTGCGGCGGCGAGCGGGTCAGTCATTATGCAGGCCTTCCTTCAAGTCGTGTTCCAAATGGCGCGGGGGATAGTCCATTTTAATCCCTTGGTTCGTGAAAGGTGCCTAACATTCTACATGACGCACTCCAAAAAAGCAAGGGACTTTTGCCAAAGCGGTGGATGGCGGCCGTGCGACATGGATACTTTTGTCAGATTTGACGCCGATGCCGCTCAAAGTATATGATGTTACCTTATGGAACTGGAAAGGACAAAGGAGTAAGCAAATGAAGACAAGTGTGTTTGGAATTTGCGCCGCAATGGCGTGTTTCGCGGCGGCCGGCGCCGCGATGGCGGGGAATGGCGCGGAAGCGGGCGGCGGGGCTGTCAGTCTCCCGGAGCCGTTCGGGAAGGTGCAGATGGGCATGACTCTGAAGGAGGTCAAAAAGGCGTTGCCAAAGGCCAAGACGCGCTTCTTCGCGGCGCGGAAGGAATACGCGGCAGGCCCAGACGGACGGCGCGACTTGCTGATGGTGTCCATCCCTACACCGTCCGCCAAGGGCAAGGATTCCTCTCTCGACGCGGAGGCATCTTCCAACGCCGACTGGCCTTGGGACTACGCCCATCTTAATTTCGCGGACGGACGGCTTGTCTCGGCCTCGCTCTGGAGAAGCCATCCCAGACCGGACAGCCTCTTCGTGGACGGCGAACAGAATGTGACGCCCGCAAAGGAGTCGCCTTTCGCCACTCCGCTGACCGAGGCGGAGTCCGCTGCCGCTACGGGCCGCGACACGGAGGCGGCGCTGGATGCGCTTCTGCCGCCCGATTATGGACTTCGCCTCGGCATGGGGAGGTTCCGCGCCTGTCTCGCCAGGCCCGGGCTCCTCCACCGCGACGGCGAGAGCAATGATGAGGGCTCCCCCATTGTGCGCTACAGTTCCTTGCTCCCCGAACGCAAGGGCAGGGGCGACATCAGTGCAGCCTTTGAAAATGGCCGACTCGTATGGATTGATGTGAACTGGTCTTTTGATGACGGCTGGTCGGCTGATAATCCTGGGATGATTCGCAAAGTTCTTGACGACACCATCCGCCGCCTGGGGCCGCCTACGAAGCGCTGGACCAAAGAGGTGGGGAAGTATATCGGCGATGGCAAATACGCGCCGCCCGATCCCGTCGATGACACCTGGTATGTCTGGCAGTGGACAAAGGGCGAAGAGGATGTCGTCATGGAAATCCGGCGCTCTTCTGATGCGCGAAGGACGCTACGCGCATCATTCTGCGCCGGGGCGCTCCGTCGGCTCCTGCCAGTTGCGCTGGAGCAATAAGTAGATAGGCGTTACGGAAAATGATCTACTATATCAGCGACTTGCATTTCGGGCATGCGAATGTCATCAAGTTCGACGAGCGGCCGTTCGCCGACGTCGATGAGATGGACCGCATCATGATCGAACGGTGGAACGAGACCGTGGGCGACAACGACGACGTCTATGTCGTCGGCGACTTCTGCTACCGTTCAAGGTATGCCCCCGAATGGTATCTTGAGCAATTGAGGGGCCGAAAGCACCTTGTGACCGGAAACCATGACTGGCGGACGCTCCAGAACGAAAAGGCCTTGGCGATGTTCGCTTCCGTGTCCTCGATGCTGGAGATGGAGGACGGCGGCAGGACAATAGTCATGTGCCACTATCCAATGGCCGAGTGGCGCAACTCCATGCGAACCGCATGGCATGTGTATGGGCACATCCACAACTGCCGCGGAAAGACCTACGAATTCATGCGGACGCTTGATCGCGCGCTCAACGCGGGGGCGCCGGTGAATGGCTACCGCCCGGTGTCTTTTGACGAGCTTGTAGAGAACAACCGGCGCTTCAACGACAACGCGCCATAGCCCCCCCGTGCATCGTTGAATCGTTAGGTTCGTTGATGCGCTACCGCGCCGAACTTTGGAAACTGCCGGGAAAGTCGAAGGTCGAAAGTCGAAAGTCGAAAGTCGGGAGGGACGCGCTTCGTCGCGTCCGCGCCGCAAGGCGCTGCGGCAGGAACGGAAGCCGCCCCTAGCCCCTAGTCCCTAGTCCCTAGCCCCCATTTTCACATTGGGTGTTGGCTGTTTTCACACTTCCACATTTTCACATTTCCCAAGGCCGGTGGCTCGCGCAGCGAGACGGCGCACCAGTTTCCCAACTTCGGCGCGGTAGCGCCTTGACCAGCGTGACTATCTTTTCCCCATAGGTGACACATGGCATTGGGCTGGGCACTTGCAGTCCGCATGGGGCTTTGGTAGAATAACTTGCCTCCCTCATCAACCCCAATAACCAAGGATAAAACATGAGCAAGACCAGAATTCGTCTCTCCCTCCTCGCCGTGGCGGCGTTTGCGGCAATAGCCCTCCTTCCGGCCAGCGCATTGTCTGCGGATACAATCGCCTATTGGCCGTTCGGCACCAATGGCTTCCACGACGTCTCCGGTAACGGCCACGACTTAGAAGGCGTGGAGATTGCGGAGAGCGACGCGGCGTACATGGTGTTGAACCAGGGCACAACGACAGGCCAATATCTGAAAACGGCGGAGGCTCTCAATCTCTCCGGCGAGACGGCGGTTACGTTTGAGTGCTGGTGGTGCAAAACGACGGCATACAAAAGCGAATATCCAATGCTCATGGCGACGGCACGGACTGGCGCAAACGATTTGGGTGGCTTTATCGTCTGCCAGTATGCAAATGCCGACGGCGTCATCCGGTCACAATACAGAAGTGCGGCAAGTAGCTGGCAGTTGGATTATACCAACGAGAAAGATCCTTTGTTCGTCGACGGAAAAGTAAATGACGGTATGTGGCATCACGTCGCCTATGTCATAAACAGGGCGGAAACGACAAAGGCAAAACAATGCCGCCTCTACGTTGACGGGACGGAGGTTGCGTTAGAAGGGACTTGGACTTCGATACCGGATGTAGTCGCCCCGCTTTTCAACGATTATTTTGTGATTGGAGGCGGCACGGACTATAGCTCCCTGGTTTCCTGGCATGGCTACATCGACGATGTTCGCATCAGCCGCGGCGCGCTGACGCCTGACCAGTTCCTGAAGTTCCCGTCCGTTGGCAAGGCCATGCGCGCCGATGACGGCAAGCTGCCCGTCGTCGCCTACTGGCCCTTCGGCGGCAAGGGCGGCAAGGACGCCACCGGCAACGGCTTCGACCTCACGATGAACGGCGTCCCCATGACATCGGGGACGCCATCGCCGAGCTACAGCAACTACGCCAGGACGAACTGCTGCGCCAGGGCGTTCCCATTGTCGGCATTTTCAAAAACGGGGCTCACAATCGAAATGTTCGCGAAAACGGATTCATCCGGCGGCGGCTCGGTCGGGACGCTGATTGAATCATCGGGTGGCTACTATGGCACTCCCGGCGCCTTTGTGCTGCGCTACAACAACGACAACTACAATACCGTCTCGGCAAATTTCCTCACGTCGAACTCCGGCGGCGAGAAATATGCTAGTTCCTCTACGGACACCGCCTCGTTTGGCGACATCAGCGACAACAAGTGGCGCCACTTCGCAGTAGTTTACGACCCGTCGAAAACCGGCCCCGGAATCATCACGCTCTATGTCGATGGTGTTGCCGCCCCATGCACGGCCACCGATGAAGCCCAGAAGGCGTTCGCCCTTGCCGACACCGGCATCTACCTTACGCGGCGCAGTTATGGCACGGGCCGCTCCAACACATTCTACGGCTCCATTGACGACGTGCGCATCACGGCTGGTGTTTTGACGCCTGACCAGTTCCTGTCTGCCCGCTCCGCCGGCTCCACTGTGGCCCTCTACCGCTTCGACCGCGAGACGCTCGAAGACCTGTCCGGCAAGGGCAACACGCTTGTCAACGAAGGCAACGCGACGTTCGGCGTCGGCGTGGACGCCGCGAGCGGCACGGGCATCGTCCTCGATGGCTCAAGCCAGTGGCTGCACACCCAGAGCGGACTTGACCTCACGCACACGAAGGCCGCCACCATTGAGTTCGACTACTACTCCGGCTGGCCAGGAGGATGGGGATCAGGCAATAAGATCGGGCCGTTAGTGATCAGCGATGACGTGGATGCCGTCAATGGCATTTCCATCTACAACCCCAGTTCCGCTATTCAGGCCCAATGGCGTGTCCAAAGCGGCACGTGGCGCATAGACAGTGGTTCATTTAGTGACGGGAACGGCTACCACGAAGGACGCTACTCCATCGATATTTCAGCGTCCCCGCAGACCGCCCTCTATGTCGATGGCGTCAAGGGAAGTCTCAACCCGGGCGGCGACAACTCGGGCACGATGGACAATCTCGGCTCCCAGGTCCTGCACTTCGGGCATGGCCCGAACTACGTCGCCGAGCGCTACCTGAAGGGCAAGTTCTGCCGCATCGCCGTTTCCGATGTCGCGCTGGCGCAGGGCGACTTCGTCCTCGACAATCTCGTCGATCCCGAAACGAAACGGACGCTGGCCTACTGGAACTTCGCCGATCCGACCGACAAGTCCGGGAATGGACACACCCTGGTGGAGTCCGGCACGTCGCGCCGCAACGGGGCTTTGGATCTGCACGGCTCTGCCTCGGCTGCGACGGAGGACACGCTCGACCTCTCCGGCCTCACCCAGGCGACAATCGAGTGCTTCGTCCTCTTCGGCGAGACGCCTTCTTCCGGCACCATCTTCGGCATGGGTTCCGGGGCGGGTTCGTTCGCCGTCGCGGCGGACGCCGCGGCCGGCACGCTCTCCGGCTCGTTCATACCCTACGACCACCTTGCCGCCTCCAACGGCGGCTCGGCGGCCCTCGCCCCGCTCGCGGGTAAGACGGCCTGGCACCATGTCGCGCTCGTCATCGACCGCACCAGCCCCGGCGCGGACGCCGTGAGGTTCTATGTCGATTATGAGCGCGCGACGCCCGCCGGACGCGCATGGGACGCGGCGGCGCGGATGCTGGACGGCACGCTTTCCGTCGGCAGCGGCTTCACGGGCCGCATCGACGACCTCCGCGTGAGCGCCGGCGCCCTGGCTCCTGAGGAGTTCATCCAGCCCGCCGCCCGCACAGAAACCGCCGACGCCTTCACACTGATCATCAACTAATGCGCCGCGCAGCTTTTCTCCGCATCGCTGCACTGTCCGTGGCCTTGCAGTCGGCCGCATCTGCGGCCGACGCCCCCCGCTTCTATCGCGGGATGATCCACTCCCACACCTGCTGGTCGGATGGCCGCGCCCTCCCGGAGCAGGCCGTGGCCGCATACCGCGACGGCGGCTACGATTTCTTCGCCATCACCGACCACAACCGCGCCTGCGTCGGCACGAACCGCTGGATCGAGGTCGCTCCGCCACAGGTCGGCGTGTGGCCGCCCAAGACGCTTGAGCCATCGGTGTTCGAGGCTTACCGCGCCTCATTCCCCGACGCGGAGTGGCGCGAGCGCGACGGCAAGACCGAAGTCCGCATGCGCCCATTTTCGGAGGTGGCCCCCCGCTTCAACGAGCCGGGCAGGTTCCTTGTCATGCCGGGATGCGAGGTCACCACGGCGGTCTATGACGAGACCGACGGCCTCCGGCGCGACATCCACATGAACATCGTCGGCCTTGACGAGGAGATTCCCCGCGCCGCGAAGTCATACGTCATCGAGTGGGTTCACGATTCGACCATCACCAAGACCCTGCGCGAGACAAAGGACGAATACGACGCCCTTGTCGCCGCCAGGGGGAACCCGCCGAGCGTCTTCTTCGTGAACCATCCGCACTGGCAATACTACGATGTGCTGCCGCAGGACATCATCGACCATCCCGACATCCGCTTCTTCGAGGTCTGCAACTCCGGCGGCGAATGGGCGGCTGTCGATCCCCTGCCCAAGGACGGCCTCAGCAACGACCGCCTCTGGGATGTGGTGAACGCCACGCGCTGCCTGCGCGGCGAGCAGCTCCTCTACGGCCTCGGCACCGAGGACACGCACTACTACCCCGGAAGCGGGACTAGCCATTCGTTTTTCATCGGCGACGCCTGGATCGGCGTCCGCGCCGACGCGCTCACGCCCGCCGCCCTATTCTCCGCCATGGAGCGCGGCGACTTCTACGCGGCAGGCGGCTTCGACCTTGAGGACGTCAGCTTCGACGCGGAGATTGGAACGCTCTCGGTCGCCGTTCCGGCCAAGCCCGGCGTCGCCTACACGGTGAAGTTCATCACGACGAAACGCGGTGTTGGCGTCGAGCCGGTGCGCATAGTGGACATCCCCGCCTCGCCGCCGCGCTTGGAGCGCCACGTTCCGGTCTATTCGCCGGAGATCGGCGCCGTCGCGAAGGAGGTCGCCTTCGCCAAGGGCGAGGCCGTCCGCGCCTCCTACGCCCTTGCCCCGGACGACCTCTATGTTCGTGCGCGCGTCGAATCCGACGAGCCGGCCGTCTATCCCAACCCGGACAGGCACCTGCACCCCCTCGTGAAGATGGCCTGGACGCAGCCCTACCGGCGCGACTCCCCCTCCGTTGGCGCGGCGCGCGCGGTGGCCGCGCCCTTCCAGGCCCGCTACACCCAGGACGTCGCGGCGCGTCCGCAGGTCCGCGGGGCGATGCTCTCCCAGTTTACCGTCTCCGAGGACGACTTCCGCACGCTGAAGGAGTGGGGCGCTACGGTGGCGCGCTACCAGATGTATCCCGTCGGCGACCAGTGGAAGGGCAAGACCGGAACCCCCGAGGGCTTCGCCGCATGGCTTGACTGGAAGCTCGGCGTCCTGACGGGCGAAGTCCTGCCCCTTGCGCGGAAATACGGCATCCCGCTCGTCATAGACCTCCATGTGCCGCCGGGCGGGCGCGGCGGCAGCGGCATGAAGATGCTCGACGACCCCGAATGGGCCGACTTCTTCGTGGAGTGCTGGCGCAAGATCGCCAGCGCCTGCTCGCCCGCCGTGCAAACGGCGGGTATTTGGGCCTACGACCTCGTGAACGAGCCCACCCAGTTCTCCGCCCCGAAGCACTGCGACTACCTTGAACTCCAGCGGCGCGCCGCCGAGGCCATCCGCGCGATCGACCCCGTGACGCCAATCGTCGTCTCGTGCAACGCGGACGGCGCCTGGTGCGCCCCGTCGGCCTTCAGGACGATGCGGCCGCTCGACCTGGTGAACATCCTCTACCAGTTCCACATGTACGAGCCGTTCGCCTACACGCACCAGAATGTGCTGCCGCAGTTCAAGGATGTCGTGGCGGCCTATCCCGACACGGCGAATGGCTGGAACGCGGACTGGCTGCGCAGCGCCGTGGAGCCTGTGCGGGAGTTCCAGCTCCGCCACGGCGCCCGCATCTTCGTCGGCGAGTTCTCCGCCGTCGCCTGGGCCGAGGGCTGCGGCCGCTGGATCGCCGACGTGGCGGCGCTCCTCAACGGCTACGGCTGGGACTGGTGCTACCACGCCTTCAGGGAATGGCCCGGGTGGAGCGTAGAGCATGAGGCGCTCGGCTCCGCGGACTCCTCCGCGCAGAATTTCCGCCCCTCCGCCGACAACCCCCGGAAACGAGCACTCCTTGACGGGCTTGCGAAATAGCAGACAGCCATTTACTGCGGCTTGCGCCGCGACGATGGTGGGCGATCTTTTGCGCTCGGTGGCGGAAGCGGACTTTGTCAAGCGGGCCGGATTGTCGCTTCGCGCTCCCGCGCAGTAAAACCGTCCACTATCGTCTGGCGCGAAGCGGCCAGTTTGAAAAGTGGGATTACCATGTTTGTATTGGGTTAGTGATTCGTGGGCGAGCCTTCCCATGAATGGGGAGCGGAAGTCGCGGCATTGAGGCGGCTGGCTTGCAGGAGCGATGTTGCTGTCGCCAAAGGGTCATGGCGACATTGGCCCTTGAGTCTTCGGCGATGGCGTCGAGCGCTTCCGTGAGCCTTGCGGGGGAAAATCTTTTTTTGCCGCAGAGGGAAAACACTTGACGATTCGTATATTTTATGATATACTAATTGCATGGAAAATGGAAAAGAAGCGCCAAAGGCGGCGAAGGCGGCGTTCAGGAAGGCCGCCGGGGACGCGTATCCCGTGGCGCACGGGACGCTGGCCCTGGTGAGGAAGCCCTGCGCGAACCCGAACTGCACGCTGTGCAAGTCCGGGAAGAGGCATCCGGCGTGGACGTTCACCTACCGCAAGGGGAACAAGCTCCACTGCATGCACGTCCAGCCGAAGCACGTGGAGGCCATGCGCAAGGCCATCGAGAACGGGCGGCGGCTGGAGGAGGCGATCATCGACGAAGGGGTCGCCCTGCTCAGGAGGCTTCGCGAAGAGGGGTAGGATGCCGCCGGGGAAGTGCCCATACCTGCACCGGTGCGACAAGTACGCCGAGCTCACGGGGCTGATCGACAGGCTCCGGGACTCGGTGGAGCGGCTGTGCCTCAGGAACCGCGAACTGGAGAAGGAGAACGAGCGGCTGCGGAACGCGCAGGGCGGCGGGAAGGTCCGTGCGGCGGAGGCCCTGCCGTTCGGGAGCTCGACGCCGTCGTCGAAGATACCCGTGAAGGCGAACTCGACGGAGGAGAACCGCATGAAGGTCGGCGGCCGCCCGAAGGGGCACGCCGGCTGCGGGCGGAAGGCGGTGCCGGACGGCGAGGCGGACGAGGTGGCGGAGCTGCCGAGGCCGCAGAGCTGCCCCCGCTGCGGACATGAGTTCGACAGGTGGGTCCCGGAGAGCAGGACCGTCGTCGACGAGATCCCCGCGCGGCGCATCGTGAGGAACTACACGGCCTTCCGGGCGTGGTGCCCGAAGTGCGGGAAATGGCACCGCGGCAAGGTTCCCGGAGTCATGCCGCGCTTCGCGTTCAGCAACAGCCTTCTCGCGCAGACGATGGTCGACCACTACTGGCACGGCATCCCGATGCGCAAGCTCGCCCGCAGGATGAAGGTCAGGAAGTCCGCGCTAGTGCAGGCCTCCCACCGCCTAGCCGAACTCCTCCGCCCCGCGGTGGAGCCGCTGGCCGCGGAGTTCCGGCGCGCCCGAGAGAAGCACGCCGACGAGACCGCGTGGCCGTGCGACGGCAGGAACGGCTACGCATGGGGCTTCTTCACCCGCACGGCGTCCATCTACCGCTTCCGGGGGACCAGGGCCGCGACTGTCCCCGCCGAAGTCTTCGGGGAAGGCCGGCACACGGGGGTGCTGTGCGTCGACCGCTACGCGGCCTACAACAACTCCTGGAAGGGCAAGACCCAGTACTGCCTCGAGCACATGAAGCGCAACCTCGACGACCTCCTCGCGGAAAGGCCGGACGACGGCGACCGCGCCGCGTTCATCCCCCGGCTCCTCGAACTCCTCCGCGACGCCATGACCCTGCGCAACCGCAAACGTGGAAGCAAGGCGGAGTACGACGCCGAGTCGAGGAGAATACGCGACGAAATCCTTGCGATCGCGGCAACCCCCGTCAAGGACAGAAAGCTCGCGGAATACTTCGGCCTCATCTCGAAAAGGCGCGACCGCTTCTTCCAGTGGGTCTGCCATCCGGAGATCCCGGCTGAGAACAACCTGGCAGAAAGGCGGCTCCGCCCCCTCGTCACCGCCCGCAAGGTCAGCTTCGGCTCGCAGTCGGAAAAGGGCCTCGCCACGAGGGAAACCCTCATGGCCATCGTCGACACACTCTCCATGCGGTACGATGACCCCGTCGCCAGACTCGCGGAAGCGCTCGACGCCATCGCCCAAAACCCAAAGGCCAATGTAGCCAAGGCCCTTTGGCGCTGACAACTCCGCTCCGGCAAGCCCGCCGCCTCAATGCCGCGACTTCCGCTCCCCATTCATGGGAAGGCTCGCCCACGAATCACTAACCCAATACGCCTGGGATAACCATCCTTTTGACACCCACCCCACCCTTTGCTAGACTATTCACATCGTTTTCACCCCGGCGCGGGTGCGCCGGAATCAACCACCAAGGAACTTTCAAGAGCGTCCCCGAAGCCATGGGGTGCCTCGCGTCGGCGACAGACCGCGAAAACCGGCCCGACCCGTCGGCGATGATCTTCTACGCCCCGCTCTACCAGGACTACCTGCGGCTTGGCGCCTCCATTGGCTGCTGAAGTTCGGATGAAATGCTAGAATTACCAGCAAGGAAATGAGAAGTCCGCTGGACAAAACCCCAAAAGAACGGGGGCGCCCTTCCGGCGGCATGCGCAAGGCCGGAAGCCTCCTCCATTGCCCGCAGAAAGGCATCTTCGCCTTCAAGCGGCTTCTGGAGCGCTGGGACAGGTACTTCGAGATAGTCGAAGCCAGCTTCCCGGGCTTCGGCCGCAAGCAGTGGATCGATAGTGCAAATTCCGAATTTCATGTTGTCTGCTTCCTTTCTTTCAAGCTTTCACGCTTCCACTTTATCATATTCCCGAATCCACCATCAAACGGGACATTTTTATTCGGCGCATTCCGCCTAATAGCCATCGGGGGCCGGCACAAGCGAGAGCAATGCGCCGATTGGGAATCCGGGCGTCAGCGTCTGGCCTGGGGCGAGGAGGGCAGGGGCCGGAAGGCGAAAGGCCGCATCGGGATGCTGGACGCCTTCCGGCGAAGTCCAGAACCGCATGGCCGACAACCCCTCGAAATCATGCGTGGTGAGACCCCACTGCGAACCGTCTGGCAGAAGCCAGCGGCCTTCGGCTGGGGCGTTGTAGAGTTTCTCGACATTGCGCCCTGGCTGCGGCTTCTTGGCATTCGACCAGGGGCGGAGGAAGAGGCTCCGGACTTTGAATGGGGCGTCGCCGAGGTTTTCGACGGAGAGCAGTTCGACGAGCGCCTCCCCGCGACCGGGCGCGAGCGAAAGCCTGGCGTTGATGGCGAAGCGGACTCCGGCAGTTTCGCCTTCTCCGCGCAACGTGGCCGAGACGATGCCCGTTGATTTGTCGCGCACGGGTTCCCCTATGGCGGCAAGACGCGAGATGTCCGTCCAGGCGGGTCGCCCGTTCCGATCCCATTCCAGCAGCGCGCCAAGGCGCCCAACAGGGCAAAGGACGTGGGGACTCCCCCCGCACCCCCCTGGCGCCTTTGGCGCAAGGCTGAAGGCGATCTCCTCGGCCAAGTGGCGCCCGCCCACGCGGCCGGAGAGGCGCACGAGGCCGTTGGAGAGAGTCCAGCGGACGCCTTCGCAGGCGAATGCGACCGCTGGGAAAGGACGGGGGACTGCGCCCCCCGAACCCTTCGCGGCATTGGCGAAGTAACGTTCGCGCTCGCATGGAAAAATGGCGTTATCCTTTCTTTCGTCACTCGTCACTCGTCTCTCGTCACTTGCCAAAGGCTCAAGCCGCCACTTCACCGCGTCTGCCAGGACGCGACGGAAAGTCGCGGTCAGCTCCTCGTAGGGCTTCCCCTCCTCATTCACAAGGCCGTAATTGCTGTCTTCGGGGAAAAGACGGCTGATGCCCTGCGCCGGTTGGTCTAGCCACATGAAATAGTCGTTCCCGACGATGAACGGGAGCGAGAGCAGCGTCTTCAGGCAGAGTTCTGTGGCGGCTGCGCGCTCGGCCTGCGTTTCTACGCGCATCCCGGCGCCGTATGTGCTGGGCCGCGTGTCGAGCGCCGGAAAGCTCCATTCGGTGATCATCAGCGGCTTGCCGCAAATGGCGTGGACTTCCTCCAGATGTTCGGCGTATGGGCGGCCTCCACGCTTGTCGAGGACGACGCCCGCGTCGATGTCCGCCCATGGATACATGTTGAGGGAGACGATGTCGCAGACTTTGCCGGCCTCTTCCCAGATGACGTCGTTGTGTCCCGAAAAGCCGGCGAAGCGGCAGCCAAGGACCATGTGGTTGGGATCGGCCTTGCGGATGGCGGCGGCGTTCGCGGTGAAGTACCGACGCGCCGTTTCGCGCAGGAAGGCGACGGCCGGGTTGCCGGGGTTCTCAGCGGCGATGCGCTCGGCGGCCTGTCGCGCCGAATGGTCTTTGGGAAGCGCCATCGCGAGGTCGAAGAGTCCGAGTCCGGTATTCTTCTGCCCGCCCCACCATGCGAGTTCGTTGTCGATGAAGTAGCCCACGAGCCACGGGTCGTTCCTGTGGCGCGCGACCTTCACGCGGCAGGCCCATTCGAGCGCCTTTTCGTAGCCGGGATGGAAGACGTTGGGGAAGCTCGTGCCGGGCGAGTGGCGGTTCGGGGAAATCCACCATTCCTCGTCGCCGAAGGTGAAGCGGTCGCTCAAATAGAGGCAATCGACATGGGCGAGGGCGCGGTGGCGCAGACCGGCGTCTCCGCCAGCGCCGAGCAGCGTGAAGCCCCAGCTGGTGAGCCGGTCGAGCGTTTCCGTGCGCCACGCATCGAGGTCAGGATAGTTTTTGGCGACGTGGCGGCCGTATGGGCTGTAGCCAAGAGCCTCGCAATGGAAGCCTGACGCGCTGACGTGATCCACGCCTTGCAGCACGACGGCGCGGCCGAGCGGGTCAATCGCCCAGTTGATGCCGTCAATGTTCTCGACGTGGAAGAAGCCGGTGGCCTCTCCGCGAATCCCCGTGTCCGGGCCAACGGGGATAAAAGGCCTTTCGCGCAAGCTTGCGCGACCCGGCGCTGGAGCGCCGGGTGCAAGACCTTCGGGCGAGTCGCCCGCGTCCCAAGAGGCCTCCGCATCCTCGACCCTTGCGCGGAAGCGGCCTGATACGCGCAACGCCGGGGCACCAGGGCCGATGGGCGAACCGGGGCGCGGCTCGTAGGCGCAGCGGTGCAGGAGAGTCCCCGTGGCAGCGTCGCGAGCCTCGCCCTCGACCCGTTCAGGCGTCACGCGGAGCAGCAGCTTGACTGGCTTGCCCCATTCCCATGTTCCGGTGTCCTCGAAGGCGACACGCTTGAAGTGGCTCTGCGCGCCGAGTTCGCGGCCGATGTAGGCCTCCAGCAGAAAGCCGTGCTTGGCGCCGGCGCGTTCGGGTCCCTTCAAAAGCGAGAAATGCCAGTAGTCGCCGGTTCCGTCGATGTCCCAGCAGGCGATTCCGACGCGCCCTGTTTCCGGGTCATCGCAGGAACGGGGCGTCACCGTGGCGAGCATCTCGACGCAACGCGAAAGCGGCTGGTCGCCCAGCGCCAAACCGAAGGAGAGCGACTCCATCGCCTCGCCGTCCGGTCGCCAGCCGAGCGGATCGAACTCCGGAAAAGCGACGCGCGCCGCCCAGGCGGGCGGCGCGGCGATGGCAAGCGACAAGAGAAGGATGCCGACCTTGCGCATGTTCGGTTTTCCCTGCTACTCAAGCGTCAGCGCGACGCGGATGCCTCTGTCCTGCCCAGCCGTCCGATCCCATCCGAGCTGGAACGCGGCGCGGTGGCGGAACGGGCCGCGCTGGAAACTGCCGCCTTTCAGGGGATGGTTGTTGCCCGCCGTTGCCGGCGTCGGCGTTTCCACGTAAGGATTGGAATCGTTTCCGCTGAACTGGTCGAGGCAGATTTCCCAGACGTTGCCGTGCATGTCGTAGAGACCCCAGGAGTTTGGCCGGTAGGATCCGACGAGGGCCGTGCCGCACGTTGTATCGACGTTGGCGCTTGTCGTGGCGAGCGTGGCCGAAGCCGCCGTGTACGTCCCCATGGCGTTGTTGTACGCGTTGCGGGCGATCTCGTTGAAGGCGGCGTCTTCGTAGTCTTTATCATTGCCTGCGCCATTCAGCGATGACGAAATTGCGGTGCCGTCGCCCCACTTGTAGTTTCCGTTGCCGGCCTTGCACGCGTATTCCCACTGCGCGGCGCCGGGAAGATCGAAGGCGAAAGCGCCGCCGAACTTCGTGCGGAGTTTTCCGAGGAACGACGCGCTTGCAGGCGCTGCGGTATTCGCGTTGTCGCGGATCTGCGCGTATGTGACGTTCTCGACGGGACGGGCCGCCTTGTAAGTGTCGTTTTTATGGTAGGAGGGCCATGCGGACAAAAGCTGCGCCCACTGCTGCTGTGTCACCTCATAGACGCCGATGTAGTAGTCGTGCGAGAAGGATACTGTGTGCTGTGTTTCACGACCGTCTGATGTCCAGGCCCCAGGTTCGTCCTTTGGGGCTCCCATCTCGAACGCCTTGCCGCGCGCGTAGATGCGGCGCATGAGGAGCGTGGTCGTCTTGTAGAGGATGTCCTGGACGCCACCGGGAACTGCTTCGGCGCAGGTGTAGTATTTGACGCCGCCGGAGACGAGGTCGGCGGCGAGATACATCGGCGGGTCGTTGGTGGCCCAGGCCGTGATCTTTGCAGTGAGTTCAATGCCGTCGCCGGCGGCGATCTTCTGGTTCGGCCAGGACTTGTCCGGATGCCAGACGAGCGAGCGCGAACCGGGCTGGACGACCTTGCTCGCGTCGCCGTCGATGGCCCAGACGTTCTGCTGGCCGATGGAGACGCCGTTGGTGCAGATGTCGAGCGTGATGATCGCGGGGGCGTCGGCAAGCGTGTAGCCGACTGTGACGGCGCGGGTGTTGGCGTCCTGCGAGAGCGTGACGTCCGAGACGGACGGTGTTGCGGCGACGACGGCAGTCGCCGCGATGGTGGTGGCGCAAAGCGCAGTGAAAAATGATAAGTTATTCATGGTTGAAAAGTTGAAGGGTTGAAAAGTTGAAAGGTTGAAGGATTTAAGGGCGGCTACCGGATGATGATGGTGAAGCTGGCGGGTTCATTGGAGTTGAAGCGTGTGAGCGCCGGCGACGCCGTCTCGGTCTGCGAGACGAACGAGTGGAAGCCCGTGAGCGGCGATGCCGCCGATGCGTCCGCGAATGCGAACGAGTCGAATGCCGTGAGCGGCGACGCGCTCGTAGCGGTTGCGGCGCCTAATCCGCTCTGGTCAGGGAAGCCGTCGGAAACGGCGGCTGCCGCTGCTACGGCTGCTAGAGACAGGACTGCCGCGCAGGTTGCGCCATGCGGCGCGAGACGTTTTCGATTCATGTTCTTTTTGCCCTTTCGGTTAGTCCGGCGCGGCACCATGCCACGTGACATTTTCTATTCTACTCTTTGCCGGAAGAACTTTGCGGACAAATCAAAACACTATTTTTGGACAAATTCAAACATGGTGCTCAATCATCCATTTGCGGATGGTCATGCCGACGCGGTTGCGGAAGACGCGGCGGAAGTCGTCATGCGAGGCATAGCCGCAGAGCGCGCCAACGTAATCGGGGCGCTTCCCTTCCCGGAGCAGTTCCTTGGCGCGTTCGAGCCGCGCCGCGTGGATCTCGTCGAGGATGGTGCGGCCGAGTGTTGCGCGGAAAAGACGGTCGGCGTGGGTGCGGGAGACGCGCATGCCGCGGGCTACGTCGCAGGGGCCGAACTTCTCCTCGCAGGCGTTGAGGCGGATGTTCTCCAGGGCGGCGGCGACGCGCCGGTCGCGGGCGAAGCGCGACGAGGCCCGCAGTGCGACGTGGGAGGCGGGGATGGCGCGCGAAGTCGGCGTATGGCCCGGATGGCGCATCCATCCGTCGAGCAGTTCGACTGCGGCGACGCCCTCGGCATGGCGGTCAAGCACAATGCTGGAGAGAGTTGGCCTCGTCGCCTCGCATACGTGTGTCCGGTTACCGACGGCGACTACCGCTATGTCGTCCGGGACAGCGATGCCAATCGACGCGCATGTGGAGAGGATTTCCTCGCCAACGATGTCGTTGATGGCAAAGATGCCGCATGGTTTCGGGAGACTTTCCAGCCAGCGTCCGAGGGCCATAACGGCACCCTCATCGCCCTTTAGCGGCCAGTCAAAACGGTGGAAGCGCTTCCCGGCGATTTCAATGCAGTGGGCGAAAGCCGCGCCGTAGTCGCGGCTAAAATCTGCGTCGATCTTCCACGGGACGAACGCGAAATCGCCGTAGCCGGAGAACAGGAGCCTTCTTGCTGCCAGCGAGGCTATGGATTCCGAGTCCCAATGGACGCAGACGGCGCCGCCGGCGGGCATGAGGCCGTCGCGGTTGCGGTGGATGAACACGGCGGGGATGTCACGGCCTGTGATTGACCGAACCTCCGCCGGGGAAATCGCCCATCTCCAGACGATGATGCCGTCGGGACGCAGCATGTCCGCCAGGGTCGCCGCCGATTCGGTTGGTCGCGAGGAACGTTCAAGGCGTATGGCCCCGTCGCCCGAACGGGAGATTTCCGCCGAGAAGAAGTTCCAGCCGAAACGCGCCGACACAATGCGGACGGCCTCGGCGCTTTCCGCAGCGCGGGAGTCGTTCACCGGCAGAAACATCAAAACCGTCTTCGTCTTCATCGGCTACACTTTTGATTATAGCAAAATGCCGTCAATGCAAATTGTTGTTCCCGGCGCGGAGCGGGATGCGATTGCCGCGCCAGATGAAGGTTGCCGGAAGATTTGGAGGGATGGCGATGGTGCCTGAAAGGGAGTCGCCGTCGCGGTGAAGATCGATGGCTATCAGCCCTTTGGGTGTCAGCATCGACGCTTTGATGCGCGTGAGCGGCCCGAACTGTGGCGCGATTTCGGCCGCGGTAAAGCCGTTGCACACTGGCCGGATGCCGGCAATGCCGGTCTGGAAATGGTAGAGCGGGTGTGCGCCCCAGGCGTGGCAGTCGCTACGTCCACGCTCCCCAGGCGCCTCGACGGGCGTCCTGAGGCCGTCGCGCACAAGATCGCGCCAGAGGCTGAGCTTTTCCTGAAAGAGGTCTGCCCGTCCGAACCGGAGATACGTTTCGAAGAGGTAGTGCGAGAAGTAAATCGTGCAACGCGCAAGATCGTCCGCCTCGACTAGTCCCGCAAAGGCCCGTTTTGCCATGTGCGGCGAAAGCATCCCCGCAAGGAGCGCGAGGCATTGCGCATGCTCTGAAAAGCGGTCTTTCGCTACGGTGTCCGCGACCATGCCGCGCTTTTCGTTCCAGAAAAGCTTCAGAATCGGCGCGATGGTCGGGTCGTCGCACCCGAACGTCGCAGTGACTTCGAGCGGATAGCGGCTCTCCGCTATGGCGAGGCGGTGCAGGACCAACGGCTCCGTGCCAGTGCGCACCGCGATTTCGATCCACCTTCCGGCCTTCCACCATGGGATGGTAAACACGGCGCGGCGGCGTCCGTCGGGATAAAACGTGTCGCGCATAGCGCGCAGGACCGCCTTTCCGTCGAACTCGTCTCGGTTGCCCTTGTTCGCGTAGATCATGGAGTTCGGCGGGCGCAAATTTGTCATGACGGCGAACGAGGGACGCATGCGTCCCGTGTATGACTATCCCACCCTTGACTACTGCGGCGAGTGGGAATGCGACGTCGAGCCCTACAACTCAGACTGCACCAACGGACGCGTCTTCACCGCATGGGCGGAGACGCCGGACGTCTGCCACTGGCGCTACATCATGCTCACCATGGATCACCAGAACTTCCCCGGCATGCCCGACCCGAACTGGACCTACGGCGGCATTCGTTTCTATGTGGCGAAGGACTTCCAAGGGTAAGACCCTTCATATTTACTGCGAGAGCGATGAGCGATAAGACGCCCTCTACGCCCACAAGCCGTGGGTGCTGAAGCACGACGGCGTCGTCCATCACTGGTATTGCGCGGTATCGCGAGATGCCGACGGCCGCGAAATCCGCGGCATTGCGCTCGCCACATCGAAGTAAGACCATAGCATCGGGATTCCGTATGGGACGCTTGACGGCTATAGGGGACTCCTTTTAGACTGATAGTTTCTGTCTGTTGTGATAAGATTTATGCGCAGAAAAATGATAAGACATGTTGACAAAACACCCCAAGGGGATGGGCGCCCTTCCGGCGGCATGCGCAAGAGCCGCATTGTCCTGGCCGCATTTGTTCCGGAATCGCCGGCGCACCGGTGCAAGTTGCAGGGGTTCTGCAACTATGCCGCCAAGGCGGGATGGAACGTCGAGACCGTCTTCAACATCGGCGCCCTCGGCCAGAGCATAACGTCGCTGGACGAACTCGACATTTACGACGGCTTCGTCATCGACTTCTGGCCGCTCTACCACATCATCGACCCGCTCAGGCTGCAACGCCCGGTTGTCAGCGTTGACCGCTCGTTCGGCGATGACTGCGGCATCGACACCGTCATCTGCGATTCGCGCACCGTCGGCGTGACGGCGGCGCGGGAACTCCTGAGGCGCAACCCCGCCTCACTTGCCTTCGTCGCGCCGGCCCTCGACTGGGACTTCTTCAAAACCAGGAAGGAGTCGTTCATATCGACGGTGGAGGCGGCCGGGCGGAAAGTGCTCGTCTGGAGCATCGGCGACAAGGGCGATCGCCTGGCCGAACGTCGGCGCCTGGCCGCATGGCTACGGTCGCTCCCACGGCCATGCGCCGTCTTCGCGCCGAACGATGTCGTCGCCGTGGCGGTATTTTCGGCCGCACGTTTGGCCTCGTTGCGCATGCCGCAGGACGTCGCCATCCTTGGCGTCGACAACGATGAACTTCTTTGCGGGAGCTGCCTTCCGTCGCTTTCGAGCGTGATGGTCGATTTCGAGAACGCCGGACGGATCGCCGCGCGGCTGCTGGACGCCCGCATGGCCGATATCGATGCCGGCCGCAGTCGCGGCCCGGACCGCCATGAAACCTACGGCGTCCTGGGCATCGCCTCGCGTGGCAGCACCCGCGCGGCCCGCCCGGACGAGCATCCCTACCTCCAGCGCGGACTTGAGTTCATCTCGCGCAACGCCTGCCGGGGCATCTCGGTCGCAGATGTCGCGCATGCGATGTGCCTCTCGCGTCGCGCCGCCGAATACGCATTCGCCGCTACTGGCCGCACCATCCACGCCGCCATCCTGGACGCCCGCCTCGACCGCGTCCGCGAGCTGCTGCTCGCAACGTCCGGGCCGCTCGAAGCCATCGCCACTTCCTGCGGCTTCTCCTCCGCAGAGTACGCCAACCCGCTCTTCAAGGCGCGCTTCGGGGCCACAATGGGCGCTTTCCGCGACAAGGCGCGGAAAGGGCGGCAGTAATCATGGCCGGCGGGGCGCCGCTCCGTTGCGCATACCGCCAGACGCCATTTTTGCGCGTTTGCGGGGTTTCACGCCCCTGCATTCCATGCTAGAATTGTATTTCCTGATTCTGCGGGGCATGCCGCTCCCGACGATGCGCCTGCCGCTGCCTGAACGTCACTCAACCTAAACCATGCAACAGAAGCTCATTTCCAAGACTCCATTCTTCGCCGCCATTGCCATTGCCGTCGCCGCGCTTCCAGCCGCTTCATCCGCCGTGACCCCGCCTCCGTCCGCCGGGCAGGTCGCGCAGGCGCCCGCGCTGCCGGTCGCCCCGCTGGACGGGCTCACGTGGCGCCTGCCGCCCCGGTTCGCGACGCTGGAGGACAGACGGCTCGTCATCGACATCCCCGCCGAAGCCGGACCCG
>JAEEGH010007159.1_pt1 | contig 26987 bp, 19 predicted proteins | sample 9134181 | NCBI WGS metagenome assembly JAEEGH01 (sample SAMN16246544, study PRJNA631951) | gut metagenome | biome: gut microbiome; feature: rumen; material: DP-attached | host: Bos | place: Iran: Karaj | collected 2018-10 | reverse complement strand
AAAACGATCTCATCCGGATCCTTCGCCTTCGGCCCAGCCAACTCAACCCAGGACACTTCAATGTTTCTCATATCTACCTCCAATGGTAAAAAGGATTACAATCGCTATCATTTTAACTAGCATAATTATTTTACTAAACTTTACCTCTAACCAGTTGTTAAGTAAAACTTAATAACTCAAATAAACGAAAGACTGAGGAGCGCTCTTTAACCCGAAAGCCGACAATTCCATCGGCCTTCTATAAACCCTCACCTTGCCCAGCTTATAGGCATATGCAACCTTTTTCCCCTTAAAATACGACATGAAAAAAGATTTAGTCGTACCAGCCTGAGCTTTTGTCAGCTCCCACAATTCGTTAGGCTTCATTATCAGCACATCCAAGATCTCAGCCTCGGCAACAACCTTCTTCACAGGCGTTGTCTCGTAAATTATGATCTTATCGACGTCTTTCTTTGCCGCTTTAGTCCTATATTCATATTTCTTCTTCCCAGAAATAATCTTCTCAACATACTCTGGGTTAATGGACAATATGATTCTACAAGAATTGTTCTTCACAGAATTATAACTTATCTACTTTTCTATCTTTTTTACGTATTTACCAAACACCTTTTTCATTTTAGATGCAACATCTATGATCTTTTTAATTAGCTCCTCATAATTAGAATGATCCTTAAAATCTAAAGGAGGATCATTAATAAAAAATCTTGTTCTAGAAGCCTTCTTGCCATCAAGTTTATCCCAAATCAATTCAAACCCAAGATCTTTTTCAATTCTACCTTTGAATTTAAAAATTGAATCATAAAAATCTTTGTTGTTTGGTATATAAAGGCCGACTGATACACAGTGTTTTTGGTTTTCTAGACATATATCAATGTGCGCTTTACTAGTACCAATAGAAACATCATACCAATGTTGTGGGCGAGGTTTCCTTATACTGAATGGTTTGCCACAATCCGCTAACACACTATTAAACTGTTCCCAGAAAATTAATTGTTCATTTTTAGATTTTGTTAGAGCGCCCCCTTTTGAAGATAATTTACTGTACTTTACAAAATCATTGGGAACAATGACAGGTTCAAACTTAGGAGCAGGAAGAGAATTTCCAATTCTATAAGCATGAAGTTCAATCAAGAAAAAATTAATAGTATCGTCGGTATTATTGTTTAACCACTCTATAGCCGCTTTGTGCTCATCCAAAGCCTTACCGACGATCCAAACCACAAATTGAGCATTTAATCCGGCAGCATAAGTAATAATCTTTCCCAAGTGATCATGATCGGTCTTATCAAGTTGATTTTCAATAATCACTTTAACATTAGAACTCTCGTCACTGGCAACCAAATCACACCGATAGGGGCCAACAGCTACTTCGGTTTGAATATCCATCAATGTTAGGCCCAGAATATCATTCAAATACGCAATATTCTGTTCTTCGGCTAGCCAACTAGAGAAATCCTGCTGTTCATGTTTCCATAGTTTCCTGACTTCGACTTCTTCCATTCTTCCAATTTCAGTTTTCATTGTTATTCCTCCTTTGACTTGTTTCTATCTTCCATTTGTAAAAAAGTTTTTTTGCTCTCCAACAATCCTCCGCCATAGGTGGATGAGCATATTTATTATCTTTCTCATAACTAATTGCTAATCTGGCCGACGCATCTTTTTTAAGATTTTTAAATGACTTAATATTCTCTTTAATGTACTTATCAAAAAGAAGTTTTTCATTTACATTATCAAAAACAATTATCGGATTAAAATTCAAATTCTCTGTATAATTAGGATAAAAATAAGATGCTAGTTCGAATAATAAATAGTTAATATCATCTTTAATCAAATATATATAATGATAAGGCCTTTTGAAGCCATATATGCCAGCAATATTAATATACGGGAGCATAGCTTGCGCACCATCTAAACATAAATACATACCATAGTGAATTCTCGTTTGATGGTAAACTATCTCAAAACGATAAATGCTTCCGGGTCTAAAATAAAAGTAAAATAATGGGTGGGATTTAATGTACGAATCACCCATTGCCTGGCAATCTCTAATTTGAAATTCAGGGAAAATTCTATGATATATAGGCCATTCACCAAAAATCTTCCCACTCCAGTTTTCTTTATCTCTAAGTAATGCCTTACACTTATCAATTATATTGGTATCCAAGCCAAAATGTTTCTTCCAAATTGCTTCTGTTTCCCAATAATTGGCTCCTGTATCAATGGGAGTATTTGTATCATTAGCCCTAGTATAAACCATGTTTTTTCTTACGAATTTTTTTGCTTCCCCATTTTTTGCTTCCCCATTTTTTGTGTTACCATTTTTTGTGTTACCATTTTTTGTGTTACCATTTTTTGTGTTACCATTTTTTGTGTTACCATAATCATCAGTTAACACAATTGGAATGTTGTCTGTGTTGTAAATAACAATAACATCTAAATTTTTATCTTTGTATTTAATAGGTACAACAGCCAATGACGGAAATGCCGGACTAAATTTAGCTTTGCGTACTAAATCAGTAACATTTGCTTGTGTTTTTCTTTTAGAGTTTTCAATACCAACAACTGTTCCATCATTCTGCACCCCAACGATAATGTACTTGTTACCATGATGAGTAGAATTTGCCATACAAAGAATATCATGAACCAAATCGACAGGTTTAGCTTCGTTCCACTCTTTTTTGAAATCCCAATAATCTCCCTCAGTCTTTTTTTCAATCAGAGATACTACTTCTGTATAAAGATTATCTTCAATACCTTTTTTTATGTCTGTTTTCATTTCTGGTTAAGTCCGTATAATGGTGTAAATTCAAAATGGTTGAGGCAAGTTCTCACTTTGAACTCTTAACGACCACCTGCTTCTTCGCCCGAGCGCTGATATTTCTAGTCTTCGTCACCGTCACGCTCTTCCCGTCTCCACTCTTCTCATTCCCGCTCCTAGCCAGCGTCAGCAGCAGCCTAAGCGGCCCCACATCCTTACTAGTCCCTATCCCACACACTTTCCCAGCCGCGTTCCTAACCAAAACCACCGGCAGCACTTCCTCAAACACGACCGCGTAAAAGCTGTACAGCCCCCGGTCGATCGCCATAGCCATCGCCTCAGGCCGCATGCTCCAACCCCTACCCCCATACGTCCCTCCCAGCAAAACGATCTCATCCGGATCCTTCGCCTTCGGCCCAGCCAACTCAACCCAGGACACTTCAATATCACGCATAGTTACCTCCTACGGTAAATGATTACAAGTTCTATCTATTTTACTAGCTTCTATTTTTCTCATGTCGCTATCCGTTTATGAAGCATCAATATTCTTTTGCTGATCTTAAGACGTTAATAGCCCTCATACACTCAAATCTAGAGGTATAGTATTCGGTGCGTGCAATAGTAAATTGATTAATAAGACGTTGATAAGAACACAACCAACGTCCAATATATGCACCTGGATCATGAATAAGTTCAACAAGGAACACCGTTATGACGATGCTCAGAATAATAACTTTAGCAATTTGAATGTAGTTTTTCATAAAGAGGATTTAGCTGTATGATTAATGATGTTATATTTAAAATTTAACTATTATTTCCTTTCGTTCGCTTATAACTGGTTCCTTAAATTCAATCATGGGAGAATCATTTTTAAAGAACAATCTTACATCAGACGTTTGTTCGTATTTTTGATCCATGTCTTCACTCTGATATCTATATGATATACGAATAGTTTTTTCACCATTTTTTTGTAAATAACCAGCGCTGCAACCCAAGATAAAAACAAATTCATCATTAGGTTTAATAAATTTATTATTTGTAATCAAATTATCTTCTACCTTTATTGAAAAATCTAAAACCCCAATATCCTTTTTTATGTTTTGAACGGCTATGCACAAAACAGAATTTTCCACTTCATAAAAAACTGAAAAAACATGGGAACGATATGAATTAATAAAATCATCAGTTTCGCTGTCCGAAAAATATATTTTAGGTGTTTCTTCGGGGTAATCATCTACTGTTTGCAGCGGTATAGTTTTATATGAAATCACTAAAAAAGGTATTCTTCTTCTTTTTTCTATGTAATCCGCGTGTGTAGTTGAAATTATAACAGCTACCAAGGTTGCTATACCACCAATCACAGATCCACAATATAAAAGAAGATTACAGTGCAACTTTAGAGGTATAACTATGATTATCAGAATTAGAACAATAAATACTATTGCCCAAAATACTTTTTGCTTTGTTGTATTCACAATAATTTTACTCCATCGGATTCACGAGAGATTTAATAAATTCTACCTCGGCTTTGTTTATGCTATATTTTGAATATAATTGCTCGTCGATTTTGGCAATTGATTGTGACCAATCAATATCTGATGATGAAGAAAAATCCTGAATAGGAACAAAGCGAAACGTTTTCGATGTTGCGTCTTGACTTGCTTTTGCAAATCCATGTAAACATCTTACAAATCGAGTGTGGAGATACTTAGCCAAATTATCACATTCTTTTTTAGTGAGATTAAGCTCGCCTCCAACAACTAAATAAGATTCCGTACATACAGTTTCCTTTTCAAAGATAAACGTATTAAGATTATCATCATTTAGTTCCGTTCCTATGTTGTTTGCTCTCGGAATAAATACTTTCCAGCGCGAAATCCATTCAGGATTTACGGTAATCTTTGAACGTAAAACATACCCCGTAGTTAATCCTTTTGCAATACATTTGACAGAGTTGCCAGCTGGTTTAATCCTTGAAAACCCCAATGTTTTATAAAAATCGGTAGGTAATCCAAATGGTTTTCTTGAAGAAACTATTTTTGACAACACATTATCTCCGCAACAACCAAGCACTTTATTCAAAATTGGTATGGATTCTTCATATCGCAAAAATATGTCATAGCCAGGAGTTCGTAAAGCTCTGTTAGAACATCTAATACCATCTTTGGAGTGAGTATAAATGCGTGCTAAAGAGGAGCCGTCTCTTTTTGTTGAATTTCTTAGAAGATAACACGATCCTCCTCGCAGATTAACAGACAGTCCCGGGAAGCAGTCATTAGGGTCAGGAAAATCGTGTAACTCGATTATTTTTGAGTCGTTTAGCATATCATCACGAAACTCGTCAAGTCCTTTTCCTCCTGCATACCACCGAGAAGGAATGACAACAGAGACATATCGAGCAGAAGTAGCTAAAGCTGCTCGATAAAGATCAGGATATATGGGAGCTGCACTAGCTCCGGCGCCACCGTCCTTAATATGATATGGAGGATTACCAATCACAGCACCGATTTTAATACTCATTGTTTTCCCTTTATTGGAAGTATTATCATTTATTGTTACTTTGTCAAAATCCTTCGATTGTGTAAGGAGTTTACTAATCCTTACAAAATCGAGAGTTTCATTGTTATCTTTTTTGACATTGCGCAACATGTAGCTTGTCAAATTCTCTGGTAGAGCTATACATTTTGTGTTGAGCTCCAATAATTCGTAAATTTTACGTGTGAATTCATATGTAATTTCACACATAGGAATAGAAAGAATCGAGTCTTTCACGTTATCAATTTTCAAGTTTATGTCCGGATCTGTGCATCGTCTTACAATCGCAATTGCAAATTCACCCATCTTGGAAGCGGGATCGAGTATTTTCTCTCCGTTTTTAATCAGTTTTTTAAACTCTTTAGCCGGAATCTGTTTTACCATATCGTAAGCTATATTTTGCGGAGTTATGATTTTTGATTCGCCCAATCTTCCAAATTTTTGCATAGCTACAATGGCTTTCTTAATATTCTTTGGAGCATCTTTGTATTCTTGGCCAATATCTATTGATTCGGATTCCTCTGATAAGTGATTAAGGTTTTGTATTTTATAATCAAGCTTCTGTAATGTGTGCCAATTTACAGTGTTTCTATAGAGTTCAAGAAGAGACTTTTCGATACCCAAATGCTTTGCAATGCGCTTAGTATCAGAATCTTTATATATCACTTTCAAAATATCATCGAGCGAATTAACATGATAAGGCACAAGGAACGAGTAAAACAAGATGAGAGCATGATATGTTTTTAATCGCTTAATAACATCTTCTTCATTTTGTGATTTTTCAGTTGGTTGTTCATTTGGGATCGCATCGCCATCGTTTGCTTCCCTTGTTCTATCATCAGTATCAATTCCTGTTTCATCTCCCTCATGAGGTTTAATGGTTAGCCCTTCTTTGCTACCTATTTCCGGAAGTTTGGTAATAAAAGCTCGCATTTGTGCATTTTTACACACATCTATATCAAGAGGAATTTCTTGAACTTCTTCTGCAACTCCGCGTTTGCTAGAATATTTGCTGATTGCTGACATAATGTCAGAAGCTACTACTTGATGGATTTTATCTTTGTTGAATAAAATAATTGGTGATACCTCAAGTTCATGGGCAATACGGTTTTCTAGTTCTTTATTTCCGTTCTTTTCAGTGTTTAGATTATAGTACTGTGCACGAGCCTCCTGCAGTCGGAACATACGATCTGGATCGAAGTCAACCAATAGCGTTTGTGGCTTCATATTAAACTCTATATGATTTCCGTCTTTATCTGTCATAATACGAGTAAACTTGTTTTGCAGACGGAAGATTGCTTGATCGTATTCTTGAGGAGACGATGTGTCTTTAAGAAAAAGCATGGTGTCCCATTCTGGCACCGTGCTGCCAGTTAACATACGGTTGACCGTCAGTGTTAGGGTTTTTTCTCCTCTCTTTTCGCACTCGGTAATTTTATTCGTTATATCCGCAATTTTAACAAAACCTCTTTTTACATCCTTTCCAGAGATGTTTAAAATTTTATATTCTCCTAACTTACTGAATTTCCTTTTGTTTTTATTTAATAAATCTTCAAGTGCATCGCATGATGCGCACCACGGCAGTACACATACAATGTGGTGACACATTTGACCTTCTTTTATCTTTTTATAATTCAAGAACGGAAGAATCCCTTGCTCCTTCTTAGCGCCATCAATAGCTTTTAATAAATCTAAGACCTCTTTTTCATGGACAAATTTTCGATGAAACTTATTTTTACTAGAATCTTTTTCTATGCTTTGAGTCCTAAACAATTCGCTAAATTTGCTCGTATCACGTCCTGATGTTTCCAAAGCCTCTAATTTTTTGCGAGCAGAATCATTAAGGTTAAATGCAAAGCGGATCATTTGGGGAAAACCGTAATATGGGTTGTCCCATTCCTCGTATGGTATCGGGTTTCCATTTTTGTCAACAATTTTTTTGCCTGTTTCGTCGACTTTGATTTTTCCTAGATTTTCATCGTTCCATTTTTGTTGTTCTTGAATGATATCGGTAAATTGGCAAAATGATATTATATCTTCTGGTTTGAATTCGCTTCCCATAAGAATACGATATGGGGTGCCAGACAAATGAAGTCGAATATCTGAATCCAAAACCTTGACCATTTCTTTCATTCTATCAGCATCAACTTCTTCATCAGCATCAGCCTTTTCATATGATTGAGGAATATCGTATTTTTTGAGCGGACGTAGCGGTTTGCCGTATTCATCAGCACGCGCAGCGAAATGAGTCTCGTCAATAATCAGCAAATCAATATGATTAGTAAAAATCTGTTCATGTTTGGGTTTAACCGCATCGCCTTGTAAATCCTGAAGCGTTGCAAAGAGAACAACTTTGTGTTTTGCTTTCAGCTCTTCATTTACACGGGTATATTTAGCTTTAAGATCTTCGGGGGAAAGAAAAACATAATCTTTAAAATCTGTAAAACCCAAAACGGTGTTTTGCCATTCTCGTGCGACATCTGCCTTTCCAGATACCACCACAACGAATTTAGCATTCATGGTTTGCGCACATTTAAGAGCTGTAACGGTCTTACCAAAACGCATGACAGCATACATCAGTAAATTGGTGCGCCTGGCCTTCCTAGCAGCGACAAAACGCTTTACGGCATCTTCTTGATTAGGACGAAGAGTTAGGCCAACTCTTTCTGGCAATTCGTCATCATCTTTATCAATATCTGCAACATTGTAAAACGCATATTTTCCAGTTGAATTTTTATGATCATTCTCTATGTCTTCTATAGCTTTTTTTACATGATCAGCTTTGGCATCTCTGAAAAATTCATTTGAATAATAGAGCTTTTGTCCTTTGCCAATATTATTAAGTGTTTTGGAATCTAACCTTTTTAGATTTTTCTCGTTTTCGAGGAACTGATGAACGGAATAATCTCGAAAGAAAAGTCGGCCTATAGTCGCAGGCCAATCCCAAACGTCCTTTTCGCTAATTGTAAAACGCTTCTTCCATTCTGCTATGCGAACAGGAACAGGACGGTATGTATCTCCAACCTTAAGATAACGCGGTACTGAAGACGTCAAAAACGCGTAGATGCGTGGATCAACACGGCCAACAACAACATCTAACGGTTCATCACAACCAGATTTTTTCATATGATGGTCTCCATTTCGCGTAGTATATTTACATATGGAACTGGATGTCCTTCTTCCCAATCCATGATGTTACAATAGATCCCGTTGTGAATCCATGCCCCGTCAAGTGGATTCTTTTTAGCGCAACCCGGACAAGGTTTTTTAACATTCACTTTTTCCAATGATTCGACACTCTCTTCCGGGTTAAACATATCAAGTTGAATTACAGGAGGAATACATTCTTCGTAGCAACTTTCAGGCACCACAAACTTAAGGCCATCCATCTGCCAAATGTTCCAGCTAACTATTTCGGCAAGCTCAAGAAGAGTAGCGTGATCAACGGGCTTTTCAGAGCAGTAAAACTTGTAATATTCCAAAATGGTCCAAAGAATATTTTCACGAGCGAGAAGAACGTTGTCACCTTGCCATTCAAAACCTAAAACCGCTTTCAAAGCTGATTTCGCATATTCTAACCACCTTGATGGATCATCACAACCAATATTTTCGTTGATTATTCTGAGTTTTCTGTCTAATATGCCGATTCGTTCTGGTACGGGAATAACATTTCCTGTGGTCGTATCGTAGCGGCTGGCAATAAACGGAGCTTCGCCACAACACATCTCCAGTCTGACTTCATTAACATAGTCAAGCCAAGTTTTTTTTAGCTTTTTAGGAAACGTTATTGTAGCTTTTTCTGTTTGCCATGAATTCTGCTTTTCTTTGTTAAACGGTGATGTTTTACGTTCGAACCAAGCCGAGTCAACCAGATTATTCATAGCATTGCAAACCCATGACGGTGTAAAAACCTCAGCTTTCCCGACTATTCGTTTGCGTTGTTCATCTCTACTCTTGTCTACACGGGGACGTATGATTTTATTGCCCGGACGCGAAATCACATCTTTGTTGATGGAATCGCTCTTGCCCATTTTAACATCAAATACAGATTCCAGATGGGTGTAATTATCAGACATCCAAAGAATGTTTTTGCCAGTCGTTCTATCCAACAAAAGGATTTCCAATATATCTTTTGGAATATCCGATTCAAGGATATCCCTGGCAAAATTAGGATCTATGATTTCTAAGCTCATTCTGAGACTTATCTCGCAGTTTTTAGGTTTGTCCTAGGCAATTATATATCCATAATATACGTTCGATATTATACTAAAATTTCCTCTTGTTGGTAAGTGCACATTTTTTCTGTTATAACGTCTATTGCTGTCTTAACGAATTTGGAAACAAAGCTCTTAATGGTGTTTCCTTTCGATTTCGACAACAATGGAACTAATGAATCTTCAATTCAAATTTATTATATATGTTTATGCACAAGCACTAAACATTAAATTGTCACAAAATAGTGACAGAACGGGCAAGCATTTTTCCGGAGTATAAGCAACCACTCCACTCTAATTAGTATCAAAATATTAATCAGAGTGATGTTCTTTCTTTTATTTAAAATCGAGCAAATTGTTACCGCTTTTTTGCCAAAACCAAAAGAAAAAACAGTGCAAGAACTATTATTGAAGGCTCGGGAACACTCTTTAAAAACGGAGTGACTTTTCCTTCATCAATGCCCCAAATACCAACAAAATCCCAGTTAGCGAAAGTGGAGGCTTTTTTCATTTCGCTATCGGTTTTTGCTTCAGCGTATTCATCATATAAATCACATATTGTTGAATTGAAATAACATTCCTTTACTTGTGATCTCCCATAATCTCCAACTAACGATCCTAAATAAATGCTATCCGAGCAAGTAATTTTACCAGAATAATAGCAATGCAAAATCTGAGCAGAAGCCGTAGATTTAACAGCTCCAAAAATTCCTCCAATTCCCTGACATATTTCCTCCGATTTAATATTTAACTCTGTTTTGGAAAACGAATTCTTAATATCACAAGAATCAGAATAACCCATTATACCGCCAACGTGGAATATGTCGTTAGTGCTTGCTACTTTAATAATTCCTCTTGAATAACAACAATTAATGTCACTTTCAGTACCGGTTCCAACTAGCCCTCCTATTTTTCCGTTAGTCTCAAGCACATTAATGGTAGCTCTAGCATATGAATCTTGCATACCTGGGCTTGATCCATAACTACGATAGCTTCTACCTGCAAGTCCACCTATATTGTCTCCGCTTTTGGCTTCTATAGTTCCAATATAAAAACAATCATTAATGGAGGCTGCTCCGCTTCCAAAAATGCCGCCGGAATACTCCAAATATCTTCTGCCTAAAATGCTCGTTTTTGAATGACAATTATTTATTTTTCCTTTTCCGACTCCTCCTGCTAATCCGCCAACATATGATCCTCGGGATAATTTTATTGTTCCAGAAGAATATGAATTATCGGCGTAAATAGATGGCCCTAAACTGCCAAAAACTAAACTGCCAAAAAGGCCTCCAATGCCACTACTATCACCAGTAATATTTATATTTCCTTGAGAATAATCATTTGCAGCATATACAATAGCATTTAATGAGCTACTATTATCAAATGATTTTGATTTCCCCAATATACCACCAACGCCATTACTCTTTTTTGAATCAATAGTAATATCGCTTATGCTATGGGAATTATCAATATAAACTTTAATTGTATTATAAGAGGCTAGTCCGTGTTTGTATCCATAAATGCCTATTAATCCACCAATGCCCTCTACAGAATAATCATCTGATGTTACTTTGCTTATAAACTTAAATTTGGAACTGCATTTCGATATTACATAATCCGACTGGCTATCTATCCGCCCGATTAAACCACCAATTGCTTGAAATTTAGTCCCATTAAAAGAAACATCTGTGAAGCAGTTTGATATAGAAAGATATGAAACATTTGTGTCTTTTGTAAAAGATGTGCTAACCCGACCTATCAGGCCACCTAAATTGGTATCATTTTGTTCAAAAATTATATTTTCTAAAGAAACATTATTAATTTGAGTACCAGAAGAGCTAAGATTGGCATATTGAATGGCACCCACTATATTTCCAGTTGCATTTTTAATTTTACAGTTATCAATTCTTGAAGCGGATCTAAGAAGACCAACTAGAAGGCCGCTTCCTGAATTTTTAACTTGTATATCTTCAATGACAATATTTTTTAATTGTAAAGCGCCACTACAAAATATTCCACTAAAATCATTAGTATAATATTTAGGATTGTGATACTTGTCATCTTCAAATTCGTCAGAATACCTGATCTTTTTTTGAGAAAAGCTAGAGATAAAGGGCTTGGAAATGACATAATTTTGACCATCGTAATTCAATCCAAAAGACAGAACTGGCCAAGAATCTTCACCACCGTTTAATGTAGCAGAAGCATCAATATCTTTAATTTGTTTGCAATAAATCCGAGAAGTAAACCTTTCGGCCATTTTATTAAGCCAAAAAAAGTTCCCCAAACAGTCCAATAAGTATGGACTGTTTTCCGTACCATTACCTTTTGGCTGTACGGCATCGATTTTGGCAAAAGATATTTGAGACGCAATTAAAAAGAAAAAAAACCATAGATATTTCATAAGTACTCCTAAATTATGAAAAATTTATACGTTTTTTGTTATAAATATTATAACATAACACAACGATGAACAGTATTCATTAGTGTCGCAAAATCGCGACATTTAAATGGAATAGGAGCCGTTGCGCTAGTAAAATCAGTGTACTTTGTCAGTAAAAACTGGCGTAATGCTAGTGAAATTTGTAGCGGATGTCGGTAAAAAGCGGAGCGTTTGCGCTCTCCGCTTATAAACTGGCGTATACTGTCAGTGAGAAGAGACTCAGCTTAGGTAAGTTAGGAAGTTTTTTCTTTTGCTGAAAGTCTTGTGAGGTATTGAGCTTCCAAGGCATTCCAAAAAGCAGAGGGAACTTTGGTCACGTATTCCAATTTCAGCGCGAAATCGACGGAAAGTGGAATTTCAGAAAATATCAGTCTGTGAAGCGTTCCTATAGGAATGCCCATACGCTTGGCAAAATTGGCTTTTGTCATTCCCAGGGAAGCGATGTTTTCCTCGATGGTATTGCCGGGGCTGACCGCATAATCGGGATCGAATTTAAAAATCTGTTTTGTTTTCATAATCTTCGTGTGTTTGTTATTATACGCCCATTGTAGCAACAAACGTAAAGAAAGGGAAGCTTTTGAGAAAACGCTAGTGATTTTTGTAGCGATAATAAGAGAAAGGCATGGCTTGCGCCATGCCTTTTTGTTTTGCTTGTATTTGTTTGTTTTTTTGGTTTGTTTTGCTTGTGCTATTTATTTCTTCTGTTGGTCGGGGTCTGGGGAGGTGATGAGGGAGATGGTGTTCTCAAGGGTGGCCTTGAGAGTGCACTTTTGGTTCTTGGTGTTGATCTTGACCTTCATGGTGACACCGTCCTGGGCGCCGCTGTAGGTTAGGTTGTTGCCCTTTTGGGTGAGTTCAACGGTGGTGAAGTTGAGGGCGTGGTTGACCATGTTCGGGTCGGCCAGGGAGGAGAAGGTGGTCTTGTTGAAAAGCTTGGAGATGTCCTGCTCGGTGGTGAGGGTGAAGGTCAGCTTTTGCTTGTCGTTGCTGGAGGAGAAGGGCCAGGCAAAGTCGCCCGTTATGGAGCCGATGTTGAGGAGGGTTTTATTGGAGGCGTATTTGAAGACGCCTTTCTTCTGGTTGTACTGGACCTTGATGTCCTTGTCCTTTACGGGGAGAGAGGGGATGATAGCGGGATTGACGATCATGGCGTCTTCAGATTCGCTGTAGATGAAGATCGTGTTGTTGCAGGTCTCGATATCTTCCTTGGTGACGGTGCAGGAGAGGGAGAAGGTAGTTACGGATTCGCCCTGGACCGGCGTCCATGCGTAGGGGGAGTAGGGACGGATGGTCGGGAAGGAGTCCCCGGGGTAGAACTGCCAGATGTTGATGAAGTCCCAGCCGGTGTAGGTAAGCTTGTCGGCTATCTGTTCCTTGGTGATGCCGGTGCCGAGATTGTTGCTGCGGGATTTCCTGGAGTCGAAGAAGCAGCCGGTGGCGGTGCTTTCGTAAGCGGAGCCCCCGATGCCGCCGTATTCGAAACTGCCTCTGGCGGAGCCGAGGGCGAGACAGTTGGTGAATTTGGAGAAATCGGCTTCGCCCGCTATGCCGCCGACATAGGAATCGCCTTTGACGGTGACGGCGCTTATGCAGTTCGCGATGACGGGATCAAGGGCCTTGCCGATCATGCCGCCTATTGCCGAGAAGCCATCGGCAAGACCCTCGACCGTGCAGCAGGAAAAGGAGCCGCCGATAACGACGCCCGCGAGAAGGCCGACCTGGTTGGTGCCTTCAACCTGGCCCATGACGCCGCAGTAGGAGAACTCGGTGTTGTCGGCGTAGCCGACAAGGAGACCGACTCTTTCGTAGCCCTTCACAACGCCGAGAACGTTAACGTTCTTGATTATGGCGTCGCGGGTGCAGCCGAAGAGGCCCTGGGGGGCTTTTTCTTCGGTTTCGATGAAGAGATTTTTAATAGTGAAGTTATTGCCGTCGAAGGTGCCGGAGAAGGGGGCGGTTTCAGTTCCTATGGGAGGGAAGCCCAATCCGCCGCGCCAGTATTCGGATTCGTGGAGATCGATGTCGGCGGTGAGGGTGTAGAAAAAGTTTTCGGAGTATGCGGCCTGCTTTTCCATCCAGACTAAGTTTTCCGGGGAAGCGATGAGGAAAGGATTGGCTTCGGTGCCGTAGCCGGCAGGCTCTAAGGGGGAGAGGGAGAAGAGGACTTCCACCTCCGTGTTACCTGTGACGGTGAAGGTCGTGCCTTCAATGGGCTCGCCGTTTACGGTAATGCTGTACACTTCCAATCCGGATTCGGGAATGGCCAGAACGGTCACTTCCTCGCCGTAGTTGTAGAAGAACTTGTCGGGGGACAACGCGACGGTGCCGCATTCCGGGGGAACGACCGTAACGTGGTAATTTACAGGTGTGAACCTTGGGACGAGGTAGTAGTCGCCCTGTATCGCGATCTGGCCGGAAGGCTCGGTCAGCTCCTCAATGTAGCCTTCGATCTTATCGAAGCTGTAGCCGGGGAGAGGCGCGGCCTCATAGGAGACTTCCTCGTTGTAGAGATAGGCGGGCTTGTCAGGGTCTATGGTGAGCGTTCCGCCTATCGTCTGCTCTACGGTGAGGGAGTATTCGATGCCGCTGAAGTGGGCGGTGAGGTCGTAGTCCTGGTCAACGTAGATGAGAAGCGTGCTCTCTTCGGTGGTTATGGTGCCGGAGTAGCCTTCGAAGGTCGAGCCCTCGTCGGGTATGGCGGTGATCGTAACGGGCTCACCTTTCGTGTAGGTGGCTTTTTCGGGATCAACTTTTACGGTGCCGCCTTCCGTCGAGGAGACGTTTATGGTGTAGCCGGAATAGACGAACTCCACGCTAAGCTCCATATCCCTGGTCGGGGAGACGACGAGGGGATTGTCAAGGTAGACGCCTTCGTTGTAGGTGAACTGCACGAAGGAGTAGCCCTTGTTGGGGATGGCGGTGAAGGTTATGATGTCGCCGGCATCGTAGTAGTCTTTTACGGGGGAAACGGAGACGCGGCCGTTTTCCGAGGGAGTGATGGACAGGGTGTAGGGGCCGGCTATCGCGCTAAGGGAAGTGAGCGCTATGACGGCCGTGACGATCAGGGCGGTGAGTTTTTTCATGATGGTATCGCTCTTTTTGGGGGTGATAGTAAGTGTATCTTGTTATTCTACCATTATTACAACAGGAGAATAAAAAAGCGGAGCGCTTCATGCGCTCCGCTTGGCTTGATCTATAAGATAAGCGTTCTTTAATTTGTCAATATATGATGTTATTGTTCGTCAAGCCAACGAAGTTAAAGTTTTTACACTTAGGTTTTTTTTTTTGAACTACATTTTGGAAACTTGGCTTCTCTCCCTCATGGGAGCAAGAGGGGGCAGCGGCAGGAGGGGAAGGTTGATTTTTAGGGAACATTTTAGTACTATTTAGGCAAAAATGTTCCCTATCAATTTTAAAGATGAAAGAGTTAGAAGAAATACAAGCCCTTTTACGTGATTTGGCGGATTGCCGGTCCAGGTTGAGTCTGCTTGCCTATGACGGGACTCCAGAGCTCAAAGTTCTGAGAAGCGGAAAGTATCTGTATATGCGCAAAAGGGTGGGCAGCAGGGTGGTTTCGACTTATGTTGGGGTATACTCCGATGAGCTGTATCAGCTTTTGGTGAGAAACGCTAGGGAAGGAAGGGAGCTGCGTCGTCAGATCAGGCGTTTGAATAAGAAGCTAGCTGATCTCGGGTATTCGGAAAGCTCCCTGGCGCCTAAGGTGGTGGAGAACCTTGATTTCGCCAGAGCCAATATGAAAGCCAACATTTATGACCAGGCGGTCTTGGAAGGAGTGGCGACGTCTTTCCCGCAGACGGAAGAAATTCTAAACAACGGCAGAGTGAGCGGCATGACGGTCTCCGATGTAATGAAGATCCTGAATCTTAAGCATGCCTGGGAGTTTATTCTTGACGAGAACGTCATAAGGGCGGAAAGCGATTATTATCTTTTGTCGCATGTAGCGAAGCTGGTGAACGAAGGATTTTTCGCGGAAGGCGGAAGGATAAGGGGCGTGCCGGTAACTATAGGCGGCACAAGCTATGTTCCGCCTGTTCCTGTGGAATTCAAGGTCAAGGAGGATATCGAGGGCATACTGAAGAGATCCTCTTTGGATCTGGACAAGGCTATAGAGCTTCTTTTGTACTGCATGAAGACGCAGATCTTCCTGGACGGCAACAAAAGGGCGGCGGTTGTTTTCGCGAATCATTATCTTGTCGCGCACGGCAAGGGCTGTCTGGTCATTCCGGAAAAACTGGTGCCGGAGTTCAAGGATCTCCTGATAGAGTATTACGAGGGAAGAGCTGTCGGCAAGATCAAAGCGTTCCTAAAAAAGGAGTGCTGGCGAAGGCTGTAACTTTCGAGTTGTTATACAAATCAACATTTTGGAAACTTGCGATTCCCCTTACTTTTGGCGGAATAGCCTCAGCTTAGGTAAGTTAGGAAGCTTTTCTTCTTCCTTTCGGATAGAACATGACCTGCTTCGCGGAAAAAAGCGGTAAGGTTGGTGTCTGTAAGGAGGATCATCGCTTTGTTTTTGCCTAACCAGCGGGTCGCTCCGTTGAGGGGAGCCTCGTCCAGTGACCTTACGCAGGCTAGAGCTACTCCGGCCTCCGCGCAGCTCTTGCGTAAGGCGATCAGTTTTCTGTGGGAAAGCTTTTGTTTCTTTATGGATCGATAGGGTACTAAAACATTTTGAAAGGCTTTTGCGGAAAAAGGCTTGCAGGGTATTTTTTCGGCTTCTATCTCGCCGGCGCGTATGAGAGCGGCAATAGCCGGAGAGTGATTCTGATATTTCTGAGGGATGCAATCCTTGGACAGAGTGTTTTCCCAGACGTTTGCCCAGGCGGAAAGGCTTGCCACCCGGTAAAAGGAAAGCGCGGAGAGATACCGATCGATATCGGTTTCGCCGGAGATCCAGCCTCGTTCCAGCATAACTTTGAGCGGCTGCTTTCTCAGCCATTTCTTTTCCTGGGCCTGAAATAAAGTTTGACGGCTTAAAATCGTGCGGTATTGGGCCTCCAAGGCATTCCAGAAAGCGGAGGGAACTTTGGTCACGTATTCCAATTTCAGCGCGAAATCGACGGAAAGCGGAATTTCAGAAGATATCAGTCTGTGAAGCGTTCCAATCGGAATGCCCATGCGTCTGGCAAAATTTGCTTTGGTCATTCCGAGGGAGGCGATGTTTTCCTCAATGGTCTTGCCGGGGCTGACCACATAATCGGGATCGAATTTAAAAATCTGCTTTACTCTCATAATCATTTTCTTGTTATTTTACCGTGAGTGTCCTTAACATCTAAAATGCATATTGCTTTTACTGTCTCCAAATCAAGACCTCCATCCGGCTTTTTGGAATAATCTCCGCAAGGTCGAAACAAAAGCCGCATATTGGCAGACACGTCTACCGAGAACAGAAATCCCTTGGGATCCGTAAGCTCATGGCAGCGGGCGGGAGGCAAATGCGATATCATACGCAGAGACTCCGCAGCGCCAAGTTCAAATAACCGTTGCATTATTCGAGTGCCAATTTTCGTTCCGAAGTTTTTTAACAAGGCTTCCTGACTGTTAAAAAGCTTTTGGGTTTTTCTGTCCTGATAGAATATATCCATTCCTTTTTCTCTGGAATTTCAATATCGTATTATGATACTATTTTTTGCTTTTTGAAGTCAATACTCCTTTTAATGCAAAGGGTTTTACAATAGCAAGTGTAAAACGATATTGAAATGGTTATTACATTTTGGTTATTATGCGCCCATTGTAGCAACAAACGCAAAGAAAGGGAAGCTTTTGAGAAAACGCTAGTGATTATTGTAGCGATAGTAAGAAAAAGCGGAGCGCTTGCGCGCTCCGCTTTGGTTTTCCCCTCCCCCGAGTTGGGTTTTGTTTTGTTACTTGATCATAAGGCCGTCTTTGTTGGCGTCGACTGTGACGGTCGAGCCTTCCTTGAAGTCGCTGCCGAGGAGGAAGCGGCCAAGGGCGGTCTCAACGTGGCGCTGGATGTAGCGCTTCAAGGGCCTGGCGCCGTAGGTCGGGTCGAAGCCGTTCTCGGCGATGAAGGCTTTGGCCTTGTCGGTGAGGACGAGCTTGATGCCGTTGTCTTCGCAGCGCTTGGCGAGGTCCTTGATGAGGAGCTCAACGATCTTTTCGATCTCGTCTTTCTCAAGGGGCTTGAAGAGGACGATCTCGTCGACGCGGTTGAGGAACTCGGGCCTGAAGTGGGAGTTCAGGAGAGCTCTGACCTTGTTGCGGGTCTCGTCGTCGATTTTGCCGCCCTTCATCTTCTCGAGCAGGAGGTCGCTGCCGATGTTCGAGGTCATGATCACGATGGTGTTCTTGAAGTCCACCGTGCGGCCCTGGCTGTCGGTCAAGCGGCCGTCGTCAAGAAGCTGCAGCAGCGTGTTGAAGACGTCCGGGTGAGCCTTTTCTATCTCGTCCAAGAGGATGACGGAGTAGGGCTTCCTTCTGACGGCTTCCGTCAGCTGTCCGCCCTCGTCATAGCCTACGTATCCCGGAGGAGCACCGATCAAGCGGCTCACGGAGAATTTCTCCATATACTCCGACATATCGAGACGTATGACGTTCTCTTCGGAGTCGAAGAGAGTCTCCGCCAAAGCTTTTGCCAATTCCGTTTTGCCGACGCCGGTCGGGCCCAGGAAGATGAAGGAACCGATGGGGCGCCGCGGGTCTTTGAGGCCCGAGCGGGCCCTTATGACCGCGTTGGCCACGGCCTCGACAGCCTCGTCCTGGCCGATGACGCGCTCATGCAGCGTTTCGTCGATCTTGAGGAGCTTTTCCTTTTCGCCTTCCATGATCTTGCTGACCGGGATGCCAGTCCAGCGGCTGACAACGTCCGCGATCTCGTCCTCGGTGACCTCCTCTTTTAAGAGGCGGTCCTCCTTGGTGTTCTTCTCGTGGATGGCTTTCAGCTCTTTCTCGAGGGAGGCGAGCTTGCCGTACTTGAGTTCCGCCGCCTTGTTCAGGTCGTAGCGGCTCTCGGCTTCGGCGATCTGGTTTTTCGTCTGCTCGAGTTCGGCCTTGAGGTCTCTTTCCTTCTTGATGGCTTCCTTTTCCTTCTGCCACTGGGCGTTGAGGACGTTCTTCTTTTCCTTCAGTTCGGAAAGATCCTTCTTCAGCTCTTCCAGCCTGGCTTTGCTAGCGTCGTCGCTTTCCTTCTTCAAGGCCTCCTGCTCTATTTCAAGCTGCATGACCTTGCGGTTCAGCTCGTCCAATTCCGCAGGCTGGCTGTCTATTTCCGTCCTGACCATCGCCGCGGCCTCGTCCATAAGGTCGATAGCCTTGTCGGGCAGGAAACGGTCGCTGATGTAGCGGTGGGAAAGGACCGCCGCGGAAACCAGCGCGCCGTCCTGGATACGGACGCCGTGATGGATCTCATAGCGTTCTTTCAGGCCTCTAAGGATGGAGATGGTGTCCTCAACCGAGGGCTGGTCGACCATGACCATCTGGAACCTTCTTTCCAGAGCGGGGTCTTTCTCGATGTATTTCCTGTACTCGTCAAGCGTGGTGGCGCCGATGCAGTGCAATTCTCCTCTGGCCAGAAGCGGCTTAAGGAGGTTGCCCGCGTCCATGCTGCCTTCGCTTTTACCCGCGCCGACGATGTTGTGGATCTCGTCGATGAAGAGGATGATGCGGCCGTTGCTAGACTGCACTTCCTTGAGGACCGCTTTCAGGCGCTCCTCAAATTCGCCTCTGTACTTCGCGCCTGCGACAAGAGCGCCCATGTCCAGCGAGAAGACGGTCTTGTCTTTCAAATTCTCCGGCACGTCCTGGAGCATGATACGCCTCGCCAATCCTTCCGCGATAGCGGTCTTGCCAACGCCCGGTTCGCCGATCAAAACAGGGTTGTTCTTCGTCCTTCTCGCCAAGACCTGGATAACGCGCCTGATCTCGTTGTCGCGGCCGATCACCGGGTCGATCTTGCCCTGGCGGGCTGCCTCGACCAGGTCGACGCCGTACTTGCTAAGCACGTCGAAGGTCGCTTCCGGATTGGGATTGTCGACTCTCTGGTTGCCTCTGATCTTGACCAGCGCGGACATAAGCTTGTCGGGCCTCAGTCCGGCCGCGCGCAGGATCTCCGCGCACGCGTCATTCTTTATTTCGCCAATAGCCAACAGAAGATGCTCGACGCTGACATAGTCGTCCTTCATCTTGCCAGCCAGCTCGAAAGCCTTGGCGAAGAGTTTTTCCAAATTAATGGAAATACCCGCGCTCTGGTTCGACCCGGAAACGCTGGGCAGCTTTTCTATCTCGGCTTCTATCTGACGCAGAACGGCGTTGGCGTTGACTTCGGAAAGCTCCAGCATTCTTTTGGTCAAGCCGTCTTTGTCAGAAAGAAGGGCGGAGAAAAGATGCAGTATGGTCGTTTCGGGATTGTTGCGGGACAAAGCTTTATCCCGCGCCTCCATCAGGGCCGACTGGACCTTTTCTGTCATTTTCTGAATGTTCATATATTTTCCTCCTATGGATGATTACTGATTAAGTATCTAAGCCTTATTATATATGCAAAAACCGTGCCAAACGGAGAAAACGCCTAAATGGTTAAAAACGCCAACGTTGCAAAAGCGGCCCGAAACCCAAAAGCGACAAAAATTCACACAGCGCCATGCTATAAAGCGACATTTTGTCCCAAAACGAACTCGAAACAATAAGGGTAACGGCGGCTCTAAAAGAGGTAATATCACCCTTGAGCTACCCTAATAAGCAGCTTGTTACCCTTATTACCTTTGCATACACTTGGCCAAACTTTGCATCCTTTTTGACAAAAAATATGCAAAGTTTTTGCATGACGCCCAAAATAATTTGCATGCTTTTGGTCAAAAAACATGCAAATTATTCAGCAGGCGCCTAGAACAGCTTGTTCAGCCAATCGGTCACGTCGTTTTCCGTATGATGGGAATTGACGCCAAGTCCCAGGCGGCGCTCAATCTGGTTGGAGCCGCGCAGCGAAAGGGAATCGAGCACTTTGGCTTCCGGACAGGCGCTTTTTATGTCCTGAAGGAATCGGCCTTCCCCGCCTCCGCCGTGGGTGCAGAAAGGCGCGACTATTTTGCCCTTGAGGTCATTGTCTTTTAAAAACGTGCCAACCGGCGCGGCGTAAGAGCCGTACCAGATAGGGGAGCCTATGAAGATCACGTCGTAAGCTTCAAGCGAAGGCAGGGGCTTTATGGCGGGAAGGATCCCCTCCCGGTGGTCTCTGCCGGCGGCTTTAAGCGTAGCGGGATAGGGCTCGGGATACGGCTCCTCCATCTCTATTTCCACAAGGTCTCCGCCCGTCGCCTTGGCGATCCATTGCGCCAAAAGCGCCGTGTTCCTTACCTTCGACTGGGAATAATAAACGATTGCGGCCTTTCCCGGCAGTTTGGCCGTCAGAGGAAGCGGGGGCGTCTGGCGTTTGAAATAGAAACGCGCGCCAAATGCCGCGCACAGCGCGATCGCGGCCACGCAGAGCAGCACAATAATCTTAGCCATAATAATTCCCTAGTTTTGTTGTTAAGTGTTTTGCGATTGTACCACAATTTATGCGAATAAGCCGATGGGCGCGCGTTTAAATTATCAACCCAGGGCGCTGAAGGGAACGGCGTAGAAGCCCTCGCCGAAGCGAAGAGTCTGGGAGCCGGAGTACAGGACAATGCCCGTGAAAGTTTTTTTGGCCAGATTCTTGGCAAACCATTTCAGAGCCTTGAAATCGTCAAGGGAAGCCTGGCCCGCCTTGACTTCTATGCCTAGGATAGCGCCGTCGTTTCTTTCAACCACGAAGTCGATCTCGCGCTTGCTGTCATCCCTGTATTGAGAGATAGTGTAACCGCCCAAAGTTTCAGTCATGGAAGCCAGCTGCTGATAGACCCAGCTTTCTATGAGTTTACCGTTGCGCTTTTCGTCCAGATAGACTTCCTCTTCGTTCCAGCCTAAAACATTGGCGATCAGGCCGGAATCGGAAGCGAACCATTTCTCTCTTTTGCCGAGACGGTCGTAGTCGCTTTTCGCCCAAGCGGGAACGGAATCGAAGAGGTACAGGGCCTTCAAGGCTTCCATATAATTTTGAACAGTGTTTTTGGCGACGGAAACCTTGGACGCCAGTTCTTCTATGGAAAAGAACTGAGCGCTGTGTATCAGAAGCCAGAGGGCTATGGCCTGAAGCTTCTCAAGTTTTCTTATCTCCGTAACGTCCTTGATGTCTTTTTCCAGCAGATCATCCAGATAAGTTTTGAACCAGTCGATACGGTCGGAAGGGGAATAATCAAGCGTTTCAGGGTATCCGCCGCGAAAAGCCAGATGGATCACTTCGCGTTTGGTAAGTTCCGGGTATTTTGAGGCAAGCTTTCCAGCAAAAGCCTTTTCCAAGAAATTCGGACCGCCGCCGTTTATTTCGGCAAACGCCAGCGAACGCAGCCTGATCCTTCCGAGCCGGCCCGCCAGGGAGTCTTTGACTTTTTTGGCAAAGCGGAGATTGGAACTTCCGGTCAGAAGATACTGACCGGGAGAATTGTCTTTGTCAACGGTCAATTTTATCGCTTCCAGAAGTTCCGGAACTTTCTGGATCTCATCAATGATCAGGGCTTCCCCTTCGCCGTGCTTCACAAAGCCCGTCGGATCGTCTTTGGCGGCGTTCCGTATCATGGGGTCGTCGAAACTATAGCGCCTTGCGGAAGGGAGCGCGAGGAGATCCGCCAGAGTTGATTTTCCGACCTGCCTGGCCCCTGTCAAGTTTACGCCCCGCCTAACCTTCATCATCGAGAGCAGATTCTTTTCCTGCCATCTTGCGATCGTCATAAAAATTTCTCCTTACTTTATCGGAATCATGCTATCACAAATCTGGGAAAAAGTAAAGTAGGTATCGTGTTAAAAGTAAAGTAGAACCATGTGAAAAAGTAAAGTAGAAGGCATGTTAAAAGTAAAGTAGCAGCGACAAGTTGTTTTATAGCAATTACTTAATCTTGGAGGCTGGCGAGGCGCTAAAACTGCTCCTCCCGGGAAAGGTCTCAGTATTATCGTGTTGCAAGCTTATCTGCATAAAATTTGCTGTTTTTTATGCAGAGGGCATAGCTTATCTGCATAAAATTTGCTGTTTTTTATGCAGAGGGGCGGAGGGCGGTTAGTTTTCTTTGGAGAGGAGGTTGGCTACGCTGGGGAAGACCTGGAGGCTGCGGGCGAGGACGTTGTGGAGAGCCGCGATAGCCATGCCGTAGTTGGTGATGGGAACGCCCTGTTCTTTGGCCTGGAGCAGGCGGTTCTTCATTTCCTGGGGAGGAAGCATGCAGCCGCCGCAGTGGATGACGACCTTGTAGGGAGTGAGATCTTTGGGATATTCGCCGCCGCTGGTGAAGTGGAAGTCGGGCTCGACCTGGAGTTTTTCCCTGATCCATTTGGGGATCTTGACGGTGCCGATGTCCTCGCACTGCCTATGGTGCGTGCAGCCCTCGGCGATGAGGACGGGATCACGGTCTTTCAGGGAGAGAAGGGCCTTGATGCCTTTGATCTGCTCCTCGAGGTCGCCCTTGGCGCGGGAAAGCAGGATGGAAAAGGAAGTGAGGGGAATGGATTCCGGGACGATCTTGGAGACTTTGCCGAAGGCCTGGCTGTCGGTGACCACGAGCGTCGGAGTTATCTTGGTGAGGGCCTGGGCGAGCTCGGTGTCTCTCGTGACGAGCGGGAGAGCGCCTTTTTCCAGAGCATCCCTGATCACCTGCTGCTGGGGAAGGATGAGCCTGCCCTTAGGAGCGGCGGAGTCGATGGGGACGACGAGGAAGATGATGTCGCCGGGGGAAACGAGGTCCTGGATGAGAGGGATGGAATCTTTCTGGGGCTTCAGTTTGCCTAAAGCTTCTTTCAGGGCGTTCACGCCTTCTTTGGTCAGGGAGCTGACGAGATGTTCCTGAGAGTATTTCCGCTTTTGCTCTTCCGTAAGGAGGTCGGCCTTGTTGTAGGCGACGAGGTAGGGAAGGGACTTCTTCTTGAGTTCCTCGATAACGGCCTTCTCCGCCTCGGTAAGGCCTGTTTGGGCGTCGGCCACAACGATGGCCATGTCCGCCTGGCGAAGGGCCTCTTTGGTCTTCTCAATGCGCTTAGATCCAAGTTCCCCGGTGTCGTCCAGACCCGGAGTGTCTATTAGGACGACCGGGCCTAAGGGAAGAAGCTCCATGCTCTTTTTGACGGGGTCGGTGGTGGTGCCGGAAACAGAGGAGACCACCGCCAGATCCTGGTTGGTCAGGGCGTTCAAGAGGCTGGATTTTCCGGTGTTGGTCCGGCCGAGGAAGACTATGTGCAGTCTGTTTGATGCGGGCGTGGCGTTCAGCGACATAATTCAATACTCCCTTATGTTCAAGGCAATTGGCTTAGGAAAGAACGCATGGAAATTACGCTCGGCTTTTCCCTTATCTTGTCGAAGGCGTCCACCGGCTCGAAGGGAAGATCGGCCACGACCTGAAAAGCGTATGGCGCGTTCAGTTTGCTTTGCATAATATTCAAGGACGGCGCGACCTTGGTCTCGGAAGTTTTTACTTCCACCATAAACCACGGCGCTTCGTCTTTTGTCACGAGGAAATCGACTTCCTTTTGGTTTTTGTCGCGCAAATAAAAAAGTTCATATTCTCCAAAACCTAAGTCGTTCCAGGTGTCAACGGCTTTCAGAAGGTGGCAGGCCATAATCGTTTCGTTTTTCTGGCCCTCGTCTTTTATGCCGGACCAGTCTCTCAAATACCATTTCGGCGTTTTTTTAATGGCGTTGGGGAGAGACTTTGACCAAGGGGGAACGGTAAAGCCGAAGAAAAAAGCGATCAATACCTTTATCCAGGCTCTAATCGTAACTTCGCTGACCTGGATGTCGTTGGCCAGCGAAGAATACACGACTTGGCTCCCTGAGTTCTTGGCGAGAATGAGAGCCAGGGATTCCAGCTGGTCAAGCTCTTTTATTCCGGTTTCCTTGGCGATGTCGGTTCGGATCATTTGCTCGCGCCTGCTTTTCCTCCAGCGGCGCGAGAAGGCGTCCGAAGCGGCCGTGAACGGTTCCGGGAACCCGCCGAATCTTCTAAGAGTTTCCCATTCTTCATCAGACAGTTTTTTGGGGGCGGCTATTTCGGTCTTGGGCAGGGTCGGGCGAAGCAGTTCTCCTACGGACAAAGGATGCATGTTGAAGGAGAAATAGCGCCCCATAAGGCTGTCGCCCTTGCCGCGCTTATGAAGGTCGAAACGCGCCGAGCCGGTGACGATGGTGTGGGCGTCTTCTCCATAAGTGTCGAAATATCCTTTTAAAAACTGTTTCCATTTAGGATAGTGATGAAGCTCGTCGAGGATGATGAAGGGATGTTTGGCCGTCCGGATGTTCAAGCCGATCTTTTCCGCCAGGGCGTCTTCGCCCTGAAGAATGACTTCTCTGTCTTCCTTTCTGTCCCAGTTGAAATAAAAGTCCGACAGTTCCTTGCACGTCGTGGTTTTGCCAACCTGCCGGGGTCCGGAAAGCATGATCATCTGGCGATACTTTTTGCAATGATCTTTGAAAATATCTAAATACATTCTTTTGATCATTTGTTTGTCCTCGCTTTTGGCGCTGAATTGATTTTTCTCCAGTATTTTCAAGGGATATTATAACAAAATGGCGGAGAAAAAATCAATGCCATTCCAAAGGCAAGTTTGGAATGGCATAAACTATTCCAAAGTGGGCTTTGGAATGGCATAAGTTTTAGAAGCGGAAGTCGCGCTCGCCTTGTTCGATCTTCTGGAGGCGCTCCCTTAGGATGCGGCGGATGTTCTCGCTGGGGACGTTGTCGATCTCTTTTTGGATGAGCGCTTCGCCGATCTCTTTTGTTTCGGGCTTGGCGTAGTCCATGAGATATTCTTTCAAGGTCATCAGCGCGTTGGGGTGGCAGCAGTTGAGGATCTTCCTTGATTTGCAGAGGCTCATGAAACGGTCGCCGGTCCTGCCCTCGCGGTAGCAGGCGGTGCAGAAGCTCGGGATATATCCGATCTTCATAAGCCAGTTCATGACTTGGTCCAAGGTGCGGTTGTCGATGACGTCGAACTGGGCGGAGGATTCGTCCTCGGGCTCTTCCTCGGCGTAGCCGCCGACGCTCGTCCTTGAGCCGCCGGAGATCTGCGAGATGCCAAGGTGCAGGACTCTTTCCCTGGTCGCTTTGCTTTCCCTTGTGGAGACGATCATGCCGGTGTAGGGGACGGAGACTCGGATGCAGGCGACGATCTTGGCGAAAGTGTCGTCGTCGATAGAATTGTCGAAAGCGGCGGGATCGATGTCGTCGGCGTGGCGGATCCTAGGAACGCTTATGGTGTGCGGGCCGACGCCGAAAGCTGCCTCTAAGTGCTCGGCGTGCATTAGGAGCGCCGCGAACTCATAGCGGTAGAGGGAAAGCCCGAAGAGAACGCCCAACCCTACGTCGTCGATGCCGCCCTGCATGGCCCTGTCCATGGCCTCGGTGTGCCAGGCGTAGTTGTGCTTGGGGCCGGTGGGATGCAAGGTTTCGTAGTTTTCCTTGTGGTAGGTCTCCTGGAAGAGGATGTAGGTGCCGATGCCGGCTTCCTTGAGCTTCCTGTAATTTTCCACCGTGGTGGCCGCGATGTTGACGTTAACGCGCCTGATCGCGCCGTTCTTGTGCTTGATGCTGTAAATGGTCTTGATGCATTCCAGAACGTACTCGATAGGATTGTTGACGGGGTCTTCGCCGGTCTCCAGGGCCAGGCGCTTGTGCCCCATGTCCTGAAGGGCTATGACTTCGTTCCTGACTTCCTCCTGGGTGAGCTTTTTCCTCGGGATATGCTTGTTTTTGAAGTGATAGGGGCAGTAGACGCAGCCGTTCACGCAATAGTTGGAAAGGTAAAGCGGTGCGAAGAGGACGATGCGGTTGCCGTAAAAGTCTTTTTTGATCTGCTCCGCCAGGGCGTAGATCTTCTGCGTCTGTTCGGGCAGTTCGCAGGCTAAAAGGACTGAAGCCTCCCTGTGGGAAAGGCCTTTCAGTTCCTTGGCTTTCTCTATGATGGAATCGATCAGCGCGGCGTCGCTTTTGTGCTCGTCCGC
>JAEEGH010007158.1_pt1 | contig 26987 bp, 14 predicted proteins | sample 9134181 | NCBI WGS metagenome assembly JAEEGH01 (sample SAMN16246544, study PRJNA631951) | gut metagenome | biome: gut microbiome; feature: rumen; material: DP-attached | host: Bos | place: Iran: Karaj | collected 2018-10 | reverse complement strand
GTCCACCTCGTTCCGGGCCTCGTCCACGATGTCGGGGATGCCGTTGCCGCTTTCCCGGATGCCCAGGTCGTCTTCCGCGAGCCGTCCGCCGGTGAGGATGTAGGGGAGGAGCAGGTCATAGATGTTGCTCACGTGGGCCAGGTGGCGGTCCCAGTCGAAGGCGTCGGAATGGCCGCCGACCACGTTCGGATTGACCGGATTGCCCGGGAGCCGGTGCGCCCAGAAGGCCGATTCCTCCCGCGGCTTGAAGTGCGGCTCGTCCCAGACGTCGCCGCGGAGCTTCCGCCAGTCGGGATGCCAGGGATGGAGGTCCGTCTTATACACCACGAAGCCTTCCGGGTCCACGCCGGGGGTGAACTGCGGCTGGCGGGGGACCGGCCACACGTGCTCCGGGTCCTTGGGCTCCTGCAGACGCATATAGTAGTAGCCGCGGACGGAGTAGCGGTAGGGCTGGAAGTAGATGTCGTCCCGGATCTGGAACTCCATGCTGCGGCCCACGTCCTCCACGACGAGGCAGTAGCGGCCGGGTTCGGAGCCGGTGAAGTCGATGTTCCAGACGTCGGAGCCGGTCAGGTTCTTGCGCCCGGCCTCGTTCGCGCTGTCGGTGGCGGGCTTCCAGAATTTGACTTCGCCGGCTTTCACGGCCTTCCGGGTATCCAGGTTCAGGAGCCACACGGACTTGCCTTCATAGGCCTTGTAATCCCGCGTGCCGCCGTCGCCCAGCCACATGTACAGGTCGGCCGCCTTGCGCTCCTCCCGCGTCGAATAGCCGAGGATGTTCACGTGGATGGCCTCGGAGAAGGAGAGCCAGGGGGAATACCGGAGCTGGGCGGATTCCGTGTCGGAACCGCACGCCGCCGGGATGTGGACCGTGTAGCTGCAGCCTTCCTTCATCGGCTTGGGGAGGCGGAGGAACAGCCAGTGGTCCAGTTCGGCCGTGAGGGTGTGGTCCCAGTGCATCGGCTTGGACTTGCGGCAGGGCGTGACGGACACGGTCCCGAAGGAAGGGTCGTCCGCCGAGGTGACGGTCCATCCGGTCGCGGACGGGTCCAGCCGCGGGTGGAACACCACGAGGGTGTCGTCGCCGTCCACGAAGGTGTGCCCGAGGAAGGCGCTGGGGCCGGTTCCGTTGTCCCGGTAGCGGACGTCGCCGTCCTGGAACTGGACCACGAGGGTTTCCTTGTCGATGGCTTGGAGGCCCTTGAAACGGGTGGCGTGGGCCACGCTACCAAAAAGGAGGGTCGCCGCAAGGGCTGTGCACAATAGGACTATTCTTTTCATGGGTTGTGGTTTTGATGTTGTTAAGATAGTCTTTTTCAATAACATATCCAAGGAGGGGAAGGTTTTTTGGACAAATCCGGACAAACTCGTATTTTTTTATGATATTTTATTATATTTGTACAATAATAACCCGTAATTGAAAAACACTTTCACTAATTCATAACCTCTATGGCAAAAGACATCTCCAGAAGATCTTTCCTGAAGACAGGAACGGCGGCCGCCCTCGGGCTTTCCATGATTCCCGGCAAAGTTTTCGCCGACAGTGAAAAACGGGCTCCGGCCCCGCTGAACCGCAAACTCAAGATTCTCGGCGTCGGTATCGGCGGCCGGGGCGCCAGCGTCCTCCGCGGCCTGGAGACCGAAGAGATCATCGGCCTCTGCGACGTGGACTGGAAGTACGCCGCGCACATCTTCGAGCGCTACCCGAACGCCAAGCGCTACAAGGACTGGCGCGTGATGTTCGATGAAATGCTGGACCAGGCCGACGCCGTGATGGTCGCCACCGCGGACCATACGCACGCCATCATCGCCGCGAACGCGATCATGGCCGGCAAGCACGTCTATTGCGAGAAGCCGCTCACCCGTACCGTGTACGAGTCCCGCCTTCTGACCAAGCTGGCCGCTAAGTACCGCGTCGCCACCCAGATGGGCAACCAGGGCGCTTCCGGCGAAGGTGTCCGCAAGATCTGCAACTGGATCTGGAACGGCGAGATCGGCGAGGTCACCCGCGTCGAGGCCTTCACGGACCGTCCCATCTGGCCCCAGGGCCTGGAGCGTCCCGCCAAGGCGGAGAAGGTTCCCAAGACCCTCGACTGGGACCTCTTCCTCGGACCGGCCCCGTACCGTCCGTACCATTCCATCTATACCCCGTGGAACTTCCGCGGCTGGTGGGACTTCGGCACCGGCGCCCTCGGCGACATGGCCTGCCACATCCTCCATCCCGTGTTCAAGGCCCTGAAGCTCGGCTATCCGACCAAGGTGCAGGGCAGTTCCACCGCCCTCCTCACCGAGTCCTGCCCGCAGGCCGAGAAGGTCCGCTTCGTGTTCCCCGCCCGTGACAACATGCCCAAGGTGGCGATGCCCGAGGTGACGGTGACCTGGACCGACGGCGGCATCCTGCCCGACCGTCCGGAAGGCCTGCCCGCCGGCAAGAACCTGAACGATTCCGGCGGCGCCGTCATCTTCTACGGAACGAAGGACACCCTCATCTGCGGCTGCTACGGCGTGAACCCGTACCTCCTTTCCGGCCGCAATCCCGAGGTCCCGAAGCTCCACCGCGAGTTCAGCCTCGACCACCAGCAGGACTGGGTCCGCGCCTGCAAGGAGGACCCGGACTTCCGCACCCCGAGCGCGTCCGACTTCGCCGAGGCCGGCCCGTTCAACGAGATGGTGGCGATGGGTGTCGTCGCCGTGCGCCTGCAGGGCCTGAACCAGGAACTGGAGTGGGACGGCGAGAACATGCGCTTCACCAACATCCCGGCCGGCGCGACCATCAAGACGATGATCCACGACGGCTTCTCCATCACCGACGGCCATCCCACGTTCGAGAACGTGTACACCGATCCGGTGGACGCCAACAAGTTCGCCCAGGAACTGATCAAGCCCGTCTTCCGCGACGGCTGGAAGCTCCCTGAAATGCCTTAAAACCTTAAAAACCAATAACTTCATGAAAAAGATTCTTTTGCTTGCAGCGGCTGCTGCGCTGATGGTCACCGCCGTTTCCTGCGGCAACCAGGGTAAGAAGAAGGCGGCTGAATCCGCCGTTCCCGCCTACACGGTCGTCGACGCCCCCGAGGTGGACCTGGACGACTTCCAGGTCGATGACGAGGGCTATATCGTCCTCTTCGACGGCACCTCCACGAAGGGATGGCGCGGCTACGGCAAGAAGGAACTCCCGGCCCGCTGGACCATCGAGGACGGCTGCCTGAAGTTCTCCGGCACCGGTTCCGGCGAAGGCCAGACCGGCGAAGGCGGCGACATCATCTTCGCCCACGAGTTCAAGAACTTCACCCTCGAGCTCGAGTGGAAGATTTCCAAGGGCGGCAACTCCGGTATCTTCTACCTCGCCAAGGAAGTCACCACCAAGGACGAGAACGGCAACGAGCGCTACGAGCCCATCTACATCTCCGCTCCGGAGTACCAGGTGCTGGACAATGCGAACCATCCGGACGCCCTCCTCGGCGTGGACGGCAACCGTCAGTCCGCCTCCCTGTATGACATGATCCCGGCCGTTCCGCAGAACCAGAACCCGTTCGGCGAGTGGAACAAGGTCAAGATCCTCTGCTACAAGGGCACCATCGTGCACTTCCAGAACGACGTGAAGGTCCTCGAGTACCACCTGTGGACCCAGCAGTGGACCGACATGCTGCAGGCCTCCAAGTTCAGCGAGAAGGACTGGCCCCTGGCCTTCGAGCTCCTGAACAACTGCGGCGGCGAAGACCACGAGGGTTACATCGGCATGCAGGACCACGGCGACGACGTCTGGTACCGCAACATCCGCATCAAGGAGATGGACTAGCCCTATGAAGGTCCGTTTCATCCTCCTTACTCTCCTCGCCATGGCCGGCGTGTGCGCCTGCGGGCCCAAGGAGACGGCTCCCGTGAAGAAGGACATGTGCATCCAGATGTACTCTGCGCGCAGCCTCATCACCCCGGAGAACTATCCCGACATCCTGAAGGAAATGGCCGCCATGGGCTACACGGCCGTGGAAGCCGCCAACTACAACGGCAACGAAGGCCTCCTCTACGGTGACGCTCCCGAAACCTTCAAGGAGAAGGTGGAAGCCGCCGGCATGAAGGTGCTCTCCTCCCACGTCTCCCGCGGTCTTTCCCGCGAGGAACTGGACAGCGGCGACCTCACCGCCGCCCTGGCCTGGTGGGACAAGTGCATCGACGTCCACAAGCGCGCCGGCATGAAGTACGTGGTCACGCCCGCCATCGGCGGCCAGCGCGACCTCAAGGACCTCCAGGTCTATTGCGACTACCTCAACGAAGTGGGCCGCCGTTGCAAGGCCGCCGGCATCCAGTACGGCTACCACAACCACGCCTACGAGTTTGAGAAGGTCGAAGACCAGGTCATGTACGACTACATGCTCCAGCACACGGATCCCGACCTGGTGTTCTTCCAGATGGACGTGTACTGGGCGGTGATCGGCAAGGCCTCCCCGGTGGACTACTTCAAGCGCTATCCCGGCCGCTTCACCATGCTCCATATCAAGGACGAGTGGGAAGTGGGCCAGAGCGGCATGGTCGGTTTCGACGCCATCTTCAAGAACGCGGAACTCGCGGGCCTGAAGGACTTCGTCGTGGAGATCGAGCGCTACAACTACGAAGACATCCGCAAGAGCTTCCAGGAAAGCGCCGACTACCTCCTCAACGCCCCCTTCGTGAAGGCGACCTACGCGGAGTAGCACGCTGTGTATCAAAAGAAAAGGAGCCGACTCATCTGAGCCGGCTCCTTTATTGTCAGGATGCTTTTTACGCTTCGTCCCACTGCTTGCGGAGGAGGTCAACCGCGGCGGTCAGGGTGGCGGCGCGGTCGTCGGAGCGGCAGCCGCATTCGAAGCTGACGTAGTTGGGGTAGGCGAGTTCCTTGAGGGCGCGGAAGCCGTCGGTGTAGCAGTCCTTGTCCCCGTCTTCGCCGGGCATGACGCGGTTTCCGCGGCTGGCGATGTGGACGTGCTGGAGGTAGGGGCCGGCGGCCATGAAGGCGGCGTAGTCGGAGGTTTCTTCCTGCATGTGCCAGAAGTCGCCCATGCACTTGACGCCCGCGCTGCCGGCGTCGCGGCAGATGGCGGCGGCGTCGCCCACCAGGCGCAGGTAGAAGGCTTCCTTGCGGTTGAGGGGCTCCAGGATCACGGTCGTGCCGCAGCTGAGGGCGAATTCGCCCAGGTCGTGCATCTGCTGGCAGAGGTAGTCGCGCGTTTCCAACGTGTGGGGGAGTGCGGGATTCTGCCAGTTGAACACCGGGACCATGATGACGCCGGTGGAACCGAGTTCGCCCGCGGCGCGGACGATTTCCCGCATCGAGGTGTCGAACTGCACTTTCACGGCCGGGTCCTCGGCCAGGATGAAGCCGTCGAAGCCGGCGCAGATGGCCGAGACTTTGATGTCGCGGCCCTGCAGGGCTTCGCGGATTTCCGGGACGCGGCCGGCGAGGCCCTTGCCGCCGGGCTCGAAGCCCACGATGCCGAGCTTTTCCATGAAGTCCAGCTTCTCGGCGAGGGTTTCGCCCGGAGTGACGCCCTCCTGGAAGGAGAGGCGGAGGGGAACGGAAGGCTGCTTCTTCTCCTTGGGGGAGGCGCAGGAGACGAGGCCGCCGGGGGCGGCCACGAGGGCGGCCGCGCCGGCGACGGTGGTTCTCAGAAAGGTTTTCCTGTCCATACGCGCGCCTTATTTACCCGTGCCGGGAACCGGAACGGTGTACTTGGCCATGTCCATCTTGCCCAGTTCCAGCTTCTCCGGCATGTAATCGAGGTCGGAGGCGCTGATCTCGTCCCAGGTGACGGTGTTGCCGGTGTAGGCGGCTTCGCGGCCCATCGTGCCGGCGAGCGAGGACTGGCCCGTCTCGGCGGCCTCGACATGGGCCTCGCCCTTGCGGATATGGTTCACCCAGTCCACGTGCTCGAGGACATAGGGGTTGTGCTGCGCGAACTGCGCCTTCGCGGCTTCCTCGTCATACTGCCAGAGGATGTTGCCCTGCAGGTCGCGGATGGCGAAATCGGCGGAGTTCCAGGAACCCTTGGTGCCCTGGACGAACTCGCTCACGTTGGAGGAGCAGCCGTCGATCTGGCGGCAGAAGCTGTGCATGTGGATGCCGTTCTCGAACTCGAAGTCGATGCTGAAGTTGTCGTACTGGTCGCCGGTGATGCGGCGCTGGCGGCTGCCGACGCCCGTCGCCTTGACGGGATGCGCGCCCAGCATCCAGGTGAACACGTCGATGTTATGGACGTGCTGCTCCACGATGTGGTCGCCGGAAAGCCATTTCCAGTTCACCCAGTCGCGGATCATCCATTCCATGTCGCTCCAGCCCTTCTGGCGCTCGCGGTACCAGAGCATGCCCTGGTTCCAGTAGACGTTGCCGCCGGTGATCTCGCCGATGAGGCCTTCCTGGATCTTCTTGTAGGATTCCACGTAGGCGCGCTGGTGGTGGCGCTGGGTGCCCGTGACGACGCTCAGGCCCTTGGCCTCGGCCTGCTTGGCCGTCGCCATGATGGTCCGGTAGCCCTTGGCGTCCACGCAGATGGGCTTCTCCAGGAAGGAATGGACCCCCTTGGAGGTGGCGTACTGGAAATGGACGGGACGGAACACGGGCGGGGTGGCCACGATGACCATGTCCACGCCGGAGTCGATGACCTTCTGGTAGGCGTCGAAGCCCGTGAAGCAGTTCTCGGCGGGCACCACCTGGCCGAATTCCCGTTCGATGGCTTCGCGCGTATCCCGGATCCGGTCGGGGAAGACGTCGCCGAGGGCGGTGATGGTAACCCCGTTCGCGGCGGTGAGGAGGTCGCCCACGGCGCCGTTGCCGCGGCCGCCGCAGCCGATGAGGCCGCACTTGAGGGGACGGCCGTCGATGGCCTTGTCCGGCAGTTCGGGGATGTAGTAGGAACTGGGTTCCTTCAGCGGGGTGAGTTTGTCGCCCTTTTTCCCGCCGGAGCAGGCGGTGAGAAGCTGTCCGCCCACCAGGCCGGCCGCGCCGACGACGGCGGTGGTCGTGAGGAAGGACCTTCTGTTCATTTTTGCGCTCATGGTTTCAGTGTTTTATGATGATTATTCGATATTGTCCGGAACTTCGCACACGATGCGGAAGCCGATGGCCTTGACGTCGGAGTACCACCAGATGCTCTTGGGGTTCTGCGGGTCCGTCCGCAGCCAGTCGTCGTGGCGGGTGTGGCTGCGCGCGGCGCAGCGCACGGCGCCGGCGTCATCGGCATACGAGCCGCCGCGGACGACGAACTCCTCGCCCTCGGCCGGGCCCTTCGGGTCCAGGGCGCCGTCGGGGATCTGCGCGTAGGCGTCCTCCGCATAGCGGTCGGCGCAGTATTCCATCACGTTGCCGAGCATGTTCTTGAGGCCGAAGGGATTGGCCTTGACCTCCCGGGGCTCCTGCGTCCGGGACGGGGAGTTGCCGCTGTAGATCACGTAGCGGGCGATCATCGTCGTGTCCGCGCCGAAGAGGCTGCGGAGGCCCTTGGGATCGAACTTCCTGGGATCGCCTTCGAAGAAATACGGCGTATCCGTACCGCCGCGGGCCGCATATTCCCATTCCGCCTCGGTGGGGAGGCGGTAGGTCTTGCCGGTCTTGAGCGAGAGCCACAGGCAGAAGGTCTCCGCCGCGTAGTGCGTCATCGTGATGGCGGGCCTTTCGCCCATGCCCCAGCCCTGGTCGGGGAAGCCGAACGGCGGAGTGGGGCCGCTGACGGCGTCCAGTCCGGGCCGGCTGTTGGCCTCATAGATGACGGAAGGCGGCGTGCGGCCCTCGGACATCGTCTCGTTGTAGAAACTCCAGAACTGCCGCCAGGTGATCTCGGTCTCCGCCATGAAGAAGCGGGAGATGCGGACGCGCTTCTGCGGGCCCTCGTCGGCGCCGCGCCGCGGCTCGTCCGCGGGGCTGCCCAGGAGGAACTCGCCCCCCGGGACGGCCACCATCCGGATGGCGGCGTTCGTGCCGGGAACGGTCTCGGTGAAGGATTCGAAGCGTTCGGGAGCCGCCGGCGCCGTGTAAATCTCCCCGGAGCCGGTGTCCACCTTGCCCTGGAGCTTCTGGTGCGTATAGCCCTCGATGTAGTGGCCGGCGTTGAGGTGGCAGCTTACGCAGTTGAGCTTGAGCTTTTCGTGATTCTCGTCATAGTAGAGGTGCGCGGCGATGCCGTCGTCGCTGATGCCTTCCGGATACAGGTTCTCGTGGCACTTCACGCAGGAGGCGTTGTAGACGATGCGTGGGGCATAGTCCACCTGGCGCTTGGCGGCCCAGTCGATGTCCTCCTTGTCCTTCACCAGCTTCGTCCACATGTCCTTGGCGCCCATCCGGAGCTTGACCATGTAGTAGCGGACGACGCCGTCCTCCTTCGGAGGTAAATGGCAGGCGGCGCAGTCGGTGACTACGCCGCTTTCATTCAGGTAATGGTCCGATTGTTTCCAGAGACGGTCGGCCTCTTCGTGGTAGTGGCAGCGCATGCAGGAGTCGTTGGTGGACGAGTAGGTGTCCACGGAAACGAGGGCCAGCATCAGCGCGACGCCCAATGCCAGGCCGCCCAGGACGGCTCCCCAGATGATGTGCTTTTTCTTCATGCGGTTAGAAGACCTTTTCAAAAGGTCTTCCAAACTTACGAAAAAAAAGCCGGAATGTCAAGCCTATTTGAACAGGGTGGGGGCGAGGGTCTGGAGGTCGGCGCGCCAGGTGGCCCAGGAGTGGCCGGCTTGGGCGTTCTCCATGTACTCGTACTTGAGCCCGTCCTTGTCCAGCTGCGCGCGGGTGTTCTTGCAGTTCTGGTAGGCGATGTCGGTGGGACCGCCCTGGGTGAACACCAGGCGCTTGAACTGCTTGTTCATCATCGCGGCGTTCTCCTTGACTTTCAGGCGGGCGGATTCCGCGGCGGGATCCTGGCCGGGCTGGAAGGAGGAGCTCAGGACCCAGACATACTTGAACATCTCCGGATGGGTGAAGCATACTTCCATCGTCTCCATACCGCCCATCGAAAGGCCCGCGACGGCGCGGCTGCCGGCGTCCGTCTTCACGTTGTAGTTGGCCTCGACGAAGGGAATGATGGAGGTGAACATGTCCTCGGCGAACGGGGGCACCTCGTTGGGCACGTTGATGGTGCCGTTGGGCATCACGACGATCATCGGGACCATCTTGCCCGCGGCGAGCAGGTTGTCCAGGATCCAGCCTGCGGCGCCCACGCCGGGCCAGGAGGCGTCGTTGTCGCCGCCGCCGTGGATGAGGTACAGCACGGGCAGCTTGTCCGCGGACTTCTCATACCCGGCCGGCGTCCAGACGTGCATCCGGCGCATTTCGCCCAGGGTCTTGGAGAAGTAGAACCGCTGCGCGACCGCGCCGTGCGGGACATCCTTGACATAGCTTTCGCCCACGGTCAGAAGCGAGGACTGCTCGGCGGAGAGGGGAGCCTTCGGGTCCTGCACCCGCACGCCGTCCACGTTGAAATTATAGCGGAACACGCCGTCGCCCAGGCCTTCGCAGACGCCCTTCCAGACGCCGTTCTCGGCCTTCTCGAACTTGATGGGGGCGTTCCAGGGCAGGTCGCCGGAGACAGAGACCGTCTTGGCTTCCGGGGCGTAGATCTGGAAGAGCACCTTGCCGTCCGGGAGGACGCGGGTGGACTTGAGCGTGTCGTTGGGGGTGGGACGGCGGCCCCACTGGGCGGCCATCGGCAGGGTGCAGCACACGGCTGCGAGAAGAATCAGGAAGCGTTTCATATCGAATGTGATTGTTCGAAGCAAAGGTACGGCTTTCGGACAGCAATCCTTGTCCCTCCCGTTCAATTGTTTCCGACGATGTTCAACCGGAAAGAAAAAGAGGCCGGTTCCCGAAGGAGCCGGCCTCACATTGCATACAGTCAGGGAGCGTTTAGTCCTCGTCGTCCCAGACCCACACCGTGGCGGACACGGTGATCTTGTCGATGTAGTAGTTCTTGCCGGAGAAGCGGAACGCCCGGCCCTTGTAGAGCTTCGCATCGTCCCAACAGTCGTCCCATAGCTTCTGGGTGAGGACGAAGGAGATCACCTGCTCGCCTGTCCAGCTGGTGTACCACTGGCCGTTGTTGAACGGCTTGTCCGGGAGCTTGTAGTCGGAGCCGTCGCCGGCCAGGAGCTTGATTTCGGTCTTGTCTTCTCCCTTCTGCCGGACATAGACGCTGATGACCATGCCGACCTGCCACTTGTCGGTCCATTCCTTCATGATGTACAGCGGCTTGCTGTAGGTGACCTCGTAGGGCTTGTCGTAGATGGTGAGCTCGATGTCCTCGTAGTGGCCGGTGCGCTTCTTGACGAACTTGACTTCCGGGGAGTTGAGGGTGGAGCCTCCGGCGGTCAGGAGCGTCACGCGGCCAACGCCTGTGGTGACCTTTTCCGGCACGGGAATGACAATCTGATGGTCGGACTTGCGGAGGAAATCGACGGACGGGACGACTAAGTCGCCCGGAAAGACAGCTTCGCTCACCGCCTCCAGGCTGGTGCCGAAAATGGTGATGCTCGTTCCGCCGTCCACGATGTCGTTGGGATTGCAGGACGTGACGGTGGGGAGGACGATTTCGAGTTCGGCCTTGGCTTCGGCCTGGTCGTCACCGGTATCCACGCTTACCACGCCTTTGGCCACGGTGGCGGAGGCGGGTACCTGGGCATACAGCATATTGGCGTTCACCACCTTGAAGTCTGTAACCTTGTTTCCTGCCAGCGTGACGGACTTGACCTTGTCCAGGCCCGTACCGCTCACGGTGACAGTTTCGCCCGGGGTGACACGGGTCGGGGCAAAGACTTTGATGGACAGGGCGCGGCCGACCTCCTCCTCGCTGCGCTGCTCGCAGGAACAGAGGCCCAGACTCAGGATGCCCATGAGGCAAAGGCTGATCAGTTGTATAGTCTTTTTCATAACGATTTGATTGACAGGGTTTACCATCCGGGATTCTGTCCCAGTGCAGGGTTCTTCTGAATCTCGCTCTGCGGGATCGGGAAGAGGTTGTATTTGTCATCCCAGCGACGGTCGAGGGACTTGCGGCGGAGCATCAGGTTGCCGTCCTCCAGGGTGAGTTCGGCCGCCTGGACGTTCGTGAAGGCATCCCTGCCGATTTGCCAGCGGCGGACATCCCAGAAGCGATGGTCCTCGAAGGCGAGTTCAACCATCCGCTCCCGACGGTACTTCTTCGTGAAGTCGGCGGAGCCGGTGAAAGGAGGCATCTGGATGTCCTTCCGGTTCCGGAGGACGTTGATCGCTTCATTGGCGCTCATCCCCAGGTCGCCCTGGGCGTCGGCATCCCCGTAGTAGGCGTACATCGCTTCGGCGAAGTCGAGGTACATCTCCGCGAGGCGGAAGACGATCCAGGTGTGGCGGCGCTTGGAAGAGTTGTTGTAGGTGGTGACACAGTTGCCGTCCACATACTTCTTCAGGTAGTAGCCGGTGGTGGTGGCATTGTACTTCGGCGCCCCGTTGAAACCGCCCTGGAAGGTCTCGATCGTGATTCTCTGCGCTCCGTTGGAGGGCCACTGGTCGCCGTTCTTGACGACGGTGAGCGCGAAGCGGGGATCCAGCCCTTCATAGGCCTTGGTTTCGGTCAGGTTGACCGTGCCGGGATGGCGTTCCCCGAAGGTCTGGCCCCCTTCCTTGTACTCGTAGTTGTCCACCAGGGTCTGGGTCGGGCAGTTCCCGGAGCTTCCGTTCTCGACACCCACCGGGTAGTTGGCCTTCTCGAAGTCGTTGGAATCCGAACGTTTCACGCCCAGGATGAGTTCATTGTTCATAAAGGCCTTGTCGCCCCACAGATCCGCGTACGAGCTCAGGCTGATTCCCCAGAGCGGGGCCTTGTCGATCACGTCCTTGGCCGCCTTGGCCGCCTGGTGCCACAGCTCCTTGTCGCCGCTCTTGTTGAACAGGGGGGAGGCGGCATACAGGAGGGCGCGCGCCTTGAGCGCGAGGGCGGCGGCGCGGGTCGCCCGGCCGATCTCGGCGCCGGGTTCGTTCCGGTAGTTGGCCGGCAGGTAGTCGGCGACGAGGTCGCATTCATCCACGACGAAGCGGAAGACGTCCTGGACCGGCGTCCGGGTGACGCTGTTGGCCTCTTCGCTTGTCAGGGTAGCGAGCACCAGGGGAACGTCCCCATAGGTCTTGGCCAGTTCGAAATAGAAGTAGGCGCGGAGGAACCGGAGTTCATACGGATAGTTTCCGAACTGCATGAGCATATTCTCGTACTCGTTCGTGTACTCGTATTCCGACAGGTCCACCTTGTCCGCCCTTTCCAGGTAGTTGTGGATTTCCGCGATGGCCCGGTAGGAGTTCTTCCAGGTGTCCGGGAACGGATAGGCCGCGCTCCAGCCGCCATTGTAGAACTTGTGGATGGCGGACAGGGAGTTGGCGAAATCCGCCTCGTCGGTTGTCGAGGCCTTGATGGCTCCGTCGAAGTTGTTCTTGAACTCGTTGTAGATCTGCGCGTACACGTCGGAGACCAGGCGTTTGACGCCGTCTTTCTGGTTCTCGTACACCCACTGCTCGTCGATCACGGTCGCTTCGTTGTAATCGAGGGCATGGCAGCCGGCCAGGACCGGAAGCGCAGCGATGGCCGCAAGGATATAGTATCTGATGTGTTTCATGGTCTTGTCGGTTTAGAAGGTGAGGTTCAGACCGAGGGTGACGCTCTTGAGGAGCGGATACCGGGTGGAAAGCACTTCCGCGTCGAGGGTGCCCACGTTGTCGAAGGACAGCAGGTTCTCACCCTGGACGAAGAGCTTCGCGCCGGCCACGTGGATGCGGTTCATCCAGGACTCGGGGAGCTTGTAGTACACCTCGCAATGGCGGACTTTCAGGAACTTGACGTCCTTGAACCAGGCGTCGCTCCGCTGGGAGTTGTTCTGGCTCTTCTGGGAGGACAGGCGGGGATACAGGGCCTTGTCGCCCGCGACATCCCAGCAATGGTCATAGTAGTCCTTCGAGAGGTTGTTCCCGTCCACGAGGACGTTCCAGATGCCGTCGATGCTGCGGATGCTCTTCATCTGGTTCCAGGCGCCCTGCAGGGTGGCATTTGCGCCGAAGCCGTAAAACTCGAAGCCGAGGTTGAAGGCGGCGTTCGCGGCCGGGACGGACGTTCCCTTCCCGAAACCGATGACATCGAACTCATTCACGACGCCGTCTCCATTGACGTCGGCGAACTTGAAGTCGCCGGGGCTGACGGCGGAGAACTCCTGCGTCAGGCTCTGGGCGATGTCGGCCTGGTCCTTGAAGAACCCGGAGACCTGCATGCCGACGGCCTCGTCCACGCGCTGGCCGACCTTGGCCAGGTTGGGATAGGCGGGATTCTCGATGAGGGCCGTGATCTTGTTGTCAGCGAGGGTGAGGAAGGCGCTTGCGTTCACGAAGGAACGGTGGCCGATCCGCTTGTTCAGGCGGGCGCCGAACTCCAGGCCGCGGCTGACCACCGCGCCCATGTCGTCGTAGGCTGCCTGGATTCCCTGGACCCAGGAATTCTGGTCCTGCGCGGAAACGAGGATGTGGCTGCGCTTCTGCCAGAAGGCGTCCATGTTGATGTCCAGCGCGTTCCACAGGCGCAGGTCCATACCCACATCGACCTTCGCGGCGGCTTCCTGGAGGAATCCGGTAGTCGGGATGCTCTTGAGGAACATGCCGTTGCTGGAGGACGTGCCTTCTCCAAAGTAGAAGTGGCCGTTGGAGTTGTTCCAGTTCTCCATCCAGATGTCGATGCCGGGGGAGTAGTCGGTGTGCAGGATGCCGGCGGAAGCGCGGAGTTTGCCGAGGTTCAGGAAACGCGCGTCGGGATCGAGCACAAAGTTCCAGCCGGCGGAGAACACCGGGGAGAAAGCCCACTTGGCCGGATAGCTCCGGTTGGAACCGTTGGCGGCGAGGCTGAGGTCAAAGATGTACCGGTCCTGCAGGTCGTAGTGGGCCGTGCCGATCCAGTCCATCCGGTGGTAGGTGTGGCCCTGGCCGTCCGTGCAGTCCGTGTTGTAGTCGTAGATGGCGGCGGCGGAGAAGTGGTCGTCATCCCGGAAGGACGCGTCGTAGTGCAGGCTGGCCGCCAGTTTAGTCCGGCGCCACTGGGTGCTGACCCGGTTGGAGAACGACAAGGTGTTCTCCTTGTTGCCCATCACGACCTCCTTCACATTGTCCTTGTCACCGATGGCGCCCGTGTAGTACTCGTAAGCGTACTGATGGCCCTTCGAGCGGACTTCCTTCATGATGGAGGAGTTGTCGTAGGCGAGGTCGGCGCGGAAGCGCAGGCCCGGGAGGATGCGGGCGAGGTCCTGCTCCAGGGTGACGTCGGCCCACAACTGACGCTGGTGCGTCTTGAGGAAACCCGATTCCTGGATGGCGGCGGCGACGTTCGCATCGCCGTAGGTCTCGTTACCGCCCCAGTAGCCGTTGGTGGTCTTGATGGGGAAGGCGGAACTCGGAATCAGGTATACCCGGCCGGTCACGCCGTTGGCATCCAGGTCGTTCGGCATCGCCGACTCGATGAAGATGCCCAGCATGTGGACGGAGAGCTTCGTGGTCGGGGAGGCCTTGAAGTCCAGGTTGGCCCGGATGTTCGCCTTGGAATAGCGCAGCTGGGAGGAGTAGTTCGGCTGCTCCGTGCCCTTCAGCAGGCCCTTGTCCTGGAGGTAGTCGAACACCGTGTAGAACTGCATGGCGTCGTTGCCGCCGGTGACGGCGAGGTTCGCATTGTCCTGGGAGCCGGCGTTGGTGAACGCCTCATCCTTCCAGTTCACATTCGGATAGAAGTAAGGATCGGCCCCGTCCTTGATCAGGCTCAGTTCCTGGGCGTTGTAGGCGGGCGTCAGGCCGTCGTTCTCCCGGGCCTTGTTCAGGGCGGAGGCATAGCCGTACCCGTCCATCATCTCGGCGAACTTGGGATCGAAGGTGAACTTGTGGTTGTACCCGGCCTTGATCTGCGTCTTGCCGTTCACGCCTTTCTTCGTCTTGACAAGGATGGCGCCGTTCACCGCCTTGTGCCCGAGCAGGGCGACGGCGGCCGCGTCCTTGAGGACGGTGACGCTTTCCACTTCGCTGACGCTCATCCGGTTGATGGGCCGTTCATAGCCGTCCACCAGGATGAGGATGGTGTGCTTGTCGTCCGTGATGGCATTGCCGTCCTCGCTGTAGGTCTGGATGCCGCGGATGTTGAATGTGGCGCCGAAATTCTCGTCGCCGACCCAGCCGCCTTTGTTCAGGACGGTGAGGCCCAGGAGCTTGCCGTAGAGGGCTTCCGAGAGGGAGACGGCGGAAGTGTGCGAGAGCTCTTCTCCGGTGATGGTCATCGTCGAGGCGGTGCTCAGCAGCTCGCTGTGGGCGATGCCGTAGCCGAGGTCGACCGTCGCTCCGGTCCAGTCTCCTTCCGGAGCCTGAGCCTGCGCGCCGAGGGTGCCTGCCACCAGGGCAAGCGCCGTGACTATCGTCTGTATCGATTTGTTCATATAGCTTCAGTTTGATATGTTAAACCATCACCAACCGGGATTCTGGAAAAGACCGTATCCCTTGTTGATCTCAGGCCTCGGGAAAGGAGAGAGGAACCATTTGTTGGTCCAGAAACCGGGCTCCCACCAGCGGCGGGCGCCGTACGTGATCACCTGTCTGTCGTAGATGAAGTTCGGATAGGGCTCACCGGTCTTCAAACGGGAATCGGTACGCGTATCTTTTCCTCCATCGGCGGTCTTGCGCCAGATCACGAGTTCGTGCAGCGGGGTGGTGAACTTGTCGACGCACTTGCGGCGGATGATGTCATAAAGGCGTTCGTCCTCCAGACCCAGCTCGCAGGCGCGCTCGCGCAGAAGTTCGTTGATGAGGTTGGCCTTGTTGGAGGTCAGGTGCAGGTCGGGGTTCATCACCTCGATCTTGCCGAGACCCACGCGGTCGCGCACGAGGTTGATCTGGTCGCAGGCGCCCTGCAGGTCGCCGGTCTCGGCGAGGGCCTCGGCATAGACCAGGTGCATATCCGCCATCCGGATATAGGCGTAGTTCGCGGGTTCGTTCTTCATCTTCTTGAAGTCACGGATCCATTTGAACAGGCAGATGCCGGATTTGAGGCGGTCGGCGCGGAACACGCTGGAGGTGCTGTGGAAGACATCGCCGCCCTGCCACATGCTCCAGGCGCGCTTGCCGTTGTAGTCCTCCCGGAGCTCGCGCACCTGCACGAGCATGGTCTCGTACATGCGCGGGTCGCGGTCCACGAAGATGTCGATGTTGTCCGGATTGTCCGTGTTGTACACACCGGCATTCAGGTACGGATAGTTGCGGCCGTCGGCCATGGGGAACATCTCCATGTACTCGGCGGTGGGATTGAGGTGTCCCTGGTGGGCCACATTCCCGATTCCGTAGGTCTGGTCGCCCCATTCCTCCATGCTGTAGCAGGAGTGGACTTCCATGATTTTCTCGGAATTGCCGCGGGTCCAGTAGGCAGCGCGGAAAGCGTCGGAATAGCCGTTGAAGTCGCGCGTGACCGGCTGGACGAGCTTGTAGTAGTTGCCGTTCTGCTCATTGATCCGGAAGAAATCCTCGCAGGCCTCGCGGCATTTCTGCCACAGTTCGGGCTTGTAGCCGCCGTACCAGACGGCGTGGATGTCCTGGAAGTCTTCCACCCGGTTGAACTCCATGTAGGGTTCCGTGTCGTTGAACAGCGGGGAAGCTGCGTACATGTAGAGCTTGGCGCGCACGGCGTAGGCCGCGGCCTTGGTGATGCGGCCGGCCTCATTGTCCACGTCATCCAGGCGCCAGGGGAAGCCCGGCTCGGCAATCGCGCACTGCAGGAGGCTGTCCACGAAGTTGACGGTCTCCTCGATAGTGGCGCGGCCCCGGTGGAATTCCTCACCCGTTTCGTAAGCATGGTCCACCAGGGGCAGACCGCCGAAATTCTTGAGGCCGTCCAGGTAGCGGGTGGCCATGATCGTATAGGCCTCGCCTTTCAGCCGGCTTTTCTCCGCTTCACTCAAGTCAGGGACGCGGTCCAGGTTCTCCACGAGGATCCAGGCCTTGCGGATGCCGTCATAGATGGAGACCGTCTTGCTGGAGGTAGTGAAGGCGAATTTGTCCTGGATCGGACGGGCGACCTGTCCGTTCTCCGTCAAGGTGCCGGGATAGTACCAGAGGTAGCAGCCCGACCAGTCGCTGTACGCATGGAAAATGTCCGACAGGGACTCGTTGGGGGTCGACTGGATCTGATCCTTGTCAAAGAAAGGGCAGCTGATATGGTTGTACAGGTTCCAGAGGAAATACTTGGCGTTCTCGCCCTTGTTGAAGATGGTGTCGATGCTTACGTCCACGCCCGGAGCCTTGTCCAGGAAGGAATCGCCCACACTGAATTTGTCCACGCAGGAAACCGTGGATGCCAGGCCGACGTAAAGGCCGATGGCCGCCGCAAAGATTGCACTTGTCTTTTTCATGGCTCCGATTACATGTTAAGTTTCACACCGAAGTTGATGACACGGGTCATCGGATACTTGATAAAATCGCCGTAGGCGCCGCCGTGACTCTCCGGGTCGTTCGCCTTGAACTTGCTGAAGGTAAGCACATTGCTTCCGGAAACATAAAGTCTGACGCTGGACAGGCCAGGCAGGAAGGAGATCTTGCGGATGGTGTAGCCTATCTCGATGTTCTTCAGGCGGAGGAAGGATGAGTCGATGAGCCAGACCCGCGAATCCTCTTTGTTGTGTCCGAGGTTGACGAAGGTCAGGCGGGGGAGGATGGCGTCCGGGTTGTCCTCGCGCCAGGAGTTGTCATACACCCACTGCTGGAGGCCGTTGTTTCCCGTATCGCCGAACTGGGGACGATAGTACCAGTGCAGTTCGCGGTTCACGTGGGTGGCGCCCACCCACAGCATGGAGAAGTCGAATCCCTTCCAGCCCAGGCTGAAGTTCACCGAAGCGTTGTATTCAGGAATGTCGGTGTAGCCGATGGCGTGCATGTCGTTCGCATCGATGACACCGTCGTCCGTGAGGTCCACATAGACACAGTCTCCGGCCTTGATGGCAGCACCCTGGTTCGGCATGTCCTTGCCGTACACTTCCTTGTAATGCTGTTCCGTCGTACCGGGCACGTAGAATTCGAAGAATTCGTAACCGAAGGGCTGCCCCACCGGCCATCCCGTGGTGTACAGATGGTCGTAATCCTGCTTGACCTCCATTTTCTCCACCACTTCGTTGCGGGCGTAAGTGAGGGAAGGTGCGATGGTGTAACGGACCTGACCGATCTTGTCGGTCCAGTTCATCGTAATCTCATAACCATGGTTGCGGACCTTTCCGTAGTTGACGGAACTGGACTTCTGGCCCAGGATGGAAGGAAGGGCCGCTTCGTTTTTCACGAGGATGTCGCGGCGGTCTTCGAAGAAGAAGTCCGTGCTGATACTCAGCCGATTCCGGAAAAACTTGATGTCCGCGCCGATGTTCTTCTTCAGGGCGGTCTCCCAGGTCACAAACGGATTGCCGGCCGACTCTTCCACGGCGGCGGGAAGGAAGGTCTTCGTTTTGGTGCCGAAGTTGGCCGATCCCTTGCCGACGCCGTTTTCGTAACCGTCATAAATCCGGTAACTGCCCGGCAGGTACAGGAAGCGGGAGCTGCCCATGCGGTCGTTACCGACCGTGCCGATGGAACCGCGGATCTTCAGGAAGGAGATGACCTTCTTGACGGGCTCCCAGAAACGCTCCTCGGAAGGCGTCCAACCGATGGAGATCGACGGGAAGAAACCGTAGCGGCGGCCGGGGGCGAAGTTCTCGGAACCGTTGTAACCCATATTCATGTCCACGAGGTACTTCTGCGCGTAGTTGTAGGTGACGCGGCCCACGAGGCCCACGTAACCGGTGGGGATGTCCTTGTAGCTGCTGGGATAGTAGCGCTTGGACTGGTTGTACAGCACGAGGGCGCCCACGTTGTGGCGGCCGAACTGGCGGTTGTAGTTCAGGCTGGCCTCGGCGTACCAGTCACGGGCGCCCCACTTGCTCTCGGAATAGGGGAGCGTGTAGGTGGCGCCGTCCTTGATAAGCACTTCCTTGCCGTCCTTGATGGTCGCTGTGTAGGTGACACCGGTTCCGTAGTTGTTCTTGCGGTTCTTCTCCAGGGTGTATTCGGAGTTGTAAGAACCCTTGACCTGGAAGTTGAGACCCTTGGTGATGAAGTCCAGGTTCAGCTTGTACTGGAGGTCCAGGTTGAGGACGCTCTTCTCCTGCTTGACGTAACCCAGGTCGTAGAAGCGGCCGAGACCGTCGTTGGTCTTCTCCAGGCCGGTGAGGTTCGGGTCGGAGAGGAGCCGGCGGCCCTCCTCATCGAGGCCATAACCGGCCATCGGGGTGGCGTCGTGCAGGTAGCGGAAGAGTTCGGCCTCGCCGCCGCCGATGATGTTTCGGCTCTGGAGGCGTCCGCCGATGCTTACCGAGAGCGAGGAACGCTTGGTGAGGTCGAAGTCGACGTTCGCGCGATAGTTATAGCGGCGGTATTTGAAGTTCTCCTCGGGGTCGGCGTTGAAGGTCTGGAACAGACCGTCCTGGTTGAAGGCGCCGGCGGACACGTAGTAGCGGCCGCGCTTGTTGCCGCCCGAGGCGGAAACATTCACCTGCTCCTGCCATGCATAGGGTTTCAGGATCGTGCTGAACCAGTCCGTGTCCGGATAGATCTTGGGCATGTCGTGATCCTTGAAGTGCTGGATGGCTTCCTGACTGAAGCGGAGTTTTTCCGGGGCTACTCCATCGCCAATCTGAGCGTTGTTGTAGGCCGTCGCGTAGGTATACGAATCCGTCATCTTCAGGAAATGCGTGACATTCTGGATACCGGCCGAGGCGTTGGCGCTGATCCGAGCCCTTCCTTCCTCGCCGCGCTTGGTGGTGACGAGGATGACGCCGTTCGCGCCGCGCACGCCGTACACCGCCGTGGCGGAGGCGTCCTTCAGGATGGAGATGTCCTGGACGTCGTTCGGGTCGATCTGGCCGAAGGAGCGCTCGACGCCGTCCACGAGGACGAGCGGCTCGGCGCTGTTCAGGGAGCCGACACCGCGGACGCGGATGACGGGTTCGTCGTCGCCCGGCAGACCCGAGTACTGGACGGACTGGACACCCGGCAGACGGCCGGCGAGGGCGTTGCCCAGGGAGGCGACGGGCGCCTTGATGATGTCGTCGCCGCCGACATTGGAGACGGCGCCGGTGATGGTCACCTTCTTCTGGGTACCGTAGGCCACGACGACCACTTCGTCGAGATCCCGGGAGTCGGGCTCCATCCGGATCCGCATCTGGCGGGACACGGGTACCTCCTGGGTCGCATAGCCGACGTAGGAGATGACCAGCGTCGCATCCGGACTGACCGGACCGAGCTTGAACGTACCGTCGAGGTCCGTCACCGTGCCGGTCGTGGTGCCTTTCACCAGGACCGACACGCCGATCAGCGTCTCGCCGGATTCGTCTTCAATCACGCCTTCGACGCGGATTCCCTGGGCGAAGGCGAGGGCTGGTATCAGGTATAACCATACCGTGAGGAACCAGGTTTTTTTGAAAGCGTTTCTCATACTATGGGGTTAGAAAATAATAGGTTTGTCTTGTACGGGCCTGCCCATCAGGGCGTCCAGCATAGGCCGGTCCGGCCATTCCCGCTTGAGGATGCCGAAGTCGCCCTTGTAGTCCCACACGGCCCGGGCGATGCCCATCTCCTCGAACACTTCGTTGATGTCGCGCCACCAGCGGACCCGGTCCGGGACCGGGGAGGAGTTGATGCAGCCGTATTCGCCGCAGTAGAGCTGGAGACCGCGGGCCTTCGCGACGCTGAGCGCCTCGCTGAAGTCCCGCTTGAAGGCCTCCTTGTCATAGACCTGCTCCGTCCAGTCGGCGAAACGGTCCGAGAGGTCTTTCGGCAGCTTGGCCAGGTCCTCGGGCGCCACGACCCGGCCCGGGTAGTGGACCCGGCCGATGTAGTCCCGGTTGTCCGTCCATCCGGCGAGGTAGTGCGTGAACAGGAACGGATCGTAATAGTGGAAGCTGACGATGATGTTGGGGTCGTTTTCCGGCAGTTCCAGCTCCTTCACGGTCTCGAACCGCTGCCAGCGGTTGGAGCCGATGACCAGCATGCGCTGCGGTTCCCGTTCCCGGATGACCTCGACGCAGCGGCGCACGAGCTTGTTCCAGTCTTCGGCCTGGTCGGCCACGGGTTCGTTCATCAGCTCGTAGGCCACCCAGCCGTTGGAATAGTCCTTCAGTTCGCCGGAAATCTTCCGCCAGCATTCGAAGAAGCTTTCCTGGGCCTTCTCATCGGTGAACAGCGGCTTTTCGGCCGCATTGAAATGGTGAGAGCGAAGGATGTGCAGGTCCACGACGGCACGCAGGCCGTACTTCCGGCACCAGCCCAGCGCCTCGTGCAGGAGCGCGAAGGCTTCGGCGTCCTTCTCCCCGTTTTCCAGGAACAGCTGTTCCTCGTCTACGGGAATGCGGAGATGGTCGAACCCTTCGGATGCGATGTAGGCGACATCCTTTTCCGTGAAGTAACGTTCCCGGGCGAGCCCGCGTACGCGGCTTTGGGAAAGCCAGTGGCTGATGTTGAGCCCCCGGTGGATCGTAAAGGCGTCTGTGGACGCCTCATCGGTACCCGCCCGGCAGCCGGAAAGGACCACCGTGGCGGATGCGAGGAAGAGTGTCAGGAATCGTTTACAGTCCATGGTCTATTTGAAAGTGTTGTTCAGTCAGCGGTCAGGATGGACAAGATGTCCGGGGCGGTGACGTTCCCGTCCTTGTCGGCGAAGCCGTAGGAGTGGTTGAACTCCCAGTAGCTGTAGGGCATGCCGTTTTCCTTGCACAGGGCCACGACGTCGCTCAGCCAGGCGTTCCGGTTGGCGACCCCGCAGTTGGGCAGGCAGCCGAACTCTCCCAGGAGCAGCCGGAGTCCCTTCTTCTTCGCGAAGTCGATGGCGTCTTTCCACCAGCCCGCGAACACCTGCTTGTCGTAACTCCTATAATAATTGCGGCACAAGTCCTTTTCCTCGTCGGTAAGGGCGTTGAACTGGGCGTCGGAGATCAGCTTGCCGGGATAGGTCATCGGCGTGGCGAAGTTCAGGTTCGCGAACTTGTTCCAGCTGGCCTGGTAGGCGGTCATCAGATGCGGCTCGTAGAAATGCATCTGGAGCATTAGGTTCGGATCGTCCGCCGGGATGTCCAGCTTGCTTACGTACTTGTAACCGCCCCAGCGGTTCGCCTCGATGACCAGCACGCGCTCCTGGTCCGTCTCGCGGATCTGGCGGATGAAATGGTTGAAAAGGGTGTTCCAGGGGGCCGGGTCGTCCGCGACGGGCTCGTTGAGGGGTTCGTAGGCGAGGAGGTCGGCCGGATAGGCGTGCATCTCGGCGTCGATCTTCCTCCACATATCCAGGAAATGCTCCTGCTCGACCGGATCGGTCCAGAGCGGGTTCACCTTGTCATTGAAATGGTGAGACCGGATGATGTGCAGGTCCAGCAGCACGCGGAGGCCGTTCCGCTGGCAGTAGTCCACCGTCCGCTTCACGAGGGCGAGGCATTCGGGATCCAGGTTCCCGGCTTCGGTGAAGAGCTGCTCCTCATCGACCGGGAGCCGGATGTGGTCGAAGCCCATCGCGGCGATCTTCTTGATGTGGGATTCGGTGATTGCCTTGTCGCGGTCCGTGCCGCGCTTGCTGGACTGGGAAATCCAGTTGCCGATGTTGACCCCCTTGTGGATGTTCCAGGTGGGGGCGAGGGCGGGATCCTCGACGAGGACCTTCGCCTCCTTCACGGCGATGCCGGCGCGGGTGGAAACTTCCAGCCGGAGCAGATGCTCGCCGCCGGCATCCGGCGTGTATGAAAAATCCTTACCCCGGCCGGCTTCCTTTCCGTCGAGATACCAGACGGCCGTAGCGGTCTGGGACGGCGTGTAAAGGACCGAAATCTTCAGCAGGTCACCAACCAAAACCCGGAAGACACCGGGGTTGCCCTCGGGCCACGGCCCGATGATCTCGGGAACATCCTCCCGCACCTGTTCCGGGGCGGAGGGAGAGCATCCTGCCGCCACGACGGCGGCGAGGAGGGCTGCAAGGATTCCAATTCGTTTCAGTGTCATGTCACAAATGTAGAAACAAACAGGGCGGGCCATGTTTGTTTTCTGACATTTGTATGTTTGAAATCTATCTTATTTCGGAAACCTTGCTGGGGGACACCCCATAGTATTTCTTGAAGACTGTGCTGAAATAGCGCACGTCGGAGAATCCGCACGCCACGGCGACGTCCGTGACGGACAGGGAACCCTCCTCCAGGAGGGCCTTCGCCTGCTTCATCCGCATCTCGCGGATGAAGTCGTTCGGGGCCATCCCGAGGAGCTTGCGGGTCTTCTCGTAGAGGAGCGTCCGGCTCATCGCGACTTCGCCGGCGAGGTCGCCCACGGAAAAGTCGGGATTCGCGAGGTTGTCCCGGACGGCTTTCGCCACCTTCTGCAGGAACTGGCCGTCCAGGTCGTTCTGCAGGGGCTTTCCCTCCTGCTTGGCGAGCGCCTCCGGCTGGAGGAGGTTCATCCGCGACAGATAGTAGGAGTGGAGCTTCCGGCGGTTGACGAAGATGCTCCGGATCTTGAGCTCGAGGATGTCCAGGTCCACGGGCTTGGTGATGTAGTCGTCGGCGCCACCGCTGAGACTTTCCGCCATCACCTCCTTGTCGGAGACGCCGGTCAGCAGGATGACCGGGATATGGGAGGTCTCGATGTGGTTCTTGATCTGCTTGCAGAAGGCGTCGCCGTGCATCCCGGGCATCACGATGTCGCTGATGACGAGGTCCACGCTGTTTTCCTTCAGGATTTCCGCCGCGGCCTCGGCCGAGGGGGCGTCCAACGTGTTGTAGGTGTCGGACAGGGCGTGGGCGAGGAAGGACCGGAGCTCGTTGTTGTCGTCCACCAGCAGGAGGGTCTCCCGGTTGCCGGAGCGGCCGGCCGCCTTGGCGGGCGCTTCCGCCAGGGCCGGCCCCATTTCCACTACCCGGGGCGCTTCCTTCAGCGGCAGGGTCAGGAAGAAGGTGGACCCGGCGCCCAGGGTGCTGCGGAAGGTCAGGTCTCCGCCCAGTTTCTTGACGAGGGTGTGGGTGAAGAACAGGCCGATGCCGTTGCCGGGGATGTCCTTCTCGACGGCGTTGCTGCCCCGGTGGCTGAAGCGGAAGAGCTTCTTCGCGTCGGCGGGGGAGATGCCGATGCCCGTATCGGAGACTTCCACGACGGCATGGCTCCCTTCCTGGGAGAGCCGGACGTTCACCCCGCCTTCGGACGTGTATTTGAAGGCGTTGGACAGCAGGTTGTCCAGGATGCGGTGCAACTGCTGCGGCGGCGCGGCGACATAGTACGCGCCGGGGGCGATGTCCACCTGGAAAGCGAGCCCCTGGTCGTCGGCGAGGGTCTTGTACTCGTATTTGACCATCCCGATGGCCTCTTTCAGGTCGATGGGCGCGGATTCCGTCTGCTGGTCCGGCAGGTTCATCTTTCCCAGCTCCATCAGCTGGTTCACCATCCCTTCCAGGTGCTTGACATTGTTCCGGGCCGTGGAGAGCAGGTATTTGGGTTCATCCTCCGCCGGGTGTTCGTCCATCAGTTTCCCCAGCTTCTCCAGCGGGGCGGCGACGAGGGTGAGCGGTGTCTTGATGTCGTGGGCGACGTTGGTGAAGAAGTGGATCTTGTCCTCGAAAGCGTTCTTCTCGAGCCGGTGGTTGTAGGAACGGATGGACTGGAAGATGATCCATGCCAGCGCGAGGGCATAGAAGAGGAGGGCGTACCAGCGGAGCCAGAGGACCTGTTTGGCCACGATGTCGACCGACCTGGACACAAAGGAGCCGTCCCGGCGCTCGCCGCTGCGGATCTCCAGGATGTATTTCCCCGGCGGCAGGTGTTCCGCCCCCACGGTTCGGTCCGGCCCGACGACGCGCCAGTCCTCGAAGGAACCGCGGAGCCGCCAGTACAGCTGGGCGGCGTTCTGGTTGTAGAGGTCGTCCGTGGACACGGACAGGCTGAACGACCGGGCCTGATAGGGGAGCGTCAGTTTCCGGACCCGGTCCAGGGTGGTGCCGATGATGTGGGGATGGGTTTTGGTCGTGACCTTTTCCGAGCCCACTTCCAGGTACGTGAAGGTGATCCGGTTGAATTCGGGGCTGTGGAACAAGGTGGCCGTGGGGATGACCACGGCGCCGTAGTAGCCGCCGAAGGCGACATCGCCATTGGACAGCAGGCAGGACGAGCCGGGGAAGAATTCGTTCGTGTACAGGCCGTCGCGGCGCATGAACGCCGTGAGGACCTTCCGGGTCTGGAGGTCGATCACGAACAGGCCCGAATTCTCCGTCGATGCCCACAGGCGCTGCAGCCGGTCGATTTCCAGGCCCGTGATGTAGTTGGACGGAAGTCCGTCGTGGGTGGAAATAGGCAGGATTTCTCCGCTTTTCAGGTTGTAGCACAGGAGTCCGCCGCCTTCGGTGCCGATCCAGGCCTCGTGCCGGTCCCGGGCGTACGACAGGCAGTTGATGACGGTAGTTACGCTGTGGCCGGTGGAATCGGCCCAGCTGACGGCGGTGGTCTCTCCGGACGTCTGGTCCAGGATGTACAAGCCGTTGTTGGTCCCGAGCAGGAGCGTGTCCCGCGAGATGGGCAGGATGTCGCTGACCTCCCGGATGGGGTACTGCCGATTCGTGAGCGTGCGGCCCGAGACGGTATAGCGGGCCAGGTCAAAGTTCAGGCCGCCCACCCAAATGTGCCCGTCCGGGTCCTTCCGGATGGCGAAGATGCAGTCGAATCCGGTGCCGGCGTTCAGGGCCGGCAAGAGCTCCGCCTCCCCGGTCCGGCTGTCCAGCCGGTAGGTCCCGGTGTTGTACCCGCCGCCCCACACGAAGCCCTCGTCGTCCTCGGCGACGGACAGGAAGCCACCCCGCTTGTCCAGGTATTTCCGGAATTCGCCGGTGTCCGGGTCATAGTGGCCGATGGCGGAGTTGAAAGCCATCCATACGTCGCCGTTCCGTCCTTCACAGATGCCGTGGACGAAATTGGCCGACGCGACGCTTTCCTCCGCGTCGTGGATGAGGAGGACGTCGGAATCCTTGCGGAACAGCGTGACGCCGCCCCGGTAGCTGGTCACCCAGATGTTTCCTTCGTCCACAAGGATGGAGTAGACGCTGGACGTCCGGAGAGCCAGGTCGCCTTCCGGCACCAAGTCGGTCGCGAACAGCCCCAAACCGGTGCCGTTCCGGCCGATCTGGTAGACACCCGCTCCGTCAAAGCCGACGAGGAGGGTGTTTTCATCGAGCCGGACGATTGACCGGACAATGGTGCGTTCCAACCCTTCCCGGATCCGGATGAGTTCTCCCTTCTCGTATTTCCACAGGCCCCTTCCGTCGGTGCCGAGGAACACCCGGTTCTGCTGCGGATCCACGTAGATGCACTCCACGTCGATGCGCCGGTCGGCGCGGATGCGCTCCGACACCTGCAGGTCGTAGGTCGTCACGACCGCGCCTTCCGAACCACCGGCGAAAAGCCGGCCGTCCACGTACGGGACGAGGCACTTCACATTCTCCCCGGGGAGCGCCCGGTTGAGCAGCTTGCGTTCTTCGACGTCGATGCACAGGACGCCGTCACTGGTGCAGGCGAACATCTTCCCGTCCAGGACGGTCACTTGGTTCAGGATGCCGTGGATCCCGAGGTTGGAGAGGGCGAGGAACAGTTCGAATTCGTCCCCCTCGGCATCGTAGCGGTAGATCCGGCCGCTGTCCGTGAAGGCCCAGAGGTAATGGACGCCGTCCGTGGAGATGGAGATCTTCTGGCCGTCATCGGACATCCGGATGTCGTCCTTGAAGAGGGAATAGTACTTGACGGAGAAGCCGTCGTAGCGGTCGATGCCCTGGCTTGTCGCCATCCACACGCACCCGTCCCTCCACTTGACGATCTTGTAGACGATGTTGCTGGAAAGGCCTTCGGAGACGTCCAGGGTGTAGGAATAATAGCCGGAGGCCGGTTTCGCACAGGAACCGGCGCAGCCCGCCAG
>JAEEGH010007157.1_pt1 | contig 26988 bp, 22 predicted proteins | sample 9134181 | NCBI WGS metagenome assembly JAEEGH01 (sample SAMN16246544, study PRJNA631951) | gut metagenome | biome: gut microbiome; feature: rumen; material: DP-attached | host: Bos | place: Iran: Karaj | collected 2018-10 | reverse complement strand
GGGAATGCCTCCGTCGTTGGTGGCTATCACAGGGAGTCCCATTGCTGTGGCTTCTATGCTCGACATGCCCAGTGCCTCGTTTATGCGTGACGGCACGACTGCTACCTGTGCCAACCGGAGGTAGGCGGGCAACTGAGCATAGGGAACGAAGCCTGTGAAGCTGACACGTCCCTGCATCTGACTGCCCATCTCATGCAGTTCGTCAAGATAGGGATTGCTGCTCACACTGTCGGCATAGTTGTCGCCTCCCACAACAAGCAGCTTCACTTGAGGATCGTCGCTGAGCAACTGAATGGCCTGCACCAGCTCCTTCACGCCTTTCTTTGGTACGATGCGCCCCGTGTAGATGACCACGAAATCGTCATCGCTGAATCCGAGCGACTGGCGGGTGACCGTGTTTTCAGCTGTTGCACAGAATGCCTGCGTGTCGAGCCCGTTATAAACTACGGACGAGGGCGCTTCCTTGCTGACCTGTGCAATGCGCTGACGAATGTAGTCGGAAACGCAGAGAAAGGCATCGGTAGAGGCAATGATAGACTCGACTTGTGGTGTATCAAGATTCACCAGGTCGGTATGTATATGCGAGAGGATGCGAGCCTTGGTGCGACGACGCAGCTTGATGGCAAAGCCCGGACGGTTCTCCAGCAGTATGATGTCGAAATGCTGCCCACGGATGCGACGGTAGGCTTGCTCTAAGAAGTACTCCAGTTGATAGTGATAGTAGCTGTTGTGGTGAAGCTTGCCATAGACCTTAGCCATAAAGCGATGCCAGCGGCTCTGCCTGTTAACGTACAGATAGTGGTTGACAGCTGACGATAAGGCCGGATGCTGCTGTACGGCAGGATGATAGGCACTCACCACCGTGATGTCGTGGAGGTGGTGACTGTCGTTGTAGGCCAGTGCTGCATCGAGCAGATTCTCGACGGCACCTCCCTGTACGGCAGGGATGGGCAGTACGCCGGATGTGAGAATGGCTATCTTCATTTGTCGTGAGCTGTGTGAATGAATTCTTTATTGCTGCGGTCTATATGAATCAGGTTCTTCAGCATGCGCCATACCAGCAGGAGCAGTGAGGCCAGCTTCCCGAAGAGTGCCTTGGTGCGCAGGGCTCTCGGAATGGCAATGAGCAGTGCGGCACAGAGAGCCCCAAGCAGGCACCACCACTTGATGCTCCATGTGGGGGCAACGATGGTGACGAGCACCGATAGCAATGCGGTGAGCACAAGCAGTATGCTACGCGGAATGAGCATTTGCTGAATGGTCTTGTCGATATAGTTGACGTTGCCGTGGCGAATGGCGGTAGGCAGATAGGGCAGCATGAGAAACAGCGTCTGGAGCTGTCCCGTCATCCAGCGCAATCGCTGTCGCTGGAAGTTGTCCTGATTGCTCACCTTCTCGTCCATGACATGAATGGAGGACTCGTATTTCACGAACACGTTCTGTTTCATGAGCAGTGCTTCCAGCTCACGATCCTCTACGGCAGAGGTGAGCTGATGGACGTTCTCCCTGAACCATGGATAGTCGAAGCACATGCCAGAGCCAATCAAGGCAGAGGAGAGTCCGATGGCATTGTGAGCCCGACGGAAGAGGGTGTTGTTGATTTCCTCGCTGATGCCGTCGAGAGCCGCAATGTCGTTGTTGGCATTCTTTGCGGTGCGGTGGCACTGAATGGCACTGTAGCCCTGAGTACACACCTCGTTGAGGCGATGCAGAAAGTCGGATGCCACGACATTGTCGGCATCGAGAATGACCACATGGGTGAATGTGGAGGATCTTTGAAGATGACTCTCCACGTAGTCGATGGCAAACTGCAGGGCCTTGGCCTTCGAGCTCTTCTCGAAAGTGGGCTGTAAGAGCGTCAGCTGCTGTTGGGCCAGCCACTCGTTGGTTTCAGCCTGCATGTGGTCGGAGACAACCACCAGGCGGTAGCGGTCTGTAGGATAGTCCTGCTGCAGAAAAGTGGCAACCGACTGACGAATCACAGCATCCTCACGATAGGCAGGATAGATGATGAGGAAAGAAGAGTTCTCCGATTTCTCAGATATCTCCGAGTTCCCCGATTTCTCCTTCCCCTTGACCAGCGATGCGATGCCAAAAAAAATGACATACCCCGCTGAACCAGCCATCAGCACCCAGAACAGAATATCGACAATATGCAGTAGTGACCAAATCATTCGTTAACTTCGGATTTTCTTGATCAAACTCTTACACTGGTTGATGAACTCAATGTAGGCAATGTGTGCGATGCTAAGTAGGCCCCAGCCAATGACAAAGGGGGCATTGAGGAAGTCTCTGTTCCATTGCTTGTCAACTAAATGGTCGGGGGTGGCTATAGAGAAAGCCAACAGGCACACAGCTCCGGCTACCCACCACTTAATAGCCAATGTGAAGTAGATGAAAGGCAGCACGAGGCTCATCACCAGGATGATGCCCATCAAGATGGTACGGGGGATGAGCATCCATTGAATGATTTTGTCGAAATGGTCGTACCTTCGATTGAACAGGGCAGAGGGCAGATGACGCAGATTGGTGAGCAGGGCGTGAAGCTGAGTTGCTGCCCAACGGCTGCGCTGTTGATTGAAGTCAGACTGTGAGCGAGTCTTTTCATCGAACACATAGATATTGTCATAATAGTCTATATAGATTCCCTCAAGCATGAGCATGGCTTCCAGTTCCTTGTCTTCACCGGCAGTCTTCACCTTCATGATGTGGCTTTTGAACCATTCGAAATTATAAGCGATGCCTGAACCGTTGAGTGCTCCTGACAATCCCATGATGACATGTCCCCGACGGAAGATGGAATTGTTGATCTCTTCGAAAACTGTGTCAAGACGGGCCACGGAGGTGTCGCGGTTCTTTGACAGGCGATGCACCTGAATGGCCTTGGTGCCGGCATTCTCATAGGCATCATTGAGCTGTTCGAGGAACTCGGGTTCCACCACGTTGCCAGCATCGAGCACCACGACTGCATCGTAGATCTTGAACTGTGGCAGATTGAGAATGGCATATTGGAGCGATTTAGCTTTTGAGCTCACTTCGAAGTTGGGTGTCAGTAGGGTGATGGGGCATTGTGCCAGCTGCATGTTGGTCATCTCAGACTGGTGATCTGAAATGACCACAACATCGAACAGTCGCTGTGAGTAGGTCTGTCCGTGAATGGAGTTGACAGTGTGCAGAATGCCCTTGTCGCACTTGTAGGATGGAATGAGCACAATGAAACGGTTCTGATGCTTTGCTTTGGGTATTTCGGCGTTTCGGCTAAACAAGGATGCGATGGAGAATATCAGCATGTATAGCACCGTGAGTGCTACAAAAAAGAACAGAATACCGTCGATTATGTATAGGATCCACCAAAGATTCATTGTTCTCAGTTCTTTAAGAAATTTGTAATGCCTTTGACCGTTGCCTTTGTGAGGTCAAAACGTCCTTTCAGTGTGTACAGCAACATGTCCTTAGGTGCAACAATCCCCATTAGATATAGGTAGGAGAGACATTTTCTCATGCCACTCATGTTGCGCTTGACGAACAGCAGGCGGTTCCGCGTCGTATAGAATGTCTTGAGCGGACTGGCCTGCCCCGTTGATTTGCTCTCCTTGTGATAGATGGTGCAGCAGGGGTCGTACCAGATGTCATAGCCTGCACGAGTGAACATCATCGACCAGTCGAGCTCCTCGTAATAGAGGAAGAAGCACTCTGGCATAAGTCCTGCCTTGTCTATCGCTTCGCGCTTGGCCATCATGGCAGCTCCGTGGGCATAGGGCGAGGGGTGTGGCGTGTCGCATTGTCCGTTGTCCTCCTCTCCGAACCCGATGGCATGATTGCGCATGGTGATAGCTGAGAGGGGGGTGTAGCCAGCAAACTGAATGGGCGAAGACCCCCACGCAAATCTTATTTTCGGGCACACCATGCCAATCTTCTCTGATGATTCCAAACGATGTATGAGCTGGTCAATGTGCCAGTTGTCACGAACCACCGTGTCGTTGTTGATAAAGAACAGATATTGGCCTGTTGCAGCTTTGATGCCGATGTTGTTGCCACCTGCAAAGCCCAGGTTCTGCTCACTCCGTATCGCCTTCACATGAGGATAGCGCGCACTGATGACTTCAGCCTCGTTGACTATTGAACCGTTATCGACAACAATCACTTCCATCCCTTCATAAGGGGGAAGACTGTCAATCATTTCACAAGTGTCGGCAAGACCATTGTAGTTGACTGTGATGATGGATAGGATCGTGCTCAATATGTTAATGAATTTTTATTTGTCAATTTTGTTTAGTGTGCGTTGTGCTCTTACACCCTTGATTGCTTCTTCTTCTCAAGTTTCAGCCTGCGCCGTTCTTCTTCTTTCTCAAATTCCCGTTGCTCATACAGCTCGTAATCGCTCTCGATAGCAGGTAGGATGTACACGATAGCCATGCCTCCATAGAAGAGGATGAGGTTAGGGTATTGCAGCAGGATATGGTTGGCATAACCGCCTGCTTGCAGTCCCAAGAATCCGCAACACAGGGCTGCTGCAATTCCTTTGCAGGCTTTGTTTCTCAACTTGGTGAGTGTGACAAAGCATCCACCGAGCAGAATCAGTATGTTCATGCCGGCAAAGACATATACACCGATGATGCCTGTCCGTTGCCAGAAGAACACGTAGGTGGAGTCGTTGGAAGTCTCATAGACTACTTTGAACTTGTTGAATGGTGGGATGTTGTCCTCATTGATATTGATGCCCATGCCGAATGGTGCGTCTTGCAGATGTTTCTTCAGGGCCTCTTTGTTCATGTCGCGCACATTCTTCGAGGCATCGTTGGTGTCAAAGGCTGTTCGCATGCGTCGAATCTGCATGTTGCCGTTGCCAATCTTAGTGCAAGCCAGGAAGAATACGAAGATAGCAGATGCAGTCACCACAAGAGATGTGAGCTTAGCTGATTTCGAAAGAAACACATAAAGCGCGATAGCTACCATGAAGCACATCAGTCCCGAGCGTGTGCCTGAAGTGAAGAACGAATAGGTGGAGAGTGCCCCAGCTATCCAGAACAGTATTTTGTCTTTCTTCAGTTTTGTGGTAAGGGCGATGATGAAGAACACTGCTGCGGCAGCACCCGTATTGCAGCCAAAGTTTGCTGCGTCGGAGAAGAAGGAGAAATAGCGAATAGAACCGCCAATGATATGGGTGCGACTGGCACCGCTCATCAGCCATGCGTTTTCAGCATTATCCCATCCGAACGTCTTCTGTCTGAAAGCCCAGAAAGCGGCTATGAGGGAGAAGTATGCCCACAGCCGAAAGAACCGCATGACCTTGTCGGGGCTGTTGATGACCTTGAAAATGATGATGTAGCACAGAATGAAATAGAACGCAAAGAAATTCATGTTCTGCATCCAGGCTGTCACGTCAATGGGCAGACCGCAGGTCCCGTTGAATAGTTGAATGCACAAATATAGTGTCCAGATGATGATGCCCAGCAGCATGGGGGTAGCCATAGAAGCCTTGGTGCTGCGAGGCACGATGATGAACGACAGTAAGAGCAGGAACTGCGGACCTAAGGTGACAAGCGTGATGGGAATGGGAATGTAACCATACCGCTGCAACCCCATCACAAAATAGTTCATGGCAAAAAAGAACCAGAACATGGCATCCTGACATTTCAGTGAGAGCGCAAAAAACAGAATGGCGGCAGGGATGAGGCACACAAAGGCAAAGCCTGTGATACCCAGAATGTAAAAATTGAACAGTGCAAGTAGAAATAGGAGAAAGAGCAGAATGTCTCTTCCTCCAATTCCTTGCCTGTATGTAGAAGAATAGCTCTTCATTTACTTCGCATGACTGTTCTCTACGGCAGTAAGACCCAATTGCGACATGCGATAGACAAAATTGTTGAAACGAGTGTATGGAGGCAGCTGGCCTACAAATTCTTCAACGGCATAGCGGCTGGCCTCTGTGAGGTACATGAACAGGCTGTCCTTGTTTTCAAGACGTGCCTGCAGCTCGTTCAGCGCTTTCTGATCAACGTCTTTCCATGTGCGGTTGGCTCGGGTCACCATCAGGTTGACTGTGCCGAGATTCAGTAGGGTAGTTGAGATGGAATTATCGTCCAAGTTAGGATATTCAATGATGGCAATTTCGTTGGGCTGTATGTCGGGACACAGATCCTTGATGTCCTTTGCCATGATATAGCGGCTGTCTTCGGCCAGGAAGTCCTCGTCGTAGGTGAGACGGCGCACTTGCAGTCCGATAGAGGTCCAGTAGCTCTCCAGTTCCTGTGCCAGGAAACTCTTGCCGTTGGCAGCATCGGTAGAGAGCAGGTTGAGCACGTTCTGCTGTCCCTCTTTGAAGTATGGCAGGAGCACCTTGCTCAACTGGCGCAGAGCCATGTCGGAAATCATCTTGTTGAAACGACGATAGCGCAGGTTGCTCTCCTTGGGGAAGCAGCCCATCACCGGTATCTTCGTGATGCGTTCTGAGCGCATGCGGTCGCGCAGTGTGCGATCCAGCATTTCAATGATGAAGAAGTAAAGCGCTGTGAAGATAAAGGTCAGCAGGAATGCTCCAAGCAGATACATCATTCTGCCTGAAGCCTGTGGATTCATGGGGAATGCAGGTGGGTTGACGATGTTCAGTGTTGCTGTTGACATCTGCAAGTTGCGCTGACGAAGGCGTGCAGCATTCAGGGCGCGCAACATCTCGATATAGTTGCTCTCAATGAAGCCTATGTGTCGGTTCTTGCGCTCAATGGTGGCACCTATAGGCGAGTATTTACGGTACTGCCGGTCAATATTGTCGCGCATGATGTCCATAGCATTGAGTTGGGCATTGGTCTCTTCGAGCAACAACACCTGCTGTAGCCATCTGTCAATGAGTGAACTGGCTTTGACACCTGTGTCAGTACTGTAGTTGTTCTTCTCAATCGTTTGTGTGAGTTCTTTCACTTTAGCCGTAGCCTCTCTCAGCTGGCGTTCAGCTTTTCCGAGTTCTATTTGTGCTTCCGATTCTGAGCCGCCTTCCTCACTGCTCATCAGTCGGAGGTTGGAGATACGTGACTGCAGGCGTGAAATGTCGCGCACCAGTGACGTGAATTCCTTGTTCGACTCAATGATCTTCTGGCGATCACCCAGTTGGCGCTCCAAATATCTGATCAGTGCTTTCGTCGTGCTCTGTTTCATGCGAAGCTCGCTCAGATCTGTCTGATGATTACCGTCGAGCACGGTCAGCTGTTTGGTCTGCTCAGGATAGTTGATGATGCCGTGCTTGATGTTGTACCTGATGTAGTCGTTCTCGGCAAAGGTCAGTTGCTGGTAGTATTTCTTCACCTCACGCTCGAAGAACTTAATCACCTTGTGCGTCTCGCCATAGCGTAATTGCTGGTATTGGTTGGCAAACACCTTGTTCAGAATGTCGAGTGTGTTGTAGCACACGCCGGGGTCGTTGCAGGAATAGGCAATATCGATCAGGTCACTGTTGTTGATCTGAGCTACTTTCAGGCGTGACACGATGTTGTTGATGCCGAAATACTGGTGATTATTGAGTATGCCGTACAGATAATTGTTCTGTGATGCTTTTTCGTGAGCTTTCAGATTGGCATAGGTGGCATTTTCGCTATTATGGTTGATGAGTGCTTTTATGTCGGGTGGCACACTGGCATCCAGAGCTCTGAAGTGCTCAGCCGTGATATAGTTGTTGTCCTTGTACAGGTTGCCATACATCATGCATCTGGCAAAAAGACGGAGCGACACCTCGTGAATCGTGTTGTTTGTCGAGATGATGAGCATCAGGTTCTGCATGTTGATTTGCGCGTTACCTCCGGCAATACCACTTCCGCCCTCAAGGTTATATCCCGTCAGCATACCAGTATAGATAGTGGTATTGGCATTATAGACGCGTTCCTGGTTCCTCGTCAGGAACCACGCCACTACAAGCGCAATCATCGGTAGAATTACAAGATACCAGCGTATCTTGTAAAGAAACCGGACTAAATATCTAAATACATCCATAATATGAATAGTTCCTCTTCGTTTCTGATTCGCTCTTGGAGTGCAATGGCACTATTTCTGTTCGGTTGGCTGAGCTTTTTTTCCACCTTTTTTTTGCATATCATTCATTCGCTTCTCCTGTTCTTCGATCTGACGCTTGATTTTCTTGTCCATAGCCTTGTTCTCCTTGCGTATCTGCTTCTCGCTCTTCTTTATATTGCTGTCAAGCGTGATTTCAGTCGTTGTGTTTGTAAGGATGGGTGTATGGCTCAGAATCTCAAGCGTGACGATGTCGGTAGTGATCTGTGTGAGCAGTCCTTGATAGGTGTTCACGGCATTCTGTCCGCGCAGACTACTGTAGGCATAATCGGCGATGTCGCGGTTGCCCTGATGGAAGTCTTCTTCTTCCAACTGGTTAGACCCCTGATAGATAGCGGCACTGACACCGGCTGTCTTCAGAGCCGACAGGTTGTTGGTGATACGGATATAAAGTGTGACAATCTCCAGCTTCAGTTGGTCGTAAGCAGCATCTTTTTTTATCTGAGCCTCTTCCACGAGCAGACGCTTGCGCTTGACGGAGTGTCCCAAGTCCAGGATGTCTTCCAGAGGCACGCTTAGGTTCACACCTACGTTCCAATAGTTCTGAACCGATCCCTGGAACTGATAGATCATGGTGCTGTAGGTGGACGAGTTGTTGCCCCACATGTCGGTCTTACCATAACTGTAGCTGGCATGCCCCATGATGTAAGAAAAGATGTGCTTCTTCTGTTTCTTCACTTCAGCTTCAGCTATCTCCTGTAGCTTTGCCATTTGCAGGATGTTCGGATTAGCCTTGGCATTCTCGAACAACACACCTAATGGTGGCAGGTGAAAATCAGAGAAATTGATGTCTTTGCTGAAGCTTGAATCAAAGAAACCTGCACTGATACCGCTGTCGTCGAAGGTCTCTTGAGCCATCGTAGCGGTACTGCAAAATACTGAAACACAAATTATTATAAAGGTTCTAAGATTTCTCATCGTTGATTCTTTTATCACACGTTTTCATCTTGTATGAACGCGAAAAGTGTGCGCCAGATAATCTTCATGTCGAGTGCGAAGTTGTAAGTCTGTCCGTAGAGAATGTCCAGTTGCTTTCTCTCTTCTGCAGACATCGTTCCGCCCTTGCCGCGTTCTTCCACCTGCCATAGGCCTGTGAGCCCTGCAGGTGCCATGAAGCGGTCTATGCTTGAGTCAGCCGTCAGCTTTTCTGCTTCGTAGAGGGGTAGGGGACGGTTGCCTACTATCGACATGTCGCCCTTCAGTATGTTGAACAGCTGCGGAAGCTCGTCAATGCTTGTCTTACGAATGAAACGTCCTACTTTTGTGATGCGCGGATCGTTCTCAATCTTTACGAATGCATTGTTTATCTCTTCTTCTTTCTGTTTGTTGAAGTCGCTTTCCGATACCACGAAGTCGTCGCCTACCAGCATCACCTCGTCGTCGCTGATCATCATTTCCGACTCTACGCCCATATCTACCATCTCCTGTTCAGCTTGTTCGCCAAGTGGTGAAGTGATGGTCTTTTTCTCCTCTTCCTCAGGGTGTTCGGCATACTGGTTGTTGCTTTTGCTGAGTTCCTTCAGACGCTGGTCAGCATCGGCATACATTGAGCGGAACTTCAGGAAGTCAAAGATGGTATAGTTCGTACCCACTCTCTTCGACTTATAGAGAATCTTGCCCTTAGGGTCTTCAATCTTGATGGCCAGCGCGGTGATGATGAGCACAGGTGAGAGCATAATAATGGCTAGCAGAGAGAAGAATATGTCGAAAGAGCGTTTCCAAAGTGGGATTTTGAATTTCAGTATCTTCTGTTTTGACATGTTGCTGTCGAAAAGCACATTCTCACGGTCGCAGATGAATTGCAGTTTTTTGTTCAGTTCCGTGACCGAAGCACTTATGTTCAGCGTGTCATTGATGCCACACTTTAGGTAAATGTTACGTTCTTCGTTGCTCATCTCGCTGGTCAGCAGGATGATGTAGATGTTCTGGCAGTTCTTGCGCAGATATGTGATGGCTGTGATGTCCTCGGTTTGTACGCTTTTTTCATAAAATATGATATAGCGCTCTTTGCCAAAACGCTGCACGCAGGCTGCTGCTGCATCCATATAGTTCTTGGTGAGCACCACATGTCTGCCGGGCAGGTATTTCAGACGCTCCTCAGTTTGTGGATTATCTCCTAAATAAATGACACTAATCATTATTTCATTGTTTAGACAATCTCTGTAAATCTCTGTAAGTGTTATTCACGCAGAAAGTGTCTGTTTATAATAATAAATATAAAATAGGTATGCGTGAACCTAAACTATAATATTCTTTCAGTTGTCAATTATTGATTAGGGAGTATTTTCTTTACCCTGATTTTGAGCTCCATAGGGTTGAAAGGCTTTACGATATAGTCCTCGGCGCCTATCTCCAGCAGGCGTATGCGCTCGCTCGTAGAGTCTTCACTTGAAAGCATGATGACGGGGATGTGACGGAAGAGCTCGTTCTGCTTAATCCATTCCAGGAAGTCATCGCCACGCATGCCAGGCATGCGGATATCTGAAATAATCAAGTCGGGCGTGTTGCCAGCCTGTAGCCACTTCACTCCTTGCAGACCGTCAGGCAGCCATTGCACGTTATAATCACTCATCAAGTAGATGGAGAGCACTTTTGCAATGGTCTCTTTGTCATCAAGGATTAAAATCTTCTTTTTCATATTATAAAACGCGTTTTAAAAGTCTAAGGATTCTAGTTTCCAATGTGCAAAGTTATGAAAAATTATTGTAACGACGTGCAAAATGCAATAAAAAAAATGTTTTTCTCTGATTTCTTGGCAAAGTACATGAGTTTTTCGGGGAAATCTGAATGCTTTCCATGCCCCTCTATGCGTTAATCTTCCAAAATCGCTTCGTCATATCAGCATTATTTCGTAATTTTGTTGCCCGAAAAAGTAAAAATCGTCAAAAATGAATTTCGAAGAGATGCTCAATGCGAAGGATGGCAACAATAGCCGCACGGGCAGGATGCCCTTTGGATTTCTTCGCAAAATGCAGATTGAAGGTAAGTATCGCTATGTGCTCGAGCTGCATGACCAATTGGTGGGACGGCCAGGCTTCAAGGATGCCCTGCAAGCAGACGCAAAGGCCATCGGCACGATCAAATCCCATCAGCAGGTGCACTTTCTTGAGATGGAGCATGAGGGCGCACTGTTGCTGGAACTCGAACAGGGCCAGTATCAGACGCTGGAACAACTGCTCGCTGACAATCCTGCCATCGTGGCGAAGTCGGGCTTCATCGACCATGTGGTCGATGGATTGCTCGAGATAGCAGAAGAACTGCATCAGAAATCCCTCTTCCACCTTTGTTTCTCACCGCAGAACGTGTTGCTCCGCAAGGGCGACGAGAAGCCCATGCTCTTGCTCCATGCGTCGGCTTTCAGCAGCTCGGTGGCAGCATCCCATCTGTTTGTCGATATGGAGCACTTCCTGGCTCCCGAGGTCCTGGCAGGTCAGGCAGTCACTGCTGCCAGCGATGTCTATTCGCTGGGCAAGCTCATCGACTGGCTCTATCAGCATGGTGCCATCACATACGAGTACAAGCGGGTGGTGAAGAAAGCCATTCAGGAAGATCCTGCAAAGCGCTATGCTTCCACTCAGGACATGCGCGCGGCACTGAAGAGCCTGCGTGGCGCGAAGCACTCTGTCGTTTCCTTCATTGCAGCCGTGGCAGTGGTGTTGCTCTGCCTGTTCCTTTACTTCGAACTGGTACCGCAGGCTGATAACATCGAGTTTGTGGAGGGAGTCCCTGCTGAACCGGAGGTGAGTCTGCTCGACGATGGCAACTTTGACCCTGAGCGCGATAACGACCTGTGGTCTGACAGCGATTCCGTAGAGGTCGATACACTCGGTGAGCGTATGGCGATGGAGGCCTATATGCAGAAGGCAGAGGAAATCTTTCGCAAGCGGTTCACCAGAGAGGCCGACCAGATACTCTCGCGTGTCTATAATAATGAAAATATGAATGCCAACGAGAAGACCTTCATGGCTAATACCAATGCCATGCATGCCGACCTGGTGAAGCTCCAGACGGAGCTCACCGAGCAGACCGGCATTAGCAGCGACAAGGCTTCGCGCATTGCGATGGAGGTGATTGACCATCTCACGCTCGAGAAGCAGAAGGGGCTGACCACCCCCACCAGTGGCACTCAGAGCGATGAATGAAAAGAATAAACATACTAATAGTTTTTTTATAACAAATGAGAAGCAGAACAGCAAACTGGTTTGAGTGCAAGATCCGTTACGAGAAGACGATGGAGGACGGCTTGCAAAAGAAAGTGATAGAGACCTACGTGGTAGATGCCCTCTCGTTCACCGAGGCCGAGCAGCGCATCATGGAAGAAATGTCAAGCTACATCAGCGGCGAGTTCGAGATCAACGACATCAAGCGTGCCGCCTATAAGGAGATTTTCTTCAGCGATGAAGAGATGGCTGACCGTTGGTATAAGACGAAGCTGCAGTTCATCACCATCGACGAGAAGACTGAGAAGGAGAAGCGCTCCAGCGTGAACTATCTGGTGCAGGCAGGCACGCTCAACGGAGCCGTGAAGAACATCGATGAGGTGATGGGCGGCACGATGATCGACTATGTCATCTCATCGGTGGCTGAGACCACGCTCATGGATGTGTTTGAATACAAGAAGAAGGAACAGGACGACAAGCCCGAGTTCGAAGAATGATGAATGTTGACGTAAAACGGAACCTGCACGAGGTGCTCAGCCGTCTGCCCGATGGTGTGCGCCTTGTTGCCATCAGCAAGTATCATCCTGCCGATTATATCATGGCGGCATACGAGGAGGGACAGCGTGTGTTCGGGGAGAGTCACGAACAGGAGATTCGCGAGAAGCACGAGCAGTTGCCCAAGGACATAGAGTGGCACTTCATAGGTCATCTGCAGACCAACAAGGTGAAGTACATCGCTCCTTACATCACGATGATTGAGGCCGTTGACTCGCTCCGCCTGCTGCGCGAGATTCAGAAGCAGGCAGCTAAGGTGGGCAGGGTGGTGAAGGTGCTGCTGGAGCTCCACATTGCCGAGGAGGCCACGAAGTACGGTCTTACCCTCGATGAGTGCCGACAGCTACTGGCCGACGGTGAGTGGCGACAGATGCCGAACGTGCGGATATGCGGACTGATGATGATGGCTTCGAACACCGACGATGAACAGCAGATAGCCTGCGAGTTCCAGCAGGGAGCCGACTTCTTCGACGAGGTGAAGGCGCAGTTCTTTGCCGACGATCCCCATTTCTGTGAGCGGTCGTGGGGTATGAGCGACGATTTCCCCATTGCTGTGCAGCACCGTTCTACGATGGTGCGTGTGGGCACCATGATTTTCGGGCCCCGCGTCTATTGACAAGACATACGAATATGATTCCTGTGATGAGGATCGTTCTCCCACTTTGCCTGATTCTAAGCCGTTTTACTGCGGTTAATGCACAGGATTTGTCATAACTCAAAAAGTTGTGGCAGAAGCCTACACAGGAATACAGAATGAAGACGTGGTGGTTCTTCGGCTACGAACGGACAGCAGATGAAGGAATAGTTGCTGATGCGGAGGCATTACGTGATGCAGGCTTCGGTGGAGTGGTGTACTACGACCAGAATCACACCAAGGACGCAAGGGCAAATGGGACCGAGGATGCCTTCAGTACAGAGTGGTGGCGACACCTGCGTCTGGCTGCCAGCGAGGCGAAGCGGACGGGGCTTTCGTTTGAGCTGAACATCTCGAACGGTTACTGCGCCGGGGGCAGATGGATCACCCCCGAACATACCATGTAACGGGTGGCACAGGCCATCGGCAATGCGCTCTGCATCACGGGCGATGCCGTCAGCGTGAAACAAAGCACTGATAAACCGCAAGGCGAGTTTGGCTCTACCAGCGGCAGGGAGCCTATGATGTGAAAGGCTGCTCCAGTGCGGCTCATATTTATGGCAAGCCCATTGCCTCAGCTGAAGCAATGACCGATTGTGAATACAAGCACACACCTGCCGACCTGCACCGTGTGGCCAGTATCGCCTTCTCAATGGGAGCGCAGGAGCTTGTGGCCTGTGCTACGCCCCATATTCCTTCAGCAAAGGTTGACCAGCCCTACAAAGCTGGTCGTGAGTATGCCATCAACCGCAGCAATCCCCGTTGGGAGCAAATGAAGCTAGTATGGCTGCAGGCCGTGCGCTCGATGGTGATGCTGCGTCAGGGCAAGGCTGCTCCCGACGTTCTCGTGTTTCTTGGCGATGACGTGCCTGTCAAGACCATCACCAGCCGATTGCCCGATGGCATAGACGGCTTGGACTGGGATGTCTGCACGGGCGATGCTCTGAAACATAGGCTGCAGGTCAAAGGCGGGAGGCTTGTGACACCAGACGGCATAGAGTATAAAGCATTCTTGATGGCCGACAAGGCTCATGTCAACGCTGAATCGCAGGCCCGGATTGATGCTTTCCGTGAGGCTGGCGTGGCTATACTCCACTCGGGCGAGAGCATCATCCGTCCCTTGGAGATTTTAACGCACCATGAATCCGTAGTTCATACCCATAGAAGAATTGACAATACGGAAATCTTCTATTTGGCAAATCTCGAAGACAGAACAACCGTTGTCAGCTTCCGACTGCAGGACATGCCAAAGAAGGTGAGGGTATGGCATAACCTGTCAGGTAGCCGGCACGAGCTAAAATGCAATAACGACAGAACCTATACGCTGACACTACATCCCTGCGAATCCGTTTTTTTAACTTTTAGCCCCAACGCTTTATAAAATGTTTTTTGTGCCTTTTTATTAGATGGAATTGTGAGTTAGCAAAGATGTAAAATGGTGGCTCTTTATATTGTTCGTAACTCATTGAAAACCATGTGTTAAAATTGTTTTTATTCCTGTTGTTGTTTATTTCGATTTGTTCCTTTTTTTAAAGAGCAGGCTCTTGGGCAGTTTTTGCCATTTCCGCTGTTCCGGCAACTTGATGGTGCTGCCTTTTCGCTGGGTAAACAGAAACGTGGAATCGCTTGCCTGATAGATGGTGGCTGTGAGGTCTTCACTGCCGTAGTCGTTCACCATTTGAAGATAGTTGATGTCGCCCTCTTTCTCAACTGAAAGAATCAGCCAATAAAAATTGTGCTTCGTCTTTCCCAGATAACCGGGCAAAGGACCGTAGAGATCGTGACCGGGCACAATCATCCCATCGCCATCCAAGTTGCACTTCAGGATGATGTCATACTCTCTGTTGTATAATTCAATGCTGTTGTCAGAGTCTTTCTTGTCTTGGGCGCTTGATGTCAATGCGCTCAAAAGAATGAGTAACAAAACTGCTGTCTTTCTCATGTTGTATGTAATGGTTTGGCGGCAAAGGTAACAATTTTAAATCAAAAAAAACAGATAACTGGAAAATATGTTTGCAAATTTTTCTTATGATACGGAAAAAATTCTTATCTTTGCACCCACTTATAAGCAGGTAACATGGATAAAAAACAAAAGAGCCCAGACTACATTTTTGAATCGAGTTGGGAAGTTTGTAACAAGGTAGGTGGTATTTACACCGTTCTTTCAACTCGTGCAAAGACTCTTCAGGAAGTGCTAAAGGACAGAATTATTTTTATTGGTCCTGATTTTTGGAAGGAGACAGAAAATCCCTATTTTCAAGAAGAAAAATCTCTCTTTGCTGAATGGCAATGGGAGGCAAAAGAACAAGGCATCAACGTTAGAGTGGGAAGGTGGACTATTCCTGGTGCTCCCATTTCAATCCTTGTTGACTTTCACCCTTATTTTGAGAAGAAAAACGAGATTTATGGCTGGTTGTGGGAACACTATCAGGTAGATTCGCTGCATGCCTATGGCGACTACGACGAGGCATCTATGTTCTCCTACGCAGCAGGTCTTGTGGTAGAAAGTTTCTATCATTACTATCTGGATGATTCGAAGAAGGTCATCTACCATGCAAATGAGTGGATGTGCGGACTGGGTGCGCTCTATCTTAATCAGCGCCTGCCTCAGATTGCCACTGTCTTTACTACCCACGCGACGAGCATAGGGCGTTCAATAGCTGGCAATCAGAAACCGCTCTACGACTACCTCTTTGCATATAATGGCGACCAAATGGCTGGAGAGCTGAACATGCAGAGCAAACACTCTATTGAAAAACAAACGGCTCATCATGTGGACTGTTTCACTACTGTGAGCGACATCACAGCACGGGAGTGTGTTGAACTGCTTGACAAGCCTGTGGACGTGGTGTTGCCCAATGGGTTTGACAACAGTTTCGTGCCCAAGCCTCAGGTCTTCGGACGCAAGCGCAAATTTGCTCGCAGAAAGATGCTCGATGTGGCTAACGCGCTGCTGGGCGAACAGCTTGATGAAGATACGCTCATCGTCTCGACGTCGGGCCGCTATGAGTTCCGTAACAAAGGCATCGATGTCTTCGTTGAAGCCATGAACCGTCTGCTTCGCGATCGTAACCTTAAGAAGAAAGTCGTGGCTTTCATTGACGTGCCTGGATGGACTGGCGAGCCACGTCAGGACTTGATAGAGAGACTGAAAAGTGGCAAGAAGTTCGACACGCCCCTTGAAGTGCCTCAAGTCACGCATTGGCTGCACAATATGGGACACGACAATGTGCTCAACATGATGAAGTTCTACGATATGCACAACCGTCACGACGATATGGTGAAGGTGATTTTCCTGCCTTGCTATCTTGACGGAAAGGACGGCATTCTGAACCTCACCTATTATGATGTAGTGTTGGGAAATGACCTGTGCATCTATCCTTCATACTATGAGCCCTGGGGATACACACCGCTGGAGTCGGTGGCTTTCAAGGTGCCATGCATCACAACCGACCTGGCTGGCTTCGGACTGTGGGTCAACAAGGAATTGGGCTATGCAGGCGAGATAGAGGACGGCGTGAAGGTCATACATCGCACGGACTATAATTACTCTGAGGTTGCCGATATCATCAAGGATACAGTGTCGCACTATTCTAATCTGACTCCTAAACAGGTGGAAGCGTGCAGGAAGAATGCTGAAGCACTGTCGAAGAAAGCCCTCTGGAGTGAGTTCATCAAGTACTACTACGAGGCCTACGACATAGCACTGCGGCATGCAGAGGAGCGGATGGCCGACAAAGGTAAAGCCTCTGAACAAAGAGAAGTGTAGCGATTAAAAATATAATGCTATCCGAACATATTTTATTATTAGTATCATATTCTATAAAATCAAATAATAGTCAATTATGAAAATCAAAGCTGATTATGTCAACGCTCCGCAGTGGAAGGAGTTGACCGTGAAATCGAGCCTTCCAGAAGAATTGAAGTGCCTCGACGAGATTGCCCACAACCTGTGGTGGGTGTGGAACTACGAGGCTCGCGACCTCTTCCGCGACCTTGATCCTGAACTCTATCACGATGTGAAGCACAATCCTGTGATGCTGCTCGAACGCCTGAGCCTTCGTCGTAAAGAGGATATTGTCAAGGACAAGTCTATGATGAAGCGCATCAACTCTGTTTACAAGTTGTTCCGTGACTATATGGATGTGGAGCCCGACAAGAAGCGTCCCTCTGTGGCCTACTTCTCTATGGAGTATGGTATCCACTCTGCCCTGAAGATCTATTCAGGCGGTCTGGGCATGCTGGCAGGCGACTATCTGAAAGAGGCTTCCGACTCGAATGTCGATATGTGTGCCGTAGGCTTCCTCTATCGTTTCGGCTACTTCACTCAGAGCCTTTCAATGGACGGACAGCAGATTGCAAAATACGAGGCACAGAACTTCCCCTCACTGCCCATTGAGCGCGTGCTCGACAAGGACGGACAGCCCCTCGTGGTCGATGTGCCTTACACCAACTATCAGGTTCACGCCTGTGTGTGGGTGGCTAACGTGGGTCGCATCAAGCTTTACCTGCTCGATACCGACAACGACATGAACTCTGAGTACGACAAGCCCATCACCCACTCACTCTATGGTGGCGACTGGGAGAACCGTCTGAAGCAGGAGATTCTGCTGGGTATCGGTGGCGCTCTGACGCTGAAGAAGCTGGGTATCAAGAAGGAGATCTACCACTGCAACGAGGGACACGCCGCTCTGGTCAACCTGCAGCGTCTGTGCGACTACATTGAAGACGGACTTACCTTCAATCAGGCTATGGAGCTGGTGCGTGCCAGCGGCCTCTATACCGTTCACACTCCTGTACCTGCTGGTCACGACTACTTCGACGAAGGACTGTTTGGCAAGTATATGGGTGGCTATCCTCAGAAGCTGGGCATCACATGGGATGAGTTCATCGGAATGGGTCGCACCAATCCTGAGGATCACGGAGAGAAGTTCTGCATGTCAACCTTCGCCTGCAATACCTGTCAGGAGGTCAACGGTGTGTCTAAGCTTCACGGATGGGTATCGCAGAAGATGTTTGCTCCCATTTGGAACGGCTACTTCCCCGAGGAGAACCACGTGGGCTACGTCACCAACGGTGTTCACTTCCCCACATGGTGTGCTACTGAGTGGCGCAAGGTCTATGCAAAGTATTTCGACGAGAAGCACATGAGCGACCAGTCGAACGAGGAAATCTGGCACGGCATCTACAATTGTCCCGATGAGGAGATTTGGGCTACCCGTCAGGCTTTGAAGGAGAAGTTGTTCGATTATATCGAGGTGCAGTTCCGTGAGACTTGGTTGAAGAACCAGGGTGATCCCGCACGTATCGTGAAGCTCGTTGACCGTTTCAATCCTAACGCACTGGTGATTGGCTTCTGCCGTCGTTTCGCTACCTACAAGCGTGCTCACCTGCTGTTTACCGACCTCGATCGTCTTTCAAGAATTGTCAACAATCCCGATCGTCCCGTTATCTTCCTGTTTGCTGGTAAGGCTCACCCTGCCGATGGCGCTGGTCAGGGCCTGATTAAGAAGATTTTCGAGATCTCGCAGCGTGAGGAGTTCCAGGGCAAGATTATCTTCCTCGAAGACTACGACTTCCTGCTGGCTCGTCGCCTTGTGTCGGGTGTGGATATCTGGATGAACACACCTACACGTCCGCTCGAGGCTTCTGGTACATCTGGCGAGAAGGCCGAAATGAACGGTGTTGTCAACCTCTCTGTGAAGGACGGCTGGTGGCTGGAAGGCTATCGCGAGGGTGCCGGATGGGCGCTCACTGAGAAGCGTACCTATCAGAACCAGGGCTATCAGGATCAGCTTGACGCTGCTACCATCTACAGCTTGCTGGAGAACGAGATTGTTCCTCTCTACTATGACAGAGACAAGAAGGGCATCTCTAAGGGCTGGATCAAGGTGCTGAAGAATTCTATCGCACAGATAGCTCCTCACTACACTATGAAGCGTCAGCTGGACGACTACTACTCGAAGTTCTACGAGAAGGAGGCCAAGCGTTTCAAGGAAGTTTCGAAGAACAACAACCAGCTGGCTAAGGAAATTGCCCTCTGGAAGGAGACAGTGGCTGAACGCTGGGATTCTATCAGCGTGGTGAAGTCGGAGTGGGACTATCCTGCAGCAGGCATCCACACTGGCGATAAGTACACGCTGCGCTATGTCATCAACGAGCAGGGTCTCGACGATGCCATCGGTCTGGAGAAACTCAATATCGCAACGACTCCCGAGGGCGAGGATAGGGTGTTCTCTGTTGAGCCGCTGAAGATGGTGGGCCACGAAGGCAACAACTACACCTTCGAGGCTGAGCTGGCTCCTCAGCAGGCTGGTCAGTACAAGAGTGCTGTCCGCATGTACCCGAAGAACAAGCACCTGCCTCACCGTCAGGACTTCTGCTACGTGCGCTGGCTGGAGCTTCCTCCTCACACAAACTAAGTCTTTTCATAGACCATTCATAAAAAAACACCTGCTGCATGTATTTGCAACAGGTGCTTTTTTTATTGTGTGTGTTGACCGCAGGAGCTTACTGTTTGTAGTTGTCGAGCCCTGTCTGGAGGAACTCCACGTAGCCATCTATGTCCTCATCGTAGGAGCGTAGTCCGTTCAGCGGTTTTCCCGTCCTGGAGTCAAGCAGTACGTAGCAGGGCTGAGTGTTGGCTCCCACTTTCGTGCGCTGCAGGTAGCTCCACTTGTCGCCTACTGTTCTCAGCGTGCGCTGCTGTCCGTCGGTCTCAGTCACCGTAACGGGGGTTGGCAGGGGTGTCTTGTCATCAACATAGAGCGACACCACCACGTAGCGGTTGTTAAGGATGTCCTCCACCCTGGGATCTGTCCACACGGCAGCTTCCATCTTGCGACAATTCACGCATCCGAAGCCAGTGAAGTCGATCATTACCGGCTTTCCCTCAGCACGGGCTGCCGTCAGTGCCTGTTTGTAGTCGGTGAAGCGAGCCTCCACTGAGCCTTGCTGGTATTGTCGGAAGTCTTGCGTGTTCATGGGAGGCGTGAAGGCTGAGATGGCTTTCAGCGGAGCTCCCCACAATCCAGGCACCATATAGATGGCGAAGGACAATGAAGCAAGTGCCAGGAAGAATCGCGTCACACCGATGTGACGGCTCTCATCATCGTGCTCGAACTTGAGCCAACCCAGCAGATAGCTGCCCAACAGTGCAAACAGAACAATCCACAGGCTCACAAACACTTCGCGATCCAACAGATGCCACCCGTAAGCTAAATCAGCTACGGAAAGAAACTTCAATGCGAATGCCAGTTCTATGAATGCAAGCACCACTTTTACGGTATTCATCCATCCGCCTGATTTTGGAGCACTTTTCAGCAACGACGGGAAAAGAGCAAACAGCGTAAAAGGAATGGCAAGTGCAATGGCAAAGCCAAGCATGCCGATGGTAGGGGCGATAATGCTTCCTTGTGTGGACACTGCAACTAACAAGAATCCGATAATGGGACCCGTGCAGGAGAAGGATACAAGTGTCAGCGTGAAAGCCATGAGGAAAATGGAAAGGAGACCAGTGCTTTTTTCTGATTTCTGGTCAATCCAGTTTGTCCATTTGGAAGGAAGGGTAAGTTCGAAAGCACCAAAGAACGATGCCGCAAACACGATGAGCAGCAAGGCTATCAGGATGTTGAATAGTGCATTTGTGGAAATAGCGTTCAGGGCCGATGCACCAAAGAACAATGTTACGATGAGCCCCAGCAGTAAGTATATCACCACAATGGAAACCCCATAGGTGACTGCTTCGTTGATGGCTTTCGATCGTTCCTTGTTTCTCTTTAGGAAAAAGGATACTGTCATCGGAATGATGGGCCAGACGCAGGGGGTCAGAATAGCAAGGAATCCACCCAGTAAGCCTTGCAGGAATATCATCCACCATGCCGTGGAGTTGCTATTCTCGTTTTGGCTGAAAGCATTGAGGTCGGAAGTGATGGGCGTCCATAGATCCATGTCTTTACTGGCTTCTTCTATAGATGGTTCTGCCTCGGTAGGCGCTTCCGCTTCCACAGCTTTTACTGTATCTGCTTCTGTGCTCTCTGCTTTCTCCGTTTTTTCTGCTTTCTCATCTTTCTCAGGCTTGGCGAGTGCTACGGGCGACTTTCCACTTGACTTGAATTCCACTTGTGTAGGCGGTAAACACATCTCATCGCTACATGCCCCATATTCCAGATAGCCCTCTATCGCATAGTCTGGCTTCGTGAAGCGGATTGTCTGAACGAAGGTTCCCTTTCCTTCAAAATAGCGGAGCTTCATGCCAAACATTTTGTCGTACTGCTCTGTGAGCTTGCCGCGTGGTTGAAGTTTACCCACCAGTTCGGCACCATTCAGCTTGACTGCAGTGAATGTTGCCTCGATAGGTCCGTCCTGTCCCAAATCAGTAGAATAGACGTGCCATCCGTTATCAATCATTGCTGTAAACAGTATTTCGGCCATATCGCCACTTGTTGTTTTCAGCTCTGTCTTGAAATGTACAGGATTGGTGATTTGTGCTTGCATGATGACTGTCAGCATCAACAAGCAGAATGACATGACGCTTCTCCTCATATAACGTTATTTTTTTTAGTCTTGCTTCTCAGTGCGTTTGATGTACTCCATGATGATGTCGGCAGCATCCTCCTCACTCAGCTTATCCATTGAGATGATGAGGTCGTAGTTGCGTGTGTCGTAGCGTGAGCGATCGCTATATTTCTTGATATAGGCTTCGCGTCCTTCGTCAACACTCTCTATGATGTCGATGGCATCTTCATAGCGTATTCCTCTTTTGTTCATGAGCCTTTCAATACGGTGACTCATCGAGGCTTGCAAGAACACGTTTACTCGGTTCTTCCACTCGCGAAAGATGAGAAAAGTGCTGCGTCCAGCTATCACGCATGATTCTCTTTTGGCCAAGCTCTCCAGAATCATTCGTTCTGTCTCGAACATGGCAGCAGTGGTAGGCTTGGGGGTGCTGTCGGAAATATTGAATAACTTCCTGTAGTACATGTTGAACTCCTCCCACCAGGATGGCTCTTTGGTTTCCTGGGCTTTCAGACGCTCTATTTCTTCAATGTTCAGGCCGAACTTATTTGTGAGTCCTTGTATGATGGCTTTGTCGTAATATCTCACATTGAGGCGTTCGGCCAAAATGCGCCCAACGGTACGTCCTCCGCTTCCTATCTCTCGATTGATGGTGATAATGAATTTCTCGTTTCGGTTCATAGTCATTCCTCCATACCTATTTATATAATATTGCTTTGTTCTTCATCCTCTGTCCCCTCAAGACCCATTGTGTCTTTGATGAGGTCTTTCACCACTTCGCCTCCTATGATGAGTCCTGCTGCTGCAGGCACGAAAGCGTTAGAGGCAGGGGTGGAGCGGTCGCTGACTGCCAGTGGTTGTTCTTCGCTATATACCACTTTTACCCCGTGAATACCTTCCTTGCGCAGTTTCTTGCGGATAATCTTTGCCAGCGGATCCATCTGTGTCTGTTCAATGTCGGCAACGCGAAAGCCTGTAGCATCCATCTTAAAGGCAGCACCCATGCTTGATATGACAGGCACTCCAAGATGGTGACAGCGACGAATAATCTCCAGCTTTGCTGTGACAGTATCAATGCAGTCTATCACATAGTCATATTGTAAGAGATTGAATTCGTCGGCATTCTCCGGTAAGTAGAAAGTGGGGTAGGTACGCACTTCGCAGTCAGGGTTGATGTCGTGAATACGTTCTTTGGCCACGTCCACCTTCAGTCTCCCTACGGTAGAGTGAAGTGCAATGATTTGTCTGTTGATGTTTGATAGACACACACGGTCGTTGTCTATCAAGTCGAGTGCTCCAATTCCGCTGCGGGCCAACACCTCTGTCGCGTAGCCGCCCACGCCCCCAACGCCAAAAACAGCTATGTGGCATGCCGCGAGCTTCTTCAGGGCTGCACTGCCAATCAAAAGGCGGGTTCTTGAAAATTGGTCGTCCATTGTGCTCTCTTTTAGATACAAAAAAAGACCCATTCACGGGTCTTCGATGTCTTCTTGTAGTCGGTAAGGGAATCGAACCCTTATGCCAAGATTGAGAATCTTGTATCCTAACCGTTAGATGAACCGACCAGTTAGTTACTTTATTCGAAAATGTTGTTGGGGAAATTCTGTAGTCGGTAAGGGAATCGAACCCTTATGCCAAGATTGAGAATCTTGTATCCTAACCGTTAGATGAACCGACCAGTGTGCGGAAGCTGGGGGATTCGAACCCCCGGTACAGTCACCCGTACGGCAGTTTAGCAAACTACTGGTTTCAGCCACTCACCCAAACTTCCTCGGTCTTGCTTTACAGCTACCGAAATGCACTTTCGCTTAAATGCGGTGCAAAGGTACATACTTTTCTCGATACTTGCAAATTTCGCGCCATCTTTTTTCGAAAAATATGTCAATGTGCTTACATCTTCGAAAAAGTTGATGATGGCGATATCTACACATGTGATTTGTCCTCATATCAGAAACTTATATTTGGAAACCGTTTCTTGATTGCAGTCTTCTCTGCACTGGTCATCTTTCCTTTTACTATGAATTCGTCAATGATCATTCTGTCCATCCATTCTGGCAAGACCACTTTTCCGGTAAATTCCAGCTCAAGTATTTTGATGTGTCTCAATCGAGAGAGCACTTCTGGTACTTCCTGAACGCGCAGATGTAACCCCCAGTCGTTGTTGTTTTTCTTGAGTTCGTTCAAAGTTTCGTCATCGCTCTCCGCCACACGCACGAGCCATCCCATCTTTGGTGTCAGCATGTTGTTGGCGGTATTGGCCTTTGCTCCGATGAATCCTGCCCACAGTTCCATTGGCGTTTCGCTGATGAGATTGCCGTTATCCGGATTGATTACACGATACTTGAAATTGACACGCACGTATTCCGATGGCATTTCCTTGGTATGGTTTACCTTGTCAAGGGTCTTTCCGTTCTCGTCAGGAAAGAACTTCAGTATCCAACCGTCGAGTTCTGTTGGCTTGTCAGGACTGCAAGCTCCGCCTTTTAGCGCGTCAACGGTCTGCTTCTTAACCATGCTTTTCCAAAATGTCTGATTCGGATGCCCGTCGGCAGCCTGCACGAACTCTTGCAGTATGGGTTCCAGCGTGTTTATCCATGTATCGAGTCCATATTGCTTCAACTGTCTGGTCTTCTCAAGCACCCGCTGCCAATCCTCAACCGTTCCCTGTAACGTGACGGTAGTGATGCCGCAGGCAATGCGGTAAACGATATACTCGAAATAGGACTTTACGCTTTCCATCAGTGTAATCTGCGATGCCACACGCTCCACTGGACCTGTGGTCGTGAAGTCGGAGGTGATGGTTCCGGCAATGCTGTCTTTGGTGTGCTTTCCTATCTGTGACGCGAAATCGTCGATCAGCGATGGCCAGTCTATCTCCTCGCTCAGCAGGTCCTTCTCCGTCATAATGGCCAAATCCATTTTCCCTTCATGGCTTACCAATTTTGGGCGCTGATCTTCCGCATGGGCATTCACATATCGGGCAAAGCCCTGACTGATGACGAGCCAAACCATGTCAGGCGAGAGCGTTACTGACTGGTGGTTAGCGTATGCTTCTACGATGCATCTGTAGAACGCATCCTTACCTATGTACATTAAATTGTTTTCTCCTGAAAAGCTCGTAGCGATGATGCGCTGCACATCATACGGAATCTCTTCTTCTGACAGCATGAACTTGGCAATGCTCTTTCCTGTATATAAGTCCCTTTGGTGTATGCCGGGTGTAAGATTCTCGTCCACGACGAAGGTTATACTTCCGTTGGTCCGATTCGTAATCTTGCTGTTTTCCGCATATCCTGCTATTGTCAGAAATGCCAGTAGTACGGTGAAGATGGCTTTATTTTTCATACACATGAATAGCTCTTTTGTGCTTTATGTTTTGCGTCAACAAAGTTACTATTTTTGCACGAACTCTCGTCACCGCAGACCAAAAATATTCCGATATTTAACGTTCTGAAAGGAAACAAAAAGGTTTCTTACATAAAGAAAGGCATCTCGCTCTGTGGGATGAGCGAGATGCCAATAGCGATGATATTGAAAAAGATGTCTATACGCGCGTATATATAATAAGGTGTAACGCTTAGTCTAAGTGGAACAGCTCGGGCAGGGGAATGGTGACGGGCGAGTTGTCGGGATTGACCTCCATGATGTCAGCCATCATGTCCCACCAGCGCTGAGTGATGGGGTCCACGTTCTCTGTGTCCTGAGAGTTGCCTTCCTTCGAGCACTCTTGGTAGGCAAAGAGAATGTTGGTGTCGCGGTCCCAGTAGATGCTGTAGTTGCCTACACCCTGATCCTTGATCATCTGTTTCAGTTCGGGCCAGATGGCGGCGTGGCGTTTTTCGTACTCTTCCTCACAGCCGGGCTTGAGGAACATTTTGAATGCAAATCTGCGTGTCATAGTTGTGAATCTTTTTTAGTTAATGATAAATAATAACCGAGTCTATAGAGGTTGAAAATTTGCAGGTTAGGATGATTGCCGCACAGGTTTCTGCGTGCTAACTTTCCGAAGGTCTTGTGGCAGAGGATGAGCGTGTTGCGCACAATGCTGAGGTGGATGCCCTTGTCGAAAGTGAGAATTTGCGAAAATCCTTGCAGTTCGTTGCGGAACTGATGGAGGGTGCGCAGGCTTCGCTCTATTTTTGCTACGTAGTTTGGGTTCGGCTCAAAATCAGTCATGAGGGTTGGGTTCTCAATGTGTGAGATTGGGGCACGGCGCTGTTTCAGCTGTTTGCCGAAGAGCACATCTTCGTAGCCGCTCTTTTTGAAACGTTCGTCGAAGGGGCAGCTCAGCATCAACTGGCGCTCAATCATAAAATTAGTGGAGCGGAAATAGTGGTAAGGCTTTTGTGAGCGTTTCTCGGCTGTATGCTTGGGTTCGGAATGTTTCTCATACAGAAAGCGCAGATTGGTGGGACTGCCATCGCCTATGCGGATGCCTCCATTTATTACGCCTCTTCCTTCCTGTTTCAGATAGTCTGCTATGAAGTTGGGGCTGATAATGTCCATATCGCTGTCGAGGAAGAGCAGCCACTGGTAGTGGCTCTTTCCTGCCAGAAAGTTGCGTGTGGCGGCACTGCCAGTATTCTCTTCTTTCTCAATCAACTGACAGTGAGGAAATTGGTTGATTGCTCTGTTGGCTTCGATGCAGGACTGTTGTGAAGAGCCATCGTCAGCTACAAGAATCTCGTAATCGAAGGAGCCAGATTCGTCAGCCAAGTGTTGGCATTGTTGTAATAGAATGCCTACAATGCTGGTGCACACCGTGTTATAAACAGGAATCAATATGGATAATTCGCGTTTCATTGGCACAAAAGTACGAAAAAGTTTTTTGTTTAGCAAACTTTTTACTAACTTTGCACCCGCTTTCACGAGTTGATAGCATGAAATTCAATTTTTATTTATTCAAAAACAACAAAAAAACATGGCAACAAAAATCAGATTGCAGCGCGGTGGCCGTAAGAGCTATGCTTTCTACAGCATCGTAATCGCCGACGCTCGTGCACCACGTGATGGTCGTTTCACTGAGAAGATTGGTACTTACAATCCTAACACCAATCCCGCCAC
>JAEEGH010007156.1_pt1 | contig 26992 bp, 28 predicted proteins | sample 9134181 | NCBI WGS metagenome assembly JAEEGH01 (sample SAMN16246544, study PRJNA631951) | gut metagenome | biome: gut microbiome; feature: rumen; material: DP-attached | host: Bos | place: Iran: Karaj | collected 2018-10 | reverse complement strand
TAGCCGCACCAAAAGAAGAAGGCGGACTATGGTCCACTACAGATCCTCGTGACTCATCAAGAAGGATTCGAGCGAAAGATTTAGATACTCTTTATGAGAAGCTGTATGAAATCTATTTACCTCAGTCAAATACCAGATTATATACCATAGAGAAGTGGTATGATATCGGCGTTAGGCATCGAAAGAATCTTACTAATCCGCAAAAATCAACTATGTTGAGGCATGAGAGGACAAAGAAGACATACTTTACTCCACAGTTATTAAAGTCTGATGTCAGGAAGATCACTAGTTCTGAACTTTGGGCTTTTATGAGAGAAACACAGGAGAAATACAGTATGTCCCTCTCAGAGGTAAAGCAGTTAAAGGGTACATTGAATCTTGTCTTCTCTGCTGCAGCGGATCCTGAGATAGGTTGCAGACCTAGCAATCCTCTGCTCAATGTTAATCCGTCTGGCTTGTTCAAGAATAACTCCAATGCTATTAGAGGAAAGATTAACAAGACCAAACCGGCATTCTCGGATGAACAGATCGAGGCTCTCAGAAAGAGGTTTAGAGAGAGGATCGAAGCCAATAAGCTTGTACGTTATGACAGATGTAAGTACGCCTTGATGGGCCTTTTGGCAAGTTATACAGGTATGCGTGCATCTGAACTGCCAGCACTTAGATGGGAAGATGTTCATGACAACTACATACATGTTCATCAGATGCAGATTAGACATGACGGCGAACATGGAGACGGAAGATTTGAGATAGTACCTTGGGTAAAGGAAGAAAAAGGTTTTCCGCAGGGCGGACGTAAGATACCTTTCCTTGATCCGAACATTCAGATCATCTTTGATGAGATCAAGACAGTCCAAAAGAATTTTGGTATTGAATCAGATTGGGTATTTCCGGATACAAACAGCCTGTCATATGAAAGATCGATGTATATGGTATGCAAGAGAATGGGCTACAACATAACAAATAACCATGCATTTAGAAAAGGGTTCAATATGTGGATGGTATCCAAGGGAATCAATGTGGCTGATAGAGCTGCTATCCTCGGACACTCGACTGCTGTGAACCTTGAAAAGTACACGGTTATTTCAGACAATTGGGTCGAAAATGCCATAAAACAGGCAAGATCCGCCTAAAAATCTAGTAGGTGACTGCAAGGTGACTGCACAAATTTCTACACTTTTCACACAAATAAAAAGCTGCAAACCCGCATAAACACTGGGTTTGCAGCCACTTCAAATCTCATGAGACATCGGGGATTCGAACCCCGGACAACTTGATTAAAAGTCAAGTGCTCTACCACCTGAGCTAATATCCCACATAAATAAAGTCCAGCAAGACTTTAACTGGGCTAGCTGGATTCGAACCAGCGAGTGCAGCAGTCAAAGTGCTGTGCCTTACCGCTTGGCGATAGCCCAACATTAAGGACCCTCGTCCATTATCCTTTGCCTTGTAGACAAAAGAGGGTGGGTAGAGGGACTCGAACCCTCGGCCTCCAGAGCCACAATCTGGCGCGCTAGCCAACTGCGCCATACCCACCATAAAAATATTATTGCCATCGATTTTACTAGGAAAACCGGTGACAAAGTGTGCTCGAAGGGATTCGAACCCCCGACCCACGGCTTAGAAGGCCGTTGCTCTATCCAGCTGAGCTACGAACACATACATAGCATAAATTTCAGCTTTTATTACTGAAAGCAGGTGATGGGAATCGAACCCACGTATCTAGCTTGGAAGGCTAGTGTTCTACCATTGAACTACACCTGCAAATAGATTAATCGATATACATACTTTTTATCGGGGTGACAGGATTCGAACCTGCGACCTCCTGGTCCCAAACCAGGCGCTCTAGCCAAGCTGAGCCACACCCCGGTGTTGTGACGCAAGATATATTATATTCAACAGATTCTTCTGTGTCAACAGTTTTTTGTATTTTTGCTGTCAGACAGCAGTTTTTAAGCTTAGTTTGGTTTTTAACGTATATATCACTATATATTATAAGAAAGAAATAAAAGGTGTAGAGTGTTCATGCGATAACTGATCAAATGTGTTATCATTATATAATGAGGGTGAAACTATGGATAATACTGTTGATTTTAAGAAAGCAAACGAATACTCGCTTAAGTGTATGCGCGTGACTATGATCGTTATGGTCATTGCGTGGATACTTAACGTATTGAATATCTTTATACTCGATCAGAATATCATGAATCATGCGCTGGTAGGACTGATCATATTCATATCTTGCGGCTATCTGGTAAAGTTCACGCTGGGATTTGAAAAGACTGTGTCAAATTATCTGATGCTCTTTTTACTGGTCGGAATGATAACATTTGCCAATTCACAGCTTACATATCACGGCACACTGTTCATGCTGTTTCCTATGGTATGTTCCATTCTTTATAATCACAACAAATACATCACATATACATTCATACTGACATGTCTCGGTTTTGGGGCTTCAGTGCTGGGCGGTTATGCAATCGGTCTGTGCGATGCAAACATGCTGATACTCACGACTACGACTGTTGCAAATGAAACACAGAGACTGATAAGCGGTTCGTACGAGATAAACTCGGATATGCTAGCTCTTTTGTTGTTCTATGTACTTCCAAGATGTATGGGGCTTGTAGGCTTTACCTCTGTACTTAATTACATTAAGAACAGCATTCAGGAAAAAACTCTTCATGAACAGGAAAGCCTTCGTATCGCAGAAACGGAAAGACTGGCTAATCAGGCAAAGAGCCGTTTTTTGGCGCAGATGTCACATGAGATAAGGACACCCATAAATGCAGTCCTGGGCATGAATGAGATGATCCTTCATAAAGCAAACGACGGTGAGATACTGGATTATTCATCAAATATAAAGAAGGCCGGCAAAAATCTGCTTGTTCTTGTTAACGGCATTCTTGATTTTTCGAAGATAGAAGACGGAAAGATGGAACTCTTGCCGGTCAAATACAAAATGAACGATATGATCGAGAATCTTCGCATTTCGGTTGAACAGCGCGCAAAGGAAAAAGGGTTAGAGTTTGTCATAAATGCAGATAAGAACCTGCCCAGTGAACTATACGGTGATGATCTCCGTATCAGTCAGGTAGTGATCAATCTTCTTACAAATGCGGTTAAATATACAAAGAAGGGAACTGTTACGCTCGATATAAAGACCGAATCGCGTATCGATGACAAGATCACTCTTTTCATTCAGGTTTCCGATACTGGTATCGGAATCCGCGAGGAGGATCTGCCCAGACTGTTTACATCGTTTGAGCGTCTTGATGAGAACAAGAACAGAACTATTGAAGGAAGCGGCTTGGGACTTTCCATTACGAAAAAGCTTCTTGAGATGATGGACAGCAAACTTGAGGTAAAGAGCACGTACGGAGTAGGCTCAAAATTCTATTTCTGCCTGGCACAGACGATAGTAGATGACACACCTATCGAAAAAACTGCTACTACATCTAAGAAGAGTCTTGATACAGATGAGACATCTGAGAGCATCTATCCTGATGCCAAGATACTTGTGGTTGATGATAATGAGATGAATCTGAAGGTCATCAGGAATCTTTTGGGTCTATTCAGGATAACACCGGATCTGGAAGCTTCAGGTGCAGGCGCTATTTCTCGCATGAAGGAAAACGAGTACGATATTGTGTTTATGGATCATATGATGCCTGAGATGGACGGTATTGAGACTATTAAGAAACTTCGTGAACAGAATCTTATTCCGGATCATACGGTCATGATCGCTTTGACTGCAAATGCTATCGTGGGAGCCAGAGATATCTATATGGAAGCAACGTTTGATGATTATCTTACAAAACCCATCGAACTTGAGAAACTTTGTGATGTATTTGATAAATATCTGCCTGAAGATAAGAAGAATGAAGATGAAGAAGTGCTGGAATTCATGCCCGCAGGAGAAGAAGATGAAAATGATTCCACTGGGGATAATGATTTTATTGTAAAGGCTAAAAATATAGGGCTGAATACTGATGACGGATTAAAATACTGTGCAAATGATATGGCGTTCTATCTGGAAATGATCTCTGACTTTGTTTCTTTGCATCAGGGCAAGATAAAAACACTGTGCGAATGCTTTGATAAGGAAGACTGGAATGATTACAAGATATATGTACATGCTCTAAAGAGCAACCTGCAGTCGATAGGCGCTTTAAAGCTTTCTGAAACGGCCAGATCGCTGGAAAATGCTGCAGACAGCGGTGAGATAACAAAGATTAGGGAAAATCACCCCGGCTTTATCGATGATTATAATAAACTGGCAGAAGATATTGATAAAAAAGTATTACACTAGATATGTATAATATTGATTACAGAATTATGAATTAATATCTTGAAAGGGATGAAACAGGTTGAAAGACAGAAATTGGATTGAAAAAACGATGCATTTCCTCGTTCATAACAGTTTCCTTTTTACCGTAGCGGTTATGTTTTTAGTGCATGCCATGCTACTGGTAATAATGATCGTAGGTCATGTAACTCCATTAATGTATTTTAATATTCTCAGTGTCATAGTGTACCTGTTTTGTATCCTGTTATGCAAATCGGGATATATCATGCCGGTTTATGTGAGCATTCTTTTAGAAGTATCAGTCTATTCAACACTTTCCATATCTTATTTAGGCTGGGAGTGCGGTGCATGCTGTTTCCTGTGTTCTATTGTTCCTATCATCATATATTTTGGCTGCTTCCTGTTCAAGGGGAACAAAAGATGGATAGTAGTCATACTTTTAGTAGCAAATTTTTCTCTGTATGTAACACTGTTTTTACTGTACGCGGGAGTTAAGCCAGCTTATGAACTGTCACCCGTAACACAATCTGCTCTGATCATCTTTTCATCGTTTGCAATGATATTCTCCATTATTTTTTATAATGCGATCTATATCTATTCCAGCGAATACGAGATGGTAAGCCTTGAACAGAAGAATAAACAGTTATCGGTTGATGCACAGGAAGATACTCTGACCAGTCTGCTTAACCGAAGAGGTTTTCTGCCTATCGTAGAAAACTGCATGAACGGTGAGAATACAAAGCATTTCTGTGTTGCATTCTGTGATATTGATAACTTTAAGAGAGTTAACGATTCATACGGCCATGATGGCGGTGATGAGGTATTAAGACATATAACCAAGCTCATAAAAAGAGAGATGCAGGGATGCAGCGTATGCAGATGGGGCGGAGAAGAATTCGTCATACTGATGAGAGATTATGATTTCGCTGTAGCCAAAGAAAAGATGGAGTATTTAAGAAAAGTAATTGAGTCAAGCCCGACTGTTTTCTATAATAAACATATTCCAGCAACGATAACGATCGGACTGGAAGAAAACAAGGATACTTACAAGGAGCCTGAAGCGATCATCAAAACTGCTGATGAACGTATGTATTACGGAAAACAGCATGGTAAGAACATACTTATCTATGAAGATGCTCAATAATCAGAAGATATGTTAGCGGACAGACAGGGAAGGCTATTAACATCATATGTAAGCGATTACGTAGTATTTGATCTGGAGACTACCGGGATATCATGCAGCAAGGACGATATCGTAGAGATATCTGCGATAAGCGTTAAGGATTCAAAGATATTTGATGAGTTCAGTACACTTGTTAATCCGCTAAGACCGATACCGTATTATGCAAGCAACGTAAACGGGATCACGGATGATATGGTAGCTGACAGTCCGGTATTTGAGGATGTTCTGCCACAGTTTTTGGATTTTATCGGAAACAGTGTGCTGGTAGGACATAACATACATTCATTTGATCTTAAATTTCTTTATCGTTACTGCAATAGTTTCTATGGCAGGACTTTAGGAAATGACTATATTGATACTCTTATCTTATCAAGAGCTTATCTGCCTAATATCAGGCATCATTCACTAACTGATATTGCACTTCATTATGATATAGACACTGTCGGAGCCCACCGGGCTTTGAATGACTGTGCGATGAATCAGAAAATCTACGAAAAACTGAAACTGGAAAGCGAAAAAAGCTCAGGATCACCGGTTGCTGTAAAGCTATGTCCAAGATGCGGGAATATACTAAAGAAGAGAAACGGCAGATTCGGTGTATTCTGGGGGTGTACGAGCTATCCGGATTGTCGTTACACTGAGAATATTTTTGATTGAATTATATTGAAAAGTATGTATAATACAATAGTATTTATGTGTGATCAGGGGAATCTTTATGTCACAGACAGATGAAATAGTAATAGAAGAGAATAAAATGGGCATACAGCCCGTGAACAAGCTGCTGCTCGGTATGTCGCTGCCTATAATGGCATCGATGTTAGTACAGGCTCTGTACAATGTCGTAGATTCGATATTTGTATCACGCATCAGTGAAAATGCGCTTACAGCCGTATCACTTGCCTTCCCTATTCAGTCGATCATGATCGCTCTGGGCGGTGGCATGTGTGTAGGTGTAAATGCCGTACTCTCAAAATCACTTGGTGAGAAGGATTATGATAGTGTTAACAAAGCAGCCATGAACGGCATATTTCTCTCTCTGATCAACTTTATCATTTTCATATTTGTCGGACTGTTCGTTGTAAGACCGTTTTACGTAAGCCAGACATCAGATGTAGAGATTGTCGGATATGGAGTTGATTATCTGACAATAGTATGCTGCATGTCATTTGGTATATATTTTCAATTCATATTTGAGAGACTTCTGCAATCAACAGGAAGAACCGTATGCACCATGATCACTCAGACAACTGGTGCTATCATCAATCTTATACTGGATCCGATATTTATCTTCGGATTGCTTGGCATGCCTGCCATGGGAGTTAGGGGCGCGGCACTTGCAACTGTCATAGGTCAGATCGTTGCAGCGATATTCTCGTTTATCCTGAATATACGTGTAAACAAGGAGATACAGATAAAGTTTAGCGGATTCAGACCGGATAAGGAAATAATCGGCAAGATATACTCTGTAGGTTTGCCGTCGATTATCATGCAGTCGATAGGATCTGTAATGGTATACGGACTCAATAAGATACTTATCGCATTTTCTTCGACCGCAACGGCAGTATTCGGTGTTTATTTCAAGCTGCAGAGCTTTATATTCATGCCTGTGTTCGGACTTAATAACGGCATGGTACCTGTGCTGGCATTTAACTACGGTGCAAGAAAGCGCGAGAGGATGGTAGATACCATCAAGTATTCTGTAATTTACGCATTAATTATAATGACAGCGGGTACACTGGCATTCTGGCTGTTTACCGATAAACTGCTTCTTCTTTTTGCAGCATCGGATCATATGATGAGCATGGGTATCCCTGCACTTCGTATCATAAGCATACATTTCCCTATAGCTGCATTCTGCATAATTATAGGTTCTGTATTCCAGGCTCTCGGAAGAGCTGTTTACAGCATGATTAACTCTATAATGAGACAGGTTGTGGTACTTTTGCCTGTTGCGTACTTACTCAGCCTTACAGGCAATGTCAACAATGTATGGTGGTCCTTCCCGATAGCAGAACTGATGAGTTTTACAGTGACTACACTGTTCCTCATAAAGATAAACAGAGATATCATCAGTAAAGTTTGACAGTAAATCGGTTACTTAGTATAATTAGTTTGTTTTTGCGGATATGGCGGAATTGGCAGACGCGCTAGATTTAGGTTCTAGTGGGAGACCGTGCAGGTTCAAGTCCTGTTATCCGCACTTAAGTTATGTAACCCTTCGTGTTTGTTCACGGAGGGTTATTTTTGTCAGTATTTATGCGGGTTTGAATAACATTTCCGAGTTTTTTCTTTGTTCTTCTTTGTTCGTAAAATACCCCCTTTTTTTATAAAAAATTGATGTAAGTGTAGTCAAAAATGTAGTCAAAAAAGTGGTCAGAAACTCAGAGAATACAATACTTTTTTGAAGCCAGATAAAATAGGGGATGTAGTCAAAACACCCAGAATGGTTTACATAAAATAGAGCGTATTTTATCCAAGAATTCCAACAAAAAAACTAATTTCAAGTTAATATCGTGTTAATTTCAAAGCCTTTACAACGCTGTTTTCAGGGTTTAATATGGTAGTGTGAAAGAATGTAAAAAGCAATCGGACCGGAGCAATCTGGTCCATTTTTATTTTCAGACGAAAGGAGGATTTAAGATGAATGCGGTTCTTAAAGCATTTAGAGAAGAGCATGGATGCAGATACTGTTTCTACTATAGAAACAAGTGTGAAGCAAAAGGCATATGTGTGTTTGACTTTCTTCCTATGGATGCTTTAGAAGAAGACGTTGAGTTATTTCTTATTTCATAGGAGGTAGAGAATGGAACAGGAAGTTAACATGAAGATCGCATGTATAGCGATCCAGACGACTGAAAGTGCAGGCAAGGCATTTACAAGAGCCATGAAAGGCTTTATTGAAAGACAGGCAGCTGATCATAGTAACGTGACAAAGAACAAAGCTGCGACTGAACATAAGGAACCTTTCGGAAAGATGGTTAAGGTAAAAGACCTGCGCAAGGACGGATCTCAGATCGAGTTCGTCGACATGGGACAGGATGAGCTGAAAGACTTTCGAAGGTATGCAAGAAAGTATGGTGTGTCATATTCCATGGAGAAGAACAAGGCAAGCGATCCGCCTACATATCTTATATACTTTAAAGCCAAGGACTCCAACCTTATAACGAAAGCCATATCGTCTTATGTTTCGGATAAGCTTAAAGATGTGGATGTTAATAAGGAAGAAGGGATAGCAAGTAAACTTGAAGCTGCAAAAGAGAAGGCAGCATCCCAGGTAAAGAAAGTAAGGAACAAGGAAAAAGTAAGATAGCCCATAAGGGCTTTTTTAATTGGAGGAACTGACATGACAAAGAATAAGATAAGAGGAAAGCCTAAGAAAAAAACAAACAGGCCAAGGGATTCGGATATCATAAAGAAGATTAAAAAGTATGCAGACAATCTTATCAAGAAAGGCATCAAATATATATCGCAGCATAAGAAGCAGCTCATTCCTTATGTCATATTTGCACTTATAGGTAATAAGGTCTCATATATATACAACAGCAGTGATATAGAAGATCCGATCGATAAGATCTCACATGCAGCTGATTCGATGAGTAAGATATTTGATTTTCCTTTGGTGAGCCTTGACGGTAAGGATATGATCTTTGGAATCCTTGTAGCGGTAGTGATCAGATTATTACTGTATGTAAAGATGCAGGATCAAAAGAATTACCGTAAAGGCGAGGAGTACGGTTCAGCAAGCTTTGGTACTGCTAAAGACATAGAGCCGTTCATAGACTGGGAGAACTTCTACAATAACATACTCCTCTCTGCAACAGAGAGATTGTCTATGAATCCCAGGATGAAGGATCCAACGGCCAACAGGAACAAAAACATCTTACTTGTAGGCGGAAGCGGATCCGGAAAGACAAGAGGGCATGTAAAGCCTAACCTTATGCAGACTTTCGGCTCATATATCGTGACCGATCCGAAAGGCAGTGTCATTTATGAAGTTGGGTCGCTGCTCATGAAAGCTGGATATGAGATCATGGTGTTAAATACGATCAACTTCAAAAGGTCGATGCACTATAATCCGTTTGCATATATAAGGAATGAGACTGACATAATGAAAGTAGTTGATGCATTCGTATCAGGAACGACTACCGGCAAACAGCAGGGTGAACAGTTCTGGGTAGATGCAGAGAAGCTTTTATACAATGCTCTTATCGGCTACATCATGAAAGTCGGCCTTGAGGAGGAAAAGAACTTCTCCGTCATGTTAGACATGATAAATATGATGGAGATAAGAGAGGATGATGATTCCTACAAGAATCCCGTAGATTTCATGTTTGAAGATCTTGAAGAAGAGGATCCTGAATGCTATGCGGTACTTCAATATAAAAAGTTCAAGCAGGCAGCAGGAAAGACAGCTCGTTCGATCATGATATCTGTAGGAGCAAGACTTGCTCGTTTTGATATCCCCGAAGTAAGGGAGATCATGAGCTATGATGAGATGGAACTAGATAAGATAGGTGATCGTAAGACGGCCCTTTTTATCATCATCTCAGATACAAGTAAGACCATGAACTTCATGGCTACTATCATGTATACACAGATATTCAATCTGCTATGCGAAAAGGCTGACAATGAATATGGCGGTATATTGCCGATCCCGGTTCATTGTATACTGGATGAGTTTGCCAATATAGGACGCATACCTGATTTTGAGATCCTGATATCTACTATAAGGAGCAGAAAGATCTCAGCCTCAGTCATACTGCAGTCACTGGCACAGCTTAACAACATATACGATAAGGCAGCCGACATCATATCGGATAACTGTGATACATTTTTGTTTTTAGGAGGTAAGGGTAAGACCTTAAAAGACATATCAGAACTTTTAGGGAAAGAGACCATTGATCTATACAATACCTCAGACACACGCGGAACCAACCGTTCCTTCGGGACAAATTACAGCAAGGTCGGAAGAGAGTTGCTTACTCAGGATGAGCTTGCAAAGATGCCCGGAGGCAAATGCATAGTACAGGTCCGTGGAGTGAAGCCTTTCTACTCCGATAAATACGACATCACGAAACATAAGAGATATAAGTACTTGTCAGACTATGATGATAAGAATCTCTTTGATCTTGAGAGGTATATTACCGGTGAAGCAACTATAAACGATGAAGACGACTGTGAAATGTACGTGACCATGTAAATGGTCATTTTTTATTTCAGAAAGGCAGGTATATATGGAATTCTTCATAAGTGCAGTAAACACTTTATCAACATTAGTGATAGCGATCGGCTCAGGCCTGGGGATCTGGGGAGTGATAAATCTTTTGGAAGGTTACGGCCAGGATAATCCCGGGTCTAAGAGTCAGGGTATCAAGCAGTTTGTTGCAGGTGGTGGTATTATCGCCATTGGTATCAAGGTGGTACCGCTGTTGGCAAATCTTTTCAGCTGATGGAAAAACTGCTTGAGACCATCATCGAGTACATCAGAGATTTCTTGATGGGCGTCTGTATTGATAATCTTAATTCGATGTTTGATTACGTGAATGAAAGGGCAGGTCAGATCGCGATAAGCGCAGGTCAGACACCCGGAAGTTTCAATTCGGGCATCCTTGATCTTATAAGGAACTTGTCAGAAAACGTGATGGTACCGATAGCAGGTCTTATACTCACATACGTGTTGGTGTATGAACTTATAAATATGGTCGTGGAAAAGAACCACGGAAACGAGTTCTCAACGGGTGACTTCTTCAAATACTTCTTTAAGATGGTCATCGCAGTGGAACTCGTTTCTCATACACTAGACATCACGCTTGCATTCTTTGATGTAGGCCAGCACATAGTAAATGAGGCATCTAAAGTCATATCAGCAGATACGGCGATAGATGCCTCTGCCACTATGAATGCTCTGGTTAACGGTATGCAGGATATGGAGTTATCGGAGCTGTTCTTATTGGCACTTGAAACGCTTGTTATGAGTTTCTTTACAAAGATCTTATCAGTCATAATAACCACCATTATGTTTGGACGTATGATCGAGATATATCTGTATGTCTCAGTAAGTCCCGTACCATTCGCAACACTTACGAACAGAGAATGGGGGACGATCGGAACAAATTACATAAGAGGCGTATTGGCTCTGGCTTTCCAGGGATTTTTTATGACGTTATGTGTCGGTATATACGCAGTACTTATCAGAAATATGACAATATCGAGTGATCTTCATATGTCACTGTTTTCTATACTGGCGTATACACTGGTACTGGCGATATCCCTTTATCATACGGGAAGTCTGTCAAAGAGCCTGTTCAATGCGCATTAAAGGAGGTAAACGATGTTTTATTCAAGTATAAATACTGATTTTGCCGCCTATCAGACAAAAGTGGCATTTGGTCTTACCAAACGTCAGATCATATGCTTTTTATTGGCGGCGATGTTCGGCCTGCCGACTTATTTCTTTACAAAGGAATACTTAGGTACAGATGTGTCGGGCATTTTGATGATCATAGTCATGGTGCCGTTCTTTGCATTTGCGATGTATAAGAAGAACGGCCAGACACTTGAAACTGTTCTTAAGCATTATATAAAGGAGCAGTATTTTTCAAATAAAGTCAGGCATGAGATCATGGGAGATGGATATAAGAAAGCAGCTCCAACGGATTCTGTAAAGTCCTCTAATTCATCCGGGATAGATGATGTAACCGCAAGGACAGCGATAAACAGAACTCTGATCACATCAGGAAACATCGAAGATATCTTTCCATATGGAAAAGACGAGTATATAGATACACTGATTGATCTTGAGAGGGCAATGAAACTGTATATTGCGATCATCGACTCCTATGATGAAAACATGTCGGATGTCTTAAGCATGAGACTGGAAGGAATTAAACACGAACAGATCGCAAAAGAATTTTTGCTCGGTGAAGGGACTGTCACCCAGTATATCTATCGCTCCAAGGCATCTCTAAAAGAAAGATTCGAAGAAGTGAATGCGCTCTTTGAGGCCAGAAAAAGATTAAGAAGGATCGCTAAAGAGGAAAATGGAGTGGGAAACCTTAAAAAGGCATCAAATGACTGAAATAGTCAATCGAGCTTTTGAGGCCATATTTATATCCATCAGGCGTGAAAAAGATACAGATCCTTTAATTGCCTTGATCCTTAAAAACAACGTAACTATCAACAATATCGCCAATGACACAAATGTCATTTACTTATAAGGAGAAAACAAATGAATAAACCGATAATGAGCAGAAGTACAAATATAGAGACCAGATATCTTAAGACCAACCAGGCGATGATCCGCTACTCTATGTGCAGAAATCTTTTAACAAAAACTGCAAAAGAAGCAGGAGCACTTATAAAGATCGGAAGAGCAGTCTTTATAGATGCACAAAGACTGGATGAATATATGACAGGATTTGCCAACAATCCTGAAGAGTGATTTGCGAAGATCTTCCATATATAAAAGGTGACTGTACTCGCGAATAAATGTACACACAAATATTGTAATATATGTGTGTACAATATATAATAAAGGTACAGGAGGAAACAGGATGAACAAAGAAGAACACAGACGAAGGGGAAGACCAAAACTGAAGCCTGAAGATAATCCCAGAAATAAGCGTATAGATCTGCGAGTCACAGAGTCAGAGTATACAGATATAAAAGAGCTTGCAAAAGACTACGGCATGAACGTCACAGATCTTATCATAGAAGCACTTAAGTTCTTCAGGGAGCAGAAAAAAGCAAATTAAAAGAGTCACCGCTTAAAACCTACCACAGCCAAAGCGATGACTCCTACAAGTGGATTGCAGAGCACGAGGTGCCCGCATGTACATAGTATCATGTATGGAGCACCTCTGCAAAGCGTTGATAAAAGAAAGAGGTGAACTATGTCAAAAAGAAAGGATGGCCGCTTCACGAAGAGTTTCACTTTCCAAGGGAAAAGATACTTTGTCTATGCTGCAAACAATGAAGACTTGTTTGAAGCAGAGCGGAAAAAGAGAGAAGAACTGGAGAAAGGTGTTGATAGGAGAAATAACCCCAGTTTTTATGAATATTATGAAAGGTGGAGTGAAGACAGGAGAGGTCAGGTAACAGAAGCAACTCTGAGAACACAGGAAAAGACCATCAATGTAATAAAAGAGATCAAGATAATGCCACTGAATAAGAAATTTGGTGATATTAAGCTTAAAGAGATAACAATTGAAGATCTCAGGGAACTCCAAAAGAAACTGAAAGAAAACAGACAGTGTGAGACAGTAAACTATTACATGGCACTCGTAAAGCACATCATGAGTGATGCAACAAAGCAGAGACTTCTTGATTATAATCCATGCGTGCTCATAAAGAATTACAAGCGACAGGAAGAAACTGCAAGAGATACAATACACAGGGCTCTTACAATAGAGGAGCAAAAGAAGTTCTTCTCCTGCAGCAGATATAAAGAGAGCGCATATGCAAATATCATGAAGTTTGCGATCAATACCGGAATGCGAGCCGGAGAGATCGGAGCCCTGAAAAGCACAGATATATATGATGGCCTTATCCATGTTCAAAGGACCATAACCCGAAATGAATACGGGATTTATATCATAGGAAAAGATGCAAAAACAAAGGCCGGTAAGAGGGTTATTCCTCTTAACGATCAGATAGAAGCCATATTGGAAGAACAAAAAAAGTGTAATAAAATACTATTTGGAAGTGAGACAGCTGACAATGGTCTGCTGTTTACCGCAACAGAAGGCGGGATCTTAAATGTCACAGCAATAGATCGCGATATAAAAAAGATCTGTCAGAGCGTAAATATCGAACCTATCACGATGCATGCTTTCAGAGCGACCTTTGCGACCAGGGCATTGGAGGCCGGTATGGCACCCAAGATATTACAGGAAATTTTAGGACATAAATCATTCAGCATGACAATGGACCTATACGGACATGTCCTGAATGATACTAAGATAAATGCCATGAATGGCCTAAAGATTGATATATAAAATGAAGAGTACGGTGAGAGATCCGTACTCTTTTTGTATACTTATGTTATTGCAGATAGATTGAAAAATAAAACAGACATGTAAAATCGTTGTTGTACTATGATGTTTTATATGTAACAACCATTTTATAGCGAAACGGGGGTATAATAGTCATAGAAAAGAGGAATTTTTTTCTGTTACGGACAGTATGTTAAAATATTGCATCTTTGTAATAGAGATGAAGCTTTGGATATATTATTAAATGAAGTTTGCATTATAGTAGTATAATGGAATAATATAATAAAAATATAGGTATGGCCGTGCGGTTTACATAAAATAAACAACTATGCATGTATATTCTCACAATATTTAATGAGAAAGTGCATGAGAACGCACACACATTTATAACCGAATTGATGTCTGTGCAGATAAAATATATAGCAAAAGTGTCAAAACGGTTGTCAAGGCTAGTGTAATGTGCGAATATTGGTTATTTCGCGAAACATTTTCATTATCCGACGGCATTTTATACTTTTAGGAGGGACAGAATATGAAGAAGAAAACATTATGGCACATTAAGGACCGGATAGTTGCTGCCGTTATAGCATTCATGGTAGTAGCAGTGGGAATTTTGATCATTATCAACTCATTTCAAGCTTCGAAGAATATGAAATCCGCGTCTGAAAGTACCATTGCCTTAGAGGTTAATGATAATGCCAAGATAATGAACAACTGGCTGGAGAAGCAGGGAGCCATGCTGGAAGCAATGAAGGCAGCACTTGCGGACATGGATTATGAGGATACAGCTGCTATTGAGGATTATCTTGCGGAGTGTTTGGAGGCTAATCCATCAGCGCTGATGTATTATGTATGCTATGACTATGATGGAGGAGTTTTCCCGGCAGATCATTCGGTATTGGATCTGGATCCTACTACCAGAGGATGGTGGATAGATGCTCAGGCAGCAGGACACTTGATTTATACAGAACCCTACCAGGACTTCGCTACAGGAAGTATGATAGTATCAGCCACAACGCCTTATACCTGTGAAGGCCATACATGCGCTGTTTTGGCGGATATATCATTGGATGAGATAGTTAATACTGTTAATGAGATCAGTACGGATGAAAATATACAGAGTTTTCTGCTTTCTAAGGACGGAAGCGTAGTAGTTCATCCAAACACCGAATTTCTTCCTACCGAAGAGGGCAGTACATTATTTACCGATAAGGTGGCAATAGATCTGAATGATAAATCAGTTCAATATGTTGATGATTATGATGGAAACGAAAAGATGATGGTTGTGTCGGATATAGAAGCCACCGGGTGGAAGCTGGGAATATCCCAAAATCTTTCCGTAGTGACCAACATTGTACTTTTGACGGTAGCAGCAAATGCCATAGTAGGAATATTGGTCACTGTTATATGTATAATCATTCTTTATCTGATCATAAAGAAGCAGTTATTCCAGCTCGGACGTCTCAGATTGTTTGTAAAAGAGAAGGTTATAGGCAATACCAATATTAAGGAATATGGCTCTGAAAGTGAAGAAATAGGCTACCTGATGGATGAGTTGGAAACCAGATTTCTGGGAACAATTAAAGAGACTGCAGCTCAGTCGGATAACATATCTCAGGAAATCACCAGTGCAAGAGACAGAGTTACATCTATGAGCAGCAGTATCGAAAATATTAGCTCAGCCATAGAGGTAACCAGTGACTCTACAGTAACTCAATCTGAAAATATTAAGAGTATATTCTCTCTTAGTGAGAGTGTTTCAGGTGAAGTTAATTCATTGGCTGAGGAAACCAGACAGATGGAGGAAAAGGCCGGAAGCATTATAGGAGAACTCGAAAAGACTATTCCTGAAATAATAAAGAACAGAGATAATGCGGTTAATATAGTTGATATCAGTAAACGGAATCTTGAAGAAGCGATTGCTGAGACAAAGGTAATAGAAGAGATAGTCGGTGTGGCTACCACTATCATGGGAATTGCAAATCAAACAAATTTGCTGGCATTAAATGCCGCTATTGAGGCTGCAAGAGCAGGTGATTCGGGAAGAGGATTTGCAGTCGTTGCAGATGAGATCAGTAATTTATCTTCCAATACAAGCAGTGAAATAGGTAAGGTAAATACGCTTACCGAGCGTGTTATGAACAGTGTAAAGAAGCTTGCGGATGAAAGTTCTCGTATGCTGGAGTTTGTCAGCACGGATGTTGTAAGAGATTATGATACATTGACTTCCCTTGCAAATGATTATAAGACGGATGCTACTTATTATGCACAATCCAGCTCTACAATAGGAAACAGCTCGCAGCAATTGTCTCAATCAGTTCATACCATAAATGAACTCTTAGAGAGCTTGAATGATTCCCAGCAGGAGCTTAATAATGCTATAGAGACCGTTAGTGGAAATGTTCAGAATATAACGGCGGATTCAATTGATACAGCAAGAGAGGTTGAGAATGTAATGGAAAGGGTTAATCGATTGCAGGAAACAGTCGGTAAATTCCATCTTGACTAAACGATGAAGATAGTGAGAATAATTCATGAAGACGGTTAATATTATTTTCATATGCATAGGTGCTTTTATAATGGTCACTAACATAATAAGATATGTTAGGTTTCTTAACACGACCGGGGATGTTTTATCCGGAGGAAAAACCAGAGACAAAATATGGAAATACAGTGCATTGTGTTTGTTGATATTTTTTCTTATAGGATACCTATGTATAGCACTGTTTTCAAAGCCTGATTTCATGATGGCAATGATACTCTTTGGAGGAAGTATATTTGTTGCCATAGTTCTTACCTTAATGTTTGTATTATTACAAACCGCTAAGGAACGAAGTATAGATATTGCAGAAGTACTTGTAGGTGTTATTGATGCCAGAGATTCCAATCTCAACGGTCACAGCAGACATGTGCAAAAGCTGACGTTGTTATTTTGGGAGTATCTTCCTTCCAATTAAAAAAAGATATCAATCCGGTCAGTCTTGAGTATGCTGCTCTGATGCATGATGTCGGAAAACTGGGGGTTCCGGAGGCAATACTCAACAAGCCTTCAAAGCTGACAGAGGAAGAGTGGGATGTTATGAGGCGGCATCCTGAAATAGGCATAAAAATCCTTAGTCCGTTAAAGAGTTTCAGCGGTATTTCCGATTGGATCTTATATCATCACGAAAGAGTGGACGGAAAGGGCTACTATCATCTGTCAAAGGAAGAGATTCCTTTTGTAAGTCGCTTATTGGCAATAGCTGATACGTATTCAGCTATAACGATGAGACGTTCATATAAAGAACCAAGGAGTCACGAAGAAGCTGTTAAGATCATATCGGAAGTAGCGGGGACTCAATTGGATTCGGAACTGGTGGATATATTCTTGACTATTCCTGAGGAAGAACTGAGAAAATGTATTCCGGAACAGATAAAGTATTGATCCGGATGGATTATAAGAAATACAAGATCTGTAAGAGCGTTAAGCAAGAAAAAGCCATGTTTGGACAGAATGATGAGCTGTATTACGGTATCACCGCCATACAGCTCGTTTTGATTGCACATGATCCCAGCGATCCCGTCAAGGATTTTGATCTATGACTTCCGGATCACGGATAAAATGGAGGGAATTCCTGAATATACGGGCCGGTATCAAGGGGAATATTTAAAAAGATTTCCCAAGCCGCCACGTAAAGAAAATGTTTGGACTGATGCCGACTTATCAAACGGTTTTAAAATGTATAGGAGGTAGAGAATGGAACAGGAAGTTAACATGAAGATCGCATGTATAGCGATCCAGACGACTGAAAGCGCAGGAAAAGCATTTACAAGAGCCATGAAAGGCTTTATCGACAGGCAGACAGCTGATCATAGTAACGTGATAAAGACCAAAGCCGGGACTGAACATAAGGAACCTTTCGGAAAGATGGTGAAGGTAAAAGACCTGCGCAAGGACGGACCTTTGCGATCCTGTCCGTAGTAAGCGGGGGCATTGCGCTCATCCGCATGCAGTTTCCCGAAGGATTAACCGGCCGCATGGTGGTTTAACGATCATAAGATCGGCATGACTAAACAGCTTAGTTCACTGGCTTCTTTGGGCAATCTGTCAGGATTTGTCGGCATGCTTACTGATTCAAAATCTTTCCTGTCATATACAAGACATGAGTATTTCAGAAGAATTCTGTGCAACATGTTCGGTGAACTCGTGGAAAACGGGGAATTCCCCGAAGACTACGATATCCTTGGCGGGATCGTCAAGGATATCAGTTACAATAACAGTATAGATTATTTTGGTTTTTCACTTAAAAAGATCTGATAATAAATTCTGTGCTTTTGACTGCTTCTTTTTTCGCTTGATATCATACATCAGGGAATCTGCCTTTTGTATGATATCTGCCAGTTTGTCATTTCTTGTGGGTGTCGTGAATACACTTCCGGCAGAAGCGCTAATCGTGTAAGGTTTGTTCACCGACTGGTTGATCCCATCCAGCTTACTCTCAAGTCTGCTTTCGAACAGTGATTCAAATGTTTCGGGAACATTTATGCACATGACAACAAACTCATCACCGCCTAATCTTGCACATATGTCCGTTCCGCCTCTGCAGCAGCTTGTTATTGCTTCTGCAACCTTCTGGATCGCAAAGTCTCCTTCCTTGTGACCGAAATTATCATTAATGAACTTTAATCCGTCCATATCTATGAAACTGACCATAAGAGTGTTTCCTTGGGCCACGCATCTTTTAAACAGCTCCTCCGATGTTCTTGTGAAACCGTTCCTGTTATATATCTTGCAGAGAGGATCCAGCACATTAAGCTTTGATATGCCTTCTATCGCATTTCCTATGCTCATTGTCATTGTATGGCAGAGCATACTGTAGATCGGGAAATCATCGTTGGTTACGATATAGTAGCCGAGACACCTTTCATCAAAATGAAGAGGAAGGAAGTAACTTACGTTTCCTCCGGTCTTAAAAGGTATAGGATGCAGCTGACTGCTCTTAAACCGATCAAGAGTCATTCTTTTTCCGTTATCCCATATGAGCGGTGCTGTCATATATTCGGGATAGACTGAATCCTTGTCAGCCAGAGAGAGCGTATGATAGGTATTCTCCCAGTCCTCTATAAGACACAGACTGAAGCTTTTCATTTCAAGGGTATTTACCATCTTTTCTATGGCATCGACACATTCAGTCATGTTCTGGGCACCGGCCAGTCCCGCAATAAGTCTGTTTAGCATATGCACACTGGTGTAAGTCCTTTCAATGCGCTGATAGGTGCTTCTTTTGAATTCCATTACATCCTCATAATCATGGATGTCGCATCCGCAGCTTTGGGCAAATACAGTCTCTGCCTCAAGTTTTATATCTTTTGGCTGTTCTTTGCCGTTCATAAGATCATAAAGAACCTGGCATGCTTTCTGTCCGGAAGCATATAAAGGTCGTTTGACCGTTGTCAGCGTGGGATATGAATTCTGAGCATTGAATGTATTGTCAAATCCGGTGATTATCACATCTTCGGGTATCTTATAGCCCATACGCTGAAGCTTGCTCATCGCAGTAAGAGCCATACTGTCATTTGCGCATACAAAGGCATCGGGAAGATCAAGACCCGATTCAACAAACTGTTCGATCGCTTTGATGCCGTCATAGCTTCTGAAGCGGCCGGCAAAGAATCGTCTCTCATCAAACTCTATACCATGTTCCTTAAGAGAATCCCTGAAGGCTCTCAGTCTTTCATTTGCTTCGGGGTTGGTGGAAGGACCGGAGATAAAGTTAAAAGTTTTTGCCTTGTGGACCGTTATCAGATGATCAACCAGTTTTTTCATAACGGAATAGTTGTCTATGCCGATATTGTAGAATTCATCATAATCCTCGCACTCAAATATGATCGTAGGTATATTGGCGGCTTTTACCCTGTCTATTATAAATCCTCTGACTGTTTTGTTTGCGAAAGTGTTTGAAAGAAGAAGTGCTCCGTCAAATTCGGAAAAATCCGGGAGCCCGTAGATGCTGTATTCTCCAAGGTCGAAATCTCTGCTGTCGATTATGCCTCCGAATGCAGCAAAATAAGAAACATTTATATCATGTTCTCTCGCATATTCATTGATACCTGTTATGATGTGATATGGATATTCTTCATCCATTCCGGAAACAACGGCGGCGACGTTTTTTATCATAAAATGTAACCCTTTCTGTTTTCGGCCCCTTTGTATAATTTTATAATACCGTTATTTTTGAGGCAAGCTTTTTTATCATACTATTTAGTATGATATTTGAAAAAATAGCCCCATACTGATAAAATCTGACTAGTGAAATAACGGAGCTAGAAATAATATCTATTTTGCTTGTAGGTATCATAGCAGTTGTATATATACTTTCAAGACCACATTACCGTTCTTAAAACTTGATGAGTATGAAGGCAGTGTAAGCCTTATAAGACAGGAAAAGCCGATGGAGCCTTACAAAGGGGTAATGCTCATTCCTGGAGATCTTGTTGAGACAATGCAGGATTCCTTTGCTGCACTATTTGTTGATAATGATTTCACAACACAAAAAGGTTTACATAAAATGGCTGAAAGCGATGGGGGGGGTTCGCATTATACAAATGAGAAATTGAGCGAATGACATTGCGGATTTCAGCCGATGCGGATAAAAAAATATAGCAAAAGTATCGCGAAGATGTCAATTTTGTAGTCAAAATTTATGCAATGTGTGATTATTTATGAACCATCGATGCAGTCCTGTTATCCGCATCAATTATTTAGGCTATTTGTGATAACTCACAGATAGCCTTTTTTGTCAGTAAAATCAATACTTTAAGAACCTTTTAGCGCTTTTTGCTTGTTTGTCTGTGATTGTCTAATAATGTGTCTTTTTACACTAAATGGCATTCAAAATGGCAGTCAAAAAAACAGTCATTAATGCTTGAAAAATCGTTGTTTTGTAATTATGGAATATTGTTAATAAATTCTAATACAAGTATAATATAAGAAAGTGATTTTTATGTGTTATGAATGGTATGTTTGATATCAACATTAGGAGAGAAAATGAGAAAACTAACACCAATTCAAGAAGAAAGAGCATGGTGTAATAACTTCTCAGACTCCGCTAAAACCTGGACAGAAAGGAATTATTTTTGTACGCAGTGGACAGGTTATGAAAGGCTACTACAAACGTCCGGATTTAACCGAAAAAATCATAGACAAAGACGGCTGGCTCAACACTGGTGATATTGGTATTCTTACCTGGGATAACGAGCTTAAGATTACTGGACGTGCAAAAGACACAATCGTTCTTCTTGGTGGTGAAAATATTGAACCAGCTATTATTGAAAGCGAGCTTTGTACAAGTGAATATATTGAAAGCGCAATTGTTCTTGGTCAGGATAAAAAATATCTTGCTTCGCTTATTGTTCCTTCAAAGGATGCTGTTATTCAGTATGCCCAGGAAAACGGAATTGACTTTACAGATTATGAACAACTTATTCAGACAGAAGCAATTAAAAAGCTTATTTTCTCTGAGGTTTGTAAAAAAGACTGTACAGATAACGGCTTTAGAATCTGTGAAAGAATCAACAAAATTACTCTTGTACCAAACAGCTTTAAGGTTGGCGTAGAGCTTTCTGCTAAACAGGAAATGATTCGTCACCGCATTGCTGAAAAATATGCAGAACAGATAGAGGCAATGTTTTAACAAGTCCATTTTTCTTGTCATAAATAAGGTGAAGAGCAGTCGTTAATTTTACCGATACTTTTTTATAAGTTCTGCGCGTCCTGAACAAAATAATTTGTCGTAAATAGTAGTTGCGTATACTTCTACTGAATGTTTTGTAAGGTTTAAAGTTTTGCTTATTTCTTCGTTTGTTTTTCCATTCAACATTTCGTGGAAAATCAGGACTTCGCGTTTTGTAAGCAGCGAAACAGCTTCGTCAATTAAAGTCTGCCCTTCTACCAGTCTCCCTTCCAGATATTCTTTGCCAGAATATACTGCATCCAGACATTTTATAAATTCCTCAGAATTAGAAGCTTTGGAAATATAACCGTCTATCTTAAGCTGTCTTGCTTTTAGGATATAATCATTTTCATCATGCATTGTATACATTATGATTTTTATGGAAGGATATTGTTCCTGCACATATTGGGCAAGGTCAAAACCGCTTTCTTCACCAAGTTCAATATCAATTACAATTATTTTGGAGAGAGTTTTTTTGACAGCATTTTCCTGTAAAAGAATTTTTGCTGCGTCAATTGATTTTGCACAGCCTGTAACAATCCAGCTGTTTTTTGACTCTATGAAATTTTTTAGTCCAAGTAAAATCATTTCGTGGTCGTCTACAAGCATCAAAGACTTTTGTTCTTTGCTCTCTGCTATACATATGTTGGATGATTTGCTTCTTACGTCAATTTTTTTATCACTCATTTTAGCGGAACCTCCAGTTTTACTTCTGTGCCTTCTCCTTCTTCCGAATTTATTTCCAGCAAAGCATCAATATCCTTCGCACGTTCCTTCATATTATAAAGTCCAAAATGTATATGCGGATAGTGATTATCCTTAATAAGGGCTGTATCAAAGCCTTTACCGTTGTCTGTAATGAAAATTTTCAGAGATTTTTTGCCAGATTTTCTTTCTGTATCACCACTATTTGTAATGATTACAGAAACATTTGTTGCCTCAGAATGTTTTTCAGCATTGTTAAGAGCTTCCTGAATAATTCGGAATACATTAATTGTCTGTGAAAGAGTTAAAGATGAAATATCAAGCTGGTCTTGAATTTTTAAAATGCAGGCAGTTTTTGTTCTGTTGGTAAATTGTTCCGTAAGGTTTTGAAGGGCAATTATAAAACCATTTGGATTTTTTTTCTGATTCTTAAATTCAACAGGAGTAAGATTTCTGCATATAGAGCGGAGTTTTTTTATGCAGTCATTCGTTTGTGAAATCAGCTCGTTCTTCTGCTTTTCATCTGTTTCTGTAAGCTCGACTTTGAGTGAAAGCGCCTTTAAATCCTGCAGAACAGTATCATGAATCTCCTTGGAAATTCTTGTACGTTCAGATTCTGTTCCCTTTATCATAAAATCCGAATAAATACCAAGTTGCTTTGCTTCATTACGTTTTTTTTCGTAGTTTTTGAAAATGATATAAAGAAGAATTGAAATAACCATACTGAAAATGAGCATCACCCCTGCAAGAGCCGCATATTCTTGATTCGATTGTTGTGTTAAAAGCTTGTCCAATTGCTCTAGTCTGAAGAAGGCGATGCGAATCTGGTTTATATCACCTTTTTGTATTGCTGCATCCAGATTTTTCATAGCCTCGCCATAATTTTCTGAAATTACAAGATTCTGATAAAATTCTGTCTTTCGGAAATCCTCATAATCATTTATAAGTTTTTTAAACTGAACATTCTGAAGATAAGTAGAGATATCCGTATTCTGTTGATTTTCCATCATCTCCTGCCATATAACCTCATCAACTAAAATCCATTTTTCAAAAAGCTCTTCAATCTGATTCTGTCTGGAACAAGAAGTAAAAACGCACAAAATATTCAGACATAAAAAAAGTCCTAGACTGTAAAAAAAAGACTGACAGGCATAAAAACGATTGATTTTTTGAGATTTTTTCCATAAAGTTAAAGCTACAGGGAATTTCATCAATTTATTATACCATACAATAATATGAAGAACAAATCAGTTATAAAAATTATAATTGGAATAGCAGCAGGAATTGCGTTGAACATAATTCCAATGATTCTTAATTCATTATATTTTAGACTCCCTTTTTTTATGGACACCTTGGGAAGCATAACAGTTTCTTTTATTTTTGGAGCAGTTCCAGGAATTATCTGTGCAACAATTTCACAGCTGATTATGTATTTTGTTGAACATTATAGCAGTGCAATCATTCTTTTGTATGTACTGACGGTATACGCTGCAATAGGTATTGTATGCAGCTTTAGAAAATCGCTGAATGAATCTGATTCCGTTTTATCTACAGCTTTCATCTTATTTATTATTTCCATACTCACAGTTCTGTCCGTTTCCATAATAGGTGGAGTTGTAAATGCAGTATGCGTATATGTACAGGAAATTACCGGTGCCCCGATACAGGAAAACACAGCCACATCTTACTTTCAGTTTGACCTTTTTAAGATGGGGCTAAGCTCAATTCCAACCTACATTTTTTCCCGTATCCCCGCTAACCTTATTGAACGCCCGATAATTACGTTAATGGCTTTTGGGATTGGAGTTATTGTACAGAAGAATTGTTTAAAGCGAAAACTTGGAAACTAATTCGTTGTAACAACCTACGCCTGCTTTTTTGTAAAGATTCGAAAGATGAACTTCTACAGTATGCTTTGAGATATGCATCGCTTCTGATAACTCCCTGATTGTTCTATTGTTAAATAGAAGAACTTCCTCAAAAAGCTTTTTTTCGGACACAGACAGATTATTTTCAAAAAGCATTATCTTCCTTAGTAAGCCTGAGAAACATGAGTCATAATAGGTTCCCCCTAGTTTAATGACATCAAGACAATTTAACAGATTTTCTAAGGGAGAGCTTTTTGAAACATAACCTGCAATCAACATTTCGCGAGCTTTTATCATAAGTCCGGGGGTAGAAAGCTTAGAGTAAATTATACATTTTAATCCAAGCTCATTCAAATCTAATAGAAAATTAAAAAGTCTTTCATTTTCCAAAGAATCTGAGTCAATAATCAGAATATTATCTTTATTCAATTTCTTCTTTAATTCGCCAAACAAATCATTATGCGTGGAAGCATTCACAGAGAGCAGATTTATTTTTACTTCATACTCAGGTTTATTTTGTTCAATAAAACTTTTAAAACCAGTTCCTTCCATAACATTTTTTGTTAGGATATACAAATCATTTGTTTTGTTCATAGATCTTTAAAATATCATGTTTATTTTTCCTCTAATACTGAGAGTCTCTCAATAATTTCTTGAGCAACTCTCGGTGTTTTCTAGTATACCCTTACGTTATAAATCTTCAAAGAACGGTTTGTTTCTTGGCCGGCGTTATTACCGCTTATAATTATGTCGCAAACTTCGTTTTTGTTGAATTTACGCTTTACAGAATTGTTTGCAGGTTTGAGTTTTTTATATGGAATTCTTACTGTCATAACTTTATCTTTCTTTGTTGAAAACTGGTAACTGTAATAGATTGGCTTATCATCAGCATATAAAGTAAAATGAATAATCCAATCATATCCATCGCCTATAGCCTTAAAAGCAATGTTGTCTCCTTTTTGAATAAATTTTTTCATTTGAGGATTTAATATACAAGCAGCTTCCCAACAGTCGCTATGGTCTTTATTTTGAGCTCCTGTATTACCCTCAATACAAAGCACATGATCAAGCCTCCCATCGCTATTAATAAACTCTATTCTAATATCCATTTTACCATTTGTTATATGTGGTGTAAAATTTGCACTGTCTTCAAATGGATTTTCTTTATTTGGTAACCTGTAATTAAAGTTTACCTGAGTTGCATGGCAATAATATTTAATTCTTTTTTCTAACTCTTCTGCATAATCCCATACAACATTAAAAACAGAAATATTGCACTCATCAAAAGGAGAATTAGAATCACTTTCGTTTAAAAAATATGCATTGTTATCTAGATAGTTAACATTTGATAATGATGAACAGTGTCCAAATGCACGATAGCCTATTTTCTCTATCGGTGGAATGGTGATAGTTTCTAAAGATGTGCAATTCGAAAAAGCGAGTTGACCTATGCTTCTAAGCTTTTTAGGGAATGTTATGTTTTTGAGAGCCGAACATTCTGCAAAAGCAGATTCTCCTATTTCTTTAACAGTAGAAGGAATTATTACTGAAGTAAGTGATTTACAATTAGCGAATGTTCCATCATATATATGTGTTACTCCTTCTGGAATTGTTACTGAAGTAAGTGATTTACAATTCTTGAATGTTTCTCCACCTATATATGTTACTCCTTCTGGAATTGTTACACTAACAAGGCTTTCACAACCTTCGAAGGCACTAGATTCTATTTCTTTAACAGTAGAAGGAATTGTTACTGAAGTAAGTGATTTACAATTCTTGAATGTTTCTCTACCTATATATGTTACTCCTTCTGGAATTGTTACACTAACAAGACTTTCACAACCTGTGAAAGCCTGACCTTCTATTTCTTTAACAGTAGAAGGAATTGTTACTGAAGTAAGTGCCTTACAATAGGAAAGATTTCTATTTCTTATAGTTGTAACTCCTTCCAAAAAAATGACATTTTCTAAGCTGGTATTAGATTTCCACCTATAAACATCATAATCATAAGCATCAAAAAGAGTATGAGTATGAGATAATTGTTCATCATTAGAAATAATGATTTTTGAAATTCCACTATCCCCAAATGCACCATCTCCTATAAATGTAACACTTGGCGGAATTGAAATCTCTTTAAGACTCCCACAACCTTGGAAGGCGCCGCCTCCTATTCCTGTAACACTTGGCGTAATTGAAACCTCTGTAAGATTCTGACAACCTTC
>JAEEGH010007151.1_pt1 | contig 27003 bp, 16 predicted proteins | sample 9134181 | NCBI WGS metagenome assembly JAEEGH01 (sample SAMN16246544, study PRJNA631951) | gut metagenome | biome: gut microbiome; feature: rumen; material: DP-attached | host: Bos | place: Iran: Karaj | collected 2018-10 | reverse complement strand
TGGGGGATTTGCGGCATTTCATAGTAGTATTCGTTTTCGATTGGAATGACACGGCCGGGAGCCGGGGCAGGCGGAGCGACGACGACTGGGCCGGGCTGCGGCGGAACAATGACGGGCTGTTGTGGGATGACAACAGGCTGCGGTTGCGGAGCGACTATGACAGGCTGTGGTGCAACGACGACGGGCGCGGGAGCGACTGCGATGACGCGGCAGTGCAAAACGGCTGCAGGAGCGACTTCGACGGGCGCACCCGGCTTGCTCAGAACGAAATCGACGTTGCTGTCGCTTGCGACATTGCCGATGATTTGGATGGTGGCAGTGCCTGGATTGACGGTCACGCCGCCCGTTGCGTCTTGTACTTGATGGGTGATGACGATCTGCTGCAGCGGATTCGCCGTGCGGGCGGACCACAGGCCGACGGCTAGATTTTCTTCCAACGTGAACGTGCGGTTTTCGCCGACGGTCATGGAAACGATCAGATTGGCGGGCAGGGCGTTGAGCTGATAGTTTTCACCGCCTGCGATTTGGACTTGCGCGTTGATGGCCGTGGTGAACAGGGCCGTCAGCATGACGAATGCGACAATTGCTTTTTTCATGGTGTCTCCTTATATTGTTAATGGTTTCACTGTAAACTTATAGTCGCGGAAAACGCGATTTTATAATTTCAACAGGCGAATTGCGTTTTCGCGGGCGATTTTTTGGAAGACCGTTTCGGATATTTCGCCGGAGGCGCGGAGCTCTTTCAGATAGTTTGCGAGCGGGCGGAGCGTGGGCATCGTCGGCTGGCAGATGTCCGTTCCGAACATCAGGCGGTCTTGGAATTCCGTCATGAATTGAATGCCGAACTTGCGGTCGCGGCTGATGGCGTTGAAGCCTGAACCAGCGGAAAGATCACCATAGAGGTTCGGATATTTGCGCATGAGACGGACGATGGCGCCTTCTGAGTCGATCGGGCCTTTCGGATAGCCGAAGCGTTCGTCGCGTGATTTGATCGGGCCGATTTCCGCCCAGAAGGTCTGCGAATGGCCGAAGAATTTCAGATTCGGAAAACGCTGCAGGGAGGCTTCGAGGCCGGGCAGGCCTGCGTCATCGACGAGGCCATAGTCGTGCCCGATGTACGGCGACAGATGGAACGTCAGCGGCAGGCCGGACTCTTCAACGCCTTTGAAGAGATTCTGCACAAGCGGATCAAGAATGCGGAGGTTTGCGGTGACTTCACCGACGCCTTTGCAACCGAGATCGCGGTAGTATTTCGCCATGTCACCGAGCGGCGCGTTGGGGGAGTTGGAAAGAAAACGCGGGTCGATGTTGCAGAACGGAATGAAACGGCCCGGATATTGGGCGCAGATGTCGAGAACGTCTTCGGCGTTCATCAACGACGTGGCGCATTCGGGGCACATTTCAGGCAACAGGCAGGCGGATTCGACGCCGATTTCATCGTAACCCGCAATTAGTTGCGGCGGAGTGGCATAGGACATTTTGTCGCCAAGACGTGGATAGCCCGGACGTTTGATGGTGTGGACATGGATGTCGATGAACATGGATTTTCCTTACGGAAGCTAAAAGCTTAAAGCTGAAAGCTTAAAGCAAATGCAGGCTTCCTTTTGATGGGGCTAAAGGGACATAAGGGATGGATTTTTATATAAGGTATATATAGATTTCAATAAATCAACTTTTTGCATGGAGTGAAATACCCACGGCGCAAGCGGGACGCACCGCGCCACCTCTTATTTTTCCTGTACTTCTATTTCATACAGCATACGCGCACCAGAGGGGCCTTTGACGGCGAGATCGATGGAAAATCCGTCAGCCGTGGCGGTTACGGGAACTTCCTCCAGACGTTCGCCGTCCAATCGAAGCGCCCATGCGCGAATGGTTTCATTCGCGGCGGCACGTTTTTTGAACGTGACTTTCGCGCGGCCGTTGCGGACGAGATGGGGCATCTTCCCCCAGTTGAGCAACGTGCGGCGTTGCGGTTCGGCAAACGTCATTTCCGTGTTGACGAGATCCGTAAGATGCGTCAGCAGAATGTGTTTGCCATTTGCAAGATCGCTATCGACGGCGGACGCCCAGACGGTGGCGTCCGTGTCCATGATCGTGACATCGACGGAATCCGTGGCGATGGTGGTTCCAGCGGGAGCGAAGCCGCCAGCTGTGCGCGGCGTGTTCAGAATCATCGTATCTTGCAAGGGGATTTGCGTGAACTGTTTACCGATGGATTGGCGGATATCGGGATCCGCCGTGAAATCTGTGATGTTGCCTTCGTCCGCTTCAAGCCATTTCTGCTTTTTGACGGCGTCGAAGACAACGGCGGCGTTCTCTCTGGCGAGCGGCGCGTCTGAACGGACGATGTCCTTTCCTGCGACGGGAGCGCGATTGGACAGCGGGACACAGATGTCTGGTTCGAGACCTTTCATGTCATCGAGTGCGACACCGACCTGTGCATGCGTTACAAGACCGCTCCAGCCAGGCGTGAGCCAACCTTCTGGTTTGCCGGTCTTCTTGGCGATGTGGTCGCGCGTTAGCGTGATGGCGACGGTTTTGTTGGCAGGCTTCATGTCCTGCCGTAGATAGAGAAGCAATGTGGCGCGTTCGGCGCATTGGTTGAGCGGATCGCGGCACATGTCGAAGTAGTTGGTTACGACTGGTTTGAATTCTCCCCAATTGCCGTGGGCATAGGCGAATCGCCAAATGCCCGCCCAATCCTGCAACGTGCCGAGGCAGCCTGTCAGAATGCCGCCGACGCCACGATAACGGCCTGGGCCAGAATAGTTGTATTCGGTAATCGTGAACGGACGGTCGAAGAGTCGTGCGAATGCACAGCCCGTGCCGCCGATGCCGCCTTGTTTCACGACGCTTTCGTTGGGGCAGCTGGAGGGCAGCCGCCAGGGCTGATCCAAGAAGGACGGATGGTCGATATAGAAATGGTGATCGACATAATCGTAATTCGAGCGGATATTGACGGCCCACGGCGCGGTGGAACTGTAGTTCATATCCGTCAGAAGTGCCTTGCAACCAAGATCTTCACGAAGGAAACGCTTCATCTCCGTGAACATGTCGGTCATCAGTTTTTCCGCAAGACAGCAAAGATCGCGACTGGCGGCGTCCGGCAGATTTGCCGCCGCCAGATCAAGCGGCGGTTTGACGCCCCATGCTTCTGCGATCTTCTCCTCCGATCCGTATTTTTCCAACAACCATGTCTTCCATGCCTGCCGCCACAGTTCGCCGACCTTTGTCTGTTGTCTTACAACGCCGAGATTCGGCGTGTTTTCATTGACCATGCTGATCCACCCAAGGCATGGATCTTCAGCATAGGTCATGCCAGTATATGGATTCTTATGAAGCAAGAAGTTGCGGGAGAACGTCTTCCAATTGTCCATTGCCTCTTTGCAGACGGGCAGGAGCAGTTTGAATTCACTCATTTCGACACGGCCCGTTTCACCTGGCCAAAGCTCTGTACGGAGAACAATACGAGAGACATACATATCCGTCGTACAATAGATTCCGCGTTTCTTCAATTCGTTGAAGAAATAATCGAATAGATCCATGGTATCAGGATTGAGTTTGACGGAGCTGTCCTTTTCATGGAGGACGAGATCGTTTTCATGATGGTGGAAACGGACGGTGTTGTAACCAATGCGTAGCAATCGTTCTGCCAATTCTTCGCTCTGCGGCTTCGGATTGACTTGTCCCGTCGCTACGAAATTGATGCCGTAGAAACGTTGATTGACGCCTGGAAGTCCTTCGAATTCAAAGTGTTTGCCAACAGCCTTCACCCAACCGTATTTGCCGGCAGGAGCATCTGTAAAATGCATTTTGGAGAAATCGAGGATGGAGTCTTTCTTGATGCCGAGAACAGTGTCCAATGGAATCCAATCGTCTCCGGCGGTCAATTTCGTGATTTGCGGTTTGTTCAGCGTGAGTGTAGAAGGCGTTGTAATATCCAAGGTAAATGATTCTGCATCGCCGTTTTTCCAGTCATGATCTTCTTCTCCGAGAGGCGCGATGCGCAGGAGGAAGCATTCCGCCCATTGTCGGTCGTCTTGAAGCAGGACAGGCGTCGGCTTGTCGAATTTTAACGAAAGCGTGCCGAATTTTGTTCCGATTGTGAGCTTTTGGATTGGTTTCCTGAAGAGATGAGTTTGGTTATGTTTTTCAGGGAAAATCTGTTGCGGATCGTCATCCACTTGATATGGACAGCCGATGAGATGTTCGACGGGAAAACGCATGCCGATATAGAAAACATGCAAGGTGATGTCCGAAAGCGCTGACAACGTGTAGGTTAGCTTGGCGGTCTTTTCATCGACGGCATCCGCTTTGAGGGCAGAGGAAAGTTTCAGATCTGCCCGCCAGGCGGCTGTTTCTGAATACATCTCGCCATCATAGAGTCGTTTTGTTTTCAACGCAGGCAGGTCGCCGCCTGTCCAGCCTGGCTTGAAATAGTTCGGGTTGAATTTACAGATGGATGTATTCTGGAAACGGAGTTCTCCAGATGTGTTGAAATTGAGATGCAACTGCCATGGATTGGCAAAAGCGACCATGGACACGAGCGAACTTGTGAGAAGGATTTGCTTGATTTGCATGGTGTTACCTTGTATTTCCCCTAGATTTCTAGGATTCTAGCCTTCTAGTAAAAACTATTCTATATTAGAAGCAGCTTCTATGGAGCCATCTGCCTTCTTTTGAATAAGGGCGATTTTGGATATTCCATCTGCTTCTAACGTCATTTCAATGACATGCACACGACCATCTGCAAACTTCAGTTCAATGGTCTGCGGCGTCGTCATGCTGATGGATTGGACGGGCGGTTGCTTTTCATTGGGCTTAAGTGGATAGAGCAGCCACGGCTCCAGCCATTGGCCAGCCGCCTTGCGGTTGTACAAGACAGTGGGAATAGGATGCTTATCATAGTAGCCGGAACGAAGCTCCCAGCCTTGTGCAGGTTCGCTTTCCTTTCCTTTTACAATGGTGGACGTCAGGCCGTCGGCTTTGACGGGAAGGATGGCGAGATTGGCGACATCTGCGTCGAGGCCGCGTGCGATTTGCGTCTTTTCATCAACGGCTGCTTCGATGTTTTCCAAATGGAACATCGTTTCATAGGCATGCTCTTTCTCGTCCTTTGGCGAGAGAACGTCCAACACGAGCCAATATTGTGATCTGACGAAAATGACTGCACGATAATGAGTTACGGTCTGATCGCGATCATCGCCGAAACCTTCATTGTAACGGCCTTCGATGAAATCAATCATGTCGTTGGTCAACCAGCGGTTGGTCAGTGGTTCCGTGACGATATTGTATTCGCCTTTGCCGCGACGATGTTGCGGCTTGCCATCGACGTTTACGACGTTGTGCGCGGCAGCCGCGAGCGTATAGCGGCGGTATTGCGATGAATCGTATGCGTAGCATGCGCCTTCCGTGAGAATCTTCCGGCCGTATGCAGCAGCAATGATGGACAGCTTGTCTTCATGTTGATGGCCTGCTCCAAATGGGCCGACATCGACGTGCATGTACATGGCTTGTGCGTCCCATCCAGAGCGCATGACCGCCCATCCCGCATAGGGCATCCAGACGGAGGTGAACGACGGCGCGGTTCCTTCCGCGCCGTAGGTGGCGGCGTAGAGGAAATCCGTGCGTTCAGGGAAGAGCCGCTGGCCGCTCTTGAGGGAGCCAGCCGTATTGCCCCACAGTGAATCGTTGAGGGCGGGGCAACGGCCATCTGGCATGCGGATGTTCATGTAATACTGATACATGCGCTCCAGCCTTTGGCAGTAGTCTTCCGGCATGGCGACGTTGTTCAATTTGCCTATGTTATACAGCCCGAGGAAGTTGCCGAGGCTGACACCATGGTAACCGGGGGCGAGTTCTTTCTGCGCACCGTCTGGATAGACTTGCAGATCAAGCTCTTTGTAGATTCGGCCGATGGCGTAGTCGCGCCATTCCTGCGCGTCTTTGAATTCAGGGAAAAGAACGCCGATGTGGAAAAGGCCGTTCATCTCCATGGCGAGCCAGTTGTTGTGCGTTGGATAGGTGCGCAAATGGTTGGCGTGTTCGTAGAACGACTTGACCATCAACACGATGGAATCGTCGTCGAAGACAGGCGAACCGAGCATGCGGAAGAAGCAGTCCGGCCAGACATTCAGCGTGCGGATGCCCGCCGTGATGGTCCGCCAAGCGGAGAAGGGAACGTTGCCGTTACCTGTAACGGGCACGAGGCAGTCCTCCACCCAGCCGCGCATCTGATTGACGAACTCCTTGCCGTACTTTTCATCGCCAGTCTGCCAGTAGGCGTCCACGAGTGTCTTCCAGAAGCCGTGGCGGTTCAGCTGCCATGTCCATTCATGGTATGTCAGCGGCGTCGGATTGATGAGCCATTCAATGCGATCGCCGAATTGATGGGTATATTCGCAGCTGGTCAGACGGTGGGCGACGATTTCATCCGCAGGATGCGTATTGTATTGCGGATTGCGTTTTTCTGGCGTGGGGCGGTCGTTCCACACTTGCGGCATGCGAGGTGTTTCGCGTTGTTTCAAATACGCCGCCAACGCATGGCCCGCCTGTGCGTAGTCATGCTTTTTGACGGCGTTTTTGACATCTTCAAGTCCTTTCAAATCAAGATCCAAGGCGTGATAGAACTCTTCATCCGTCACACGCGGGCCTTTCGGAAGCGGCGGCACATCGCCCTGTAGCAAGCGGATGGGGCCGATATTGACGACAGCAGCTGGATTCAGCGTATTATAGAAGCCTGTGGCTGCAAAACGGAGCTCTGTAATTCTTTGGAAACCAATGGGTTTTCGTGTGACATGCAACCGTTCCAACGGAAAAAGAAAGCGTTTCCAACCTGTGAAATTCAGTTTGATTTGTTCGCTATAGTAGTCTGGGCCATCCGATTGCGAATTTTCGGAACCGATGTAGAGGAGAAAACGCGTCTTCGGGCGCATGATGGGAGAGTACAGCCAGACTTCAAGCAGATTCCATTCACCTACCCAATTTGTCGGAAATCCTTTAAACGCAACGGTTGCGGATTTTCCGTGCTCCCAGCGGATGCTGCCTTTAGCGATTTCGCAGGAGACGGTTTCGTCCAATGTGCCGCCAGTCCAAGTGGCTGGGCCTTCAGGAGATACGACGACGAGCGGCTCGGCGGCATGGACGGCCAACGCGAGCATGGAAACCATCAGCATAGGGCGGAAGTGTGACATGGATTCATCCTATTATATGATAATTTATGGAAAAAGGGGGCAATTCCTCTACAATAACATCTTTTGTGTGATTGGCAAAATCTGCAAGTGAGATTAAGTTTGAGAAATGCAATGGAATGAACAGCAATCGATAATATGGAGCAAGTATGAAAAATACAGGAAGTTTGATGATGCTGACGCTTGGGTTGATGACGGCAATAGGCGCGGAAGTACCGTTCACTGCGGCATTTCCGCCTGTGGAAAAGGTGGAGGTGGCGGCTGGTGATCCGGAAAGCGTGTCTGATCCGATTGTGTTTCCGTCGCTGAAAGGCGGTGAAGGCATGGCCGCCGTGCTGAAAGTCAATTTGCGCATGGTGACGAAAGTTTTCGGAGGATGGAATCCATGGTGCGCTATCGAATTGAACGGCAAAGACATCCAGCCGAAGACGGCGAACGGCACCCCGCGTTTGCTGCTTCGCGGAAGCGTGCTACACACGACGTTGGCACGGGAGGCTGAAAGGCCGTATTGGCGGCAGGGCGCCCATCCGCAGCTGATGACGTATTTCGCTCCAGCGGATGCCGTCGATCTGGATCCGCGAATTTTGGATCGTGAATTCGGCTACGATTATTATTTGGATGTGGATGATATTGTCAATAAGGTGGTTATCGGCGCGGACGATCGCATTGAGGAGGAGAAGCCGAACACGTTGAGGTTCTTCAATGTGCTGTCGAAGACCATTGCGGATTGTCCTCTTTTGGTGAAAAATATCCAATTGGGATGGGTTCCGCGCGAACGGTTGAACGAATTGAAAGGCATCCGCATGTGGCGTCTGGACAAGGAGATGCAGATGGCGGCGGTGTTGGATGGCGATGGTTTCTCATTGGCTGTTTCGCCCTTCGGAGGCATGGCGATTGCGTTTGGAAACAAATCGGCGGAAACGGTTTTCGTGGAATCCGCCTACAGCTATCCGCAAGAGCCGGAGATGGGATTCAATCGGCTGGAAGTCGTTGCGGGACAAGATGCTGGAAATGTGTCAGTGGCACAGAATGGCGCGGCCATCGACATCGTCCTGAAGGGAAAAGCCGTGCAGGTGAAACGCGAACTGTCGCTGAAAGGACGGCGGATCGTCGTCCGTGAGGAGATTACGAATCTTCAGGAGGAGGATTTGGGGCTGATTTGGCGGCAGGAGGCATCCTGCAACGGTGTGATGCCGAATTTGTGGCGGTTGACGGGATTGACGGGTATCGAAGCAGCGGATGTGCAGGCCGCGGAGAATCCGACGGCATTTTTGTCCGACGGGCAGCAGGCGGTTGGTTTCGTTGTGGAGGACACGGTCAGCCGCATTCTGCTGGACATGCATATGTCCGGCAATACATGCGTGTTCGGTTCACGCGGCGTGGGGCTTCCCGCGAGGGGGACGCTCATGGTCGAATGGAGCATCTATCCACTTGGGCGAGAGGAGATAGGCTATTTTGATTTCATCAATCGCGTCCGTGAAGATTGGGGCGTAAACAACACGGTTCCAGGACCTTATCTCATCAAGGCGGAGGCGCTGCCTGGCCTGCGGCTCGGCTTGGCGTCCGTCCAACCATGGCTGGATTACGCGGGCGGCATGGATTTGACGCGAGACGAATACAAGGCGAAAGTGACGCCGCAGATTGCGGAACTGAAAAAGCAGTTTCCAGGCATTCTGCTCATGGGGCTCATTGAGACGAATCTCGTGAAATTCGATTCGCGGACGGTTCCATGGGGTGAACAATTACCATTGACCTACGCGGATCGCTCGAATCCTAAGACGCGCTATGGACAGTACTTAAGTCTGGAATTGTCGAAAAAACTGGAAGCCGTCACGCCATATCGCGATTCGTTGTTGCATGACGCGGAAGGGCGTGTCATGATCGACAACTACTACGTCTATCAGCCGAAGCCGTACATCAATTTGATGCCGCAAGTGGAGCGCGGCAACCACCGCTACAATGTGTTCATGGAGCAGGTGGATTTTCTCATGAAAAACGTGAAATTTGACGGCATCTATATCGATCAGTTCAATCCAACGATGCGCGATGGCGTGAGTTACGATCGTTGGGACGGCCGCAGCGTGAAGATTGACAAGAGCGGAAAAATCATCGGCCGTTTCTACAATTACGCGATCACGGGAGCGGAAGGCCGCATGGACATCGTAAAACGGATTCGCGAATTGGGCGGTGTTGTGCTGACGAACGGCCATCCTGTCACGAAAGAAGAGCAGAACAGTGGTCGGTTGAGCTTCGCGGAGATGGAGAACGATCCATGCAACCCGTTGCCGTTCATAGACAAAAAGCCGCCAGAATTCCGCTATCAGGCAAAAGGCCATTTGGCGTCGCCGATCATTCTGAATCTGCGGCCGCGTCGCTACCAGTCAGCGGATGGGCCAGATCTGCGTGCGAAGATTCTCATGAAAGGCATGATCACGGCTGTGCGCAACGGTGTGCTGCCATATTATTATGGTACAGAGCAACCGCTGGAAGGGCCGGAAGCGGGCAGCTACGAACTCGCCAACTGGCTCTTCCCGTTCACGCCTGTGAAGCTCGGTGAAGGCGTTTTGCAAGGAAAGGAACGGACAATTACCGTCATATCAGGAACTTATCGCATCGGCGGAGCGAAACGCCCCGCTGTGTCGCGGTTCGACGACCATGGCCGTCCATGCGGTGAAGAGGGCATCATCGTCAGCGGTGGACAAAATGCGTGGGAAGTGAAGGTGACGCTAAAAGATTGGAATGAAATGGCTTGTCTAGTTCGCCTCGATTGAGGCAAACTGCTGATGGCTGATGGCTTATGGCTGATGGCCTATTGCTTATGGCAAGACAATAAGGCGGAGAATGCTATATTATTGGTAAAACGATTTCTTATTCATAATCATCAAACCAAATCAGAGGAAAACATGAGCGAACCATTGAAGATGTTGTTGTGGCCAGACGGAGCGCCTGGAGCGAAGGGCGATGCCGTGGAAGACAAGCCAGATCTGACCTTGTACATGCCTGAGAATTATGATGTAAGCAAACCACGCGGCTTGGTCGTTGTGCTGCCTGGCGGCGGTTATCATTTCAAGGCGGCCCATGAAGGCGAACCGATCGCGAAAATGCTGAATGCGGCTGGCATTCCGGCGGTCGTCGTGCAATATCGTGTTTCTCCATATCGTTATCCGATTCCGGCGGAAGACGCACGTCGCGCCATCCGTTTGGTGCGGTATCATGCGGCGGAATGGCATATTGATCCAAATCACGTCGGTATTCTCGGATTCTCTGCCGGAGGCCATTGCGCGGCAACAGCTTCCACGATTTTCGAATCAACCGTTCTTAATCCGAATGATCCTGTTGATAAGCAGGCGTCGCGGCCGGATGCGTTCGTTTCCTGCTATTCCGTCATCACGTTCGGTTTCAAACGACACGACGGCTCCATGCACTGCCTGCTGGATGACGCCAACGGCAAGGTGGATCCGAAAATGCAGGAATATCTGTCGTTGGAATATCGTGTGACGCCGCAGACGCCGCCCACATTCATGTGGACGACGTTCGCAGATGAACTCGTTCCCGTGGAGAACACGTTGTATTTCGCAAATGCGCTGCGGAACTGCAAAGTTCCGTTCGAACTGCACATCTTCCCCGAAGGGCATCATGGCCTTGGTCTGGCGGTCGGCAATCCGATCGTTTCGCAATGGGCGGATCTCTGCACAAAATGGCTGGCCGCGCAGGGGTTCTAAGTTGTTTGTTTTTAGGAGAATAATATCATGAGAATCGCGACAACAACGGGCGACTTTAAAGATTATGTGGCGAGAGACAACGTGGCAGGAGCCGTGCGGCTGTTGGCGGCATGCGGCTTCAAGCATATCGATGTCTCGTTGGACAGCGTGTTCTACGACGGTTCGCCAATGCGTTCTGACAATTGGCGAGAATGGGCTGAAGGCATCCGCAAGGCGGGTGAAGAGGTCGGCGTGGATTTCGTGCAGGCTCATGCCACCGACGGCTGCTTCGACGAAGGGCCCGACCGTGAATATCGTATCTCCATGCTGAAACGTGAGATGCAGATTTGCAAGATGCTCGGCATTCCAGGCATGGTTGTGCATGGAATCTGCCGGCCAAACGGTACGCGGGAAGAATTCATGACAGCTAATGCGAAATTCTATGGTGAGCTGCTTCCCGAAGCGGAAGCGACTGGTGTTAAGATCTATACGGAAAACACATGCCGACAGAACTGCCCGACGTATTTCCTTTTCGAAGGCGCTGATTTCAATGAACTTCGCGCACGGCTGGACAATCATCCCATGTTTGGTTGCTGCTGGGATGTCGGCCACGGCAATTGCCACGGCGTGGATCAATACAAATCCATCATGGAGATGGGCGACGGGCTGATGGCCGTGCATATCCATGACAACGTTCATGGCTTCGATTCGCATGAAGCACCGTTCACGGGCAATACGAATTACGATGCGATTATCAATGGTCTGATCGATATCGGTTTCAAAGGCTGTTTCACGCTGGAAGCGTTTTCGATTCCCGTTCCGCGGTCGTTCTGCAACTGCAACCGTAAGCATTTTCTGCAGAAAGGGCCTGAATTTGATCGGTTGAGCATGCTTCCGATTGAGTTCAAGATGCGTTCGGAAATCCTGATGCTGGACATCGTCCGATATATGCTTCAAACCTACAATTGCTTTGATGATTAACAATTAACAATTAATAAATTACAATTAACAAATTACAATTAACAAATTACAATTAACAAATTACAATTAACAAATTACAATTTACAAATTACAATTTACAAATTACAATTAACAAATTACAATTAACAAATTACAATTTACAAATTACAATTTACAATTAGCAAAAATATGAAAACATTGCCGATAATCATGACTGCGTCTTTGGCGATTGGTGTTTGCATGGCGGATGGTGCGCCGCAACGAGTCCGCAACGCCGTTCACGGCGTCGTCTGCAGCCTTCCGAACGAACCGTTCGGATATTTCGGATGGCCGAGCATCACAAAGCAGGATGACGGAACGCTTTGCGTCGTGGCGTCCGGTCTGCGGCAAGGCCATGTCTGCCCATGGGGGCGGACCACGATTTGCAAAAGTCGCGACGACGGCAAAACGTGGAGCTATCCCAAAGTCATCAACAACACACCGTTGGATGACCGCGACGCAGGCATCGTGAATCTTGGCGGAAAACGCCTTGCGGTGACGTGGTTTACGTCCAATACATGGCAGATTTGGCGAAACCAGAAGAATCCGGACGGCACATGGAAGAACTGGGTGAAACCACAGGCGGATGTCTTCGAGACATGGACGCCGGAACTGCTTAAACGCGAACTGGATTCGTGGATCCGCGTCAGCGAAGACGGCGAATATTGGGGCGAGCCGCGGCGGGCTCCCGTCAACACGCCGCATGGATTCATCGTTCTGAAGGATGGTTCATGGCTGTATTTCGGCAAGCGATGGCTCATGACCGGCGAAGGTGTCATGTGGACGATGCGCGGCGACACGGAAATCTGCGCGGCGCGTTCGACGGATGAAGGCCGCAATTGGGAGATGCTCGGCAATGTGCCGCGGCCAGAAGGTGTGCTCTGCGAACAGTGCCATGAACCGCATGTGCTCGAACTGAAGGATGGAAGCCTGCTGGGTGTCGTTCGTGTGGAACTTCCTTTTCGAACGATGGTTACGCGTTCCACTGATGGCGGCAAGACATGGTCGGTGATGGAAGAGGTCGGTGCCCATGGCGCACCGCCGCATCTGTTGCGTCATTCGTCCGGAGCGATCGTATGTGTCTATGGCTACCGTCAGCAACCGTTTGGACAACGTTGCATGATTTCATATGACGAAGGCAAAACATGGAAGGCGGACATTATTATTCGCGATGACGGGCCGAACGGCGATTTAGGCTATCCCGCATCCGTCGAACTGTCGGATGGCTCCATTCTGACCATTTACTATCAATTTCGTGCGAATCAAGGCAAAGCGTCCATCCTCTGGACGAAATGGAATCTTCCCGTGGAAGGCGACAAGTCGTTCAATACGGAGACGTTGGAGCAAAACGAATTTGAACTCCACCGCCGCTATTTCTTCGACGATTGCGAATGCCGTATTTATGCCGCGCCGAATTATGATCCGAAATCGGGCAAGGTGGCGTTGACGTTCAGCGGTCGTGGCAATACGCCTTTGCTGGCCAACGTGGATGCTCCTGAGGCATTGGAATTCCGTCGTAAACTGTTGTCGGAAGGCTACATGATCATCATTCCGTTCTGCGGCGGCAATTCATGGGGCAACGCAGACGCCACGACGAAAGCTCTCAAATCATTGGAGCATTTGAAAAACGAAGCAGGCTTCGCCATTCCACAAAAAATGCCCGTGTTCGGCTATTCCATGGGCGGACTGGCCGCGCTGATGTTCGCGGTTCGCCATCCCGAACGCGTGTCGAAAATCGTTGATTTCTTCGGGGCGATCGATCTGGCGGACATGGCGAAGCGCAATGCGGCGTTCGCTCCGGTAATCAACAGCCTGTATCCGGACGAAGCGGCCTTGCAGGCGGCGTCGCCGCTGAATTACGGCAAGATTTTGGCACAGTTCCCGATTCGTATCTATCACGGCGACAAGGATCAAGGGGTTCCCATGTCGTATTCGACTCGTTTGGAAACACTTCTGAAGGAGAACGGCGGCAAGGTGGATCTCGTGGTCGTGCCTGAAGTCGGCCATGAAAACGCCATCATGAAACATATGGCGGATGATTTCATCGATTTCCTGAAAAAACAATAGGCGTTTGCAATGGAAGATCATTTACAGCTCATTGGTGATGGAATTCACGACGATACGACGGCCATTCAGCGTCTTCTGGACAGCGGAACCAAGAAGGTCTATTTGCCACCGCCGCAAATCGCCTACGCCATCAGTCGTCCACTGATCATCCATTCACAACAGGAACTGCGGCTTGACCGCTATTCCACCGTCCGCCTGCTTCCAAACAGTAACTGCACGATGTTGGAAAACGCCAATCCACAGGGCGGCGACCACAACATCGCCGTCACAGGCGGAATCTGGGATTTCGACAATCTCAACCAGTATCCCAATCCATGGCTGTTGCACATGTCGAAAAAGCAACATGGCCCAAAGCCGGTAGGCTATACGGGAACATGCATGGAATTCCGTAATATCAACGGTTTACATTTCAGCGGGATGATTATCCGTAATCCTGTGACTTATGCGGCCGCCTTCCATAAAATCACGAATTTCGTTATTGACGACATCGAATTCGATTTTACGTCCTGCAATCCATGCTGGGCGAACATGGACGGCGTCCACCTCAACGGTTCATGTAGCTATGGTCGCATCACAAATCTCCGTGGAACATGTTACGACGACTTGCTGGCGATTAATGCTCCTGAAGGCGACTGGCCTGGCCCTATCACCGACATTGAAGTGGATGGCATTCTATGCGAATACTGTCACAGCGCGGTGAGGCTTCTATCATACGGAGAGCCTGTGGAGCGCATCACCCTGCGTGGCATCCATGGCAATTTCTACCGTTATATGATTGGTATCACGCATTTTCTGAACGACAAGCCAGGCCCTGGCATTTTCAATGACATCGTCATTCGCGATTGTTATTGCGGGAAGGCCCGTCAGCCGGAAGAACTATGGAAACTGTTCCCAATGGCGCCAATTCTCATCGAGAGCTTCTGCGAGATCGGCAATCTCTATATCGGCAACGTCCATCGGGACGAACATGTTGAAAACGTGCCGTTTATCGCCTACAATGTGGATTCGGACCGCCCTGTGGCTGTCGATTCGCATATTCGCTCACTCACCATCGAAAACTGCTCCATGACGAATCATCTGCCCGACAGTCTGGAATTCTTCCATTGTGACGGCGAAATCGATCATTTGGAATTCCGCAACAATCACTGCCATTCAGTACAAGGCGCCGGCCTATGCATCCCATTGGCCGGCAAGAGAGTAGGAAAATGGGAGGAACAGATCTGACGCTGTTCAAAATTATGCAGTTATATGAAATGTCATAGGAGGTGTCATTTATTTGACACTTCCTATGACACTTCTTTTTATCGCGTTATAGTGATTTTCACAGCTCCTTCGAGATAGACAAGCTGCGGTTTGGCTTGGAAGGTGCCGTTCGGAATGGCGATAGGCTTGCCGTTGAGGTCGTAGGCGGCTTTGATGGCACCATCGACGGCGAGCTTGCAGTCAAGCGGCACGGAGGGAGTCCAGATGGCGCAGATTGGTGTGCCGTCTGGCTTCGTCCAAGCGGTCTGATAGATGTTGTCAACAATGGTCAGTTCTGGGCGGGTGGAGCCGCTGGGACACATTTTCGCAAGTGCCTGGTAGGTATAGAACGACGGCTTCTGCGTGAGGTCGCGATGGACGATGCCGAAGTGATGTTCACGCTCCGTGGCGTCGCCTTCCCATGAACGGAAGTTGTACCAGAATACGCGGTCGATGCCATAGGCGAAAGCCAGAAGATACGTGCGGGGAAGATCTTCCGCCTGTGTCTCCAGAGAAACGCATTCATTGATTTGCATGTTGGTGCAGACCAAAACATTGCCTTTCAGGTCGCTGTTGAGTTCATAGAGGGCGATGACGGGAGCGGAAAAATCACCGTCGCCTGCGAGAATGATCGGTGTCATCTTGTCGCCTTCTTTCAAGTTGCGTATGTCAAGAAAACGCGCGGCGCGACGGCCTTTCCAATCGACTTTCAACGTGCCGTCGAACGCTGGGGCGTTTTTCTGGAAGGTCATGTTTTCGGGCGTTCCCTTGTGCGTCCACCAGGAAGTCCATGCGATATGGAAACTTGCGACATCGCGGTCGTTGACCTGCACTCTTTTCGTCGTGCCGTCCGGCTGGATCTGGACGTCGTAGTAGAACGGGAGGCCGGATGGCAGGATGATCGTGCCGCCTTTCGCCATGAAGGCGCGGAGCGCGTCATGGTATTTGGCTGGGAAGGCTTCGCCGCCGCAGGGCATGAGGACGGGGCATTCCGCGGGGGAGAGCGTGGCGATGTCGTCTAGTTTGATGGGACGCAGACCGTTGAAGAAGCGGTCGGCATAAGACGGTTTGCGGAGGGAACCGACCTTTTCATCTTCGACGACGGCGAGCGGATATTTCTTTTCGGCGATGCCGAGCTGCTTGAAAGCGGTGATGAATGCGTCGTCGATCAGTTTGTTCTGTGCGGCGGTGGACCAGCCGACTTCCGTGATCCAAATCGGTTTGTGGGCGATGCCGTATTTCACCATGAGTTCTTTCAGCTGCTTCAGTTGTGGCAGCATGTCCTCCGGCGTGCCATGCCAGTTGTAGGGATGGACGTTCATGATGTCGAAATAGGGGGCCGCGCCCGCCTTCAACGATGCTTCGATGTAGCCGATGGGAACGCCCGCCGTTCCGCCGTAAAGCACTTGCAGTTCGGAATCTATCGCCTTGATGGTTTCATAGCTCCGTTTGAGCAACGGCGTGTAATCCTCTCCTTTGGCGGGATGGTCCCAAAAGCCGTTCTGTTCGTTCCAGACTTCCCAATAGCGAATATCCTTCGCATAACGACTGACAGTTTTCTGGACGTATTCCGCCCACAAATCGAGATTCTTGTAGGCGGGATGGGCCCATTTGACATCATAGTCCAGAATCGGCAAGATATTGACATTGGCGGCTTTGGAGAGGGTGATCAGCTTGTCGAGATGGTCATAGTTCCATGTCTCCTGATTCCGCTGGATGCCGCCCCAGTCGTAGTCCGTGCGGACCCAGTTGACGGGAATTTCGGAGAGACGTTTGAACTCGTCCGTTGCGACGGCGAGTTCGCCGCGGCTGACATGTGCGCAAATGGCGTATGGATCTTGCAGGCGGTCGGCGGCATGGCTTGTGGCGGCGAGGCCGCTCAGGCAGATGATGAGGCTGAGAGAGAGGTTTTTCATGTTGGAAGTGCCTCCTGTTTAGGTTATTATTAGTTAAAACTTCATGATTTGCGAGGCGTGGTTTGCTAAAACGAAATTGAGATAGGCGTAAAAGAGCGGAGCTACGAAAATCAATGAATCAAGTGTGTCGAGAATGCCGCCGATGCCTGGCAGATTTCCCGAATCCTTGGCTCCAGCGGCGCGTTTCAAGGCGGATTCCGCCAAATCACCGAGGAGTCCGATGACAGATGCAAGAATGCCGATGATAATGACTTCCTGAAGACCAAACAGTTTCATTCCGTTGACGGATACGGAGGCGGGCCAGAAGAAATAGCAGATGAGGGCGGTCACGACAGAGGCGACAGTGCCGCCGATGAGGCCTTCCCAACTCTTCTTCGGACTGACAAGCGGGATGAGTTTGTGGTTGCCTTCAGGCCGTTTCGCCGTCCATGAACCGGCCGCGAACGCACCCGTATCCGCGATTTTCGTAACAAGAATCATGAAGAACAGGATGGGGCGCATATCCATATGTGGAGTTGAGAAATAATAGAAAATATTCGGAATGAACATTAAAGACCATGGAATGAAAACGGTGGCGCCGATGGCGGCCAGTGTGCCGTTGACATTTTCTTTTGTCGGCGCGTCTTTGAAGCAGATGCAGAATGCGGCGAGAACGACCAGGCCGATTGATATCTGATTGAGAACTGTGAGCGTCGAGCCGAAAGAATTCATGATCTGCCATGGCGTTTCAGTCAATGGCGCGGAGCCTTCAAAGGTATTTCTCCAATGCAGTTGGCTCAAAAATAGATACAGCCGTGGCAACAGGAAGGAGGCCAGTCCATAGACGACGGCGATGATTTTTAATTCCTTCTTGTGCGGTGGATTCAGAAGCTCAAATGTTTCGTGGCACGCCAGATAGAGCATGAGAGCGGCGACAGGCAGGAAAAGCAACCGCCCTAAGTGAAACGGCAGGAAGAAGCAGAGGGCGATGACGATGATGATCGGAATGGCGGACTTTAATCTATCGATGAGCATGAATGAAAATCCTCTGTTTTTGTCGGTTTTAATTGAAGATAACGGAATATGTTATATTTTAGTATATAAATGAAAGAGTTCAAATGGACATTTGTCGTCAAATGCCGTAAAAAAACAGGAGACAAGATGGATTTTCCGTCGGCTAAATTGCTGACAAGCATGCAAAATCCGCTGGTGAAGCAGGTTGCGAAATGGCGGGATCGCCACGACCGTGACGCGGATCAAAAAGTGCTGATCGAAGGTTATCGTGCGTTGACGCGTGCGATGGCGGGCCATTATCCGATTGAGCAACTGTTCATCTGCCCGGAATGGTTTCAAGGCGAGAACGAAGGGACGCTGATTGAGGCCGTCTGCAAGCAGGGCGCAAAGCTTTATCAGGTTGGAAAGGAAGCGTTTGTGAAAATGACCTACCGTGACCGGCCGGAAGGACTACTAGGCGTCGGCCCGCAGATCCATCATGGGTTGGACGACTTGCCGAAACCAGACCGTCCTGCGTTCTATCTTGTTGCGGAACAGATAGAAAAGCCTGGCAATCTTGGCACGATGCTGCGCAGCGCGGACGCGGCGGGAGTTGATGGTTTGATCTTGTGCGATCCCGTGACGGATTTGTACAATCCGAACGTCGTTCGCGCGAGCACGGGCGTGCTGTTCACGCTGCCGATTGCGGAAGCGTCATCGGAAGACACGCTGAAGTGGTTGCGCAAGAACGGCGTGAAGATTTTGTCGGCGACGCCGCACACGGAGAATCTGTTCACGGATGTGGCGATGACGACGCCGTTGGCGGTGGTCGTTGGCGCGGAGCAGTTCGGACTGAGCGACTTGTGGATGAACGAAGCGGATTTGCAAGTGCGGTTGCCGATGATGGGCGCGGCCGATTCGCTGAATGTCGCGACGGCGACGACGATTCTGTTGTATGAAGCGTTGCGGCAACGGCTTGCGGCAGGAATCGTCAAAGACACGGGTATGGTTGTCGATCCGAACCACGGAAGGCAATAGCTAAGCCATTCAAAAGGAACAACGAAAACTTTATGGCTGGAAATTCTGGCAGAACTGGAGGTGCTGGAGAAGGCATGATTCCAAAATATCCAGAACATCCAGAACATCCAGAACAAGACGATAGAACAATGGAGACGAAAGGCAGATGAGTTTGCATATTCATTCGGGCGACAGTGCGGCGGAAACTGCAGCGAAAGTGATTCCAGGCCAGCATCTTGCATGGACGGACAATCTGTTTGAAGGTCCGCTTCCAAAGGCGGACTGGAATGATTTGACGTGGTATGACGCGCGTTCGGCCGCATTGGCGGATTATCTTGGCGGAAAGGAGATTGCATCGCAGAAACTGGCGTCTCGCTACTATGTGATTCGCGAGGCGTTGAATTGCGAATGCGAAATCACACTATGGTTTGACAGTTGCATGTACGACATGATGCTTCTCTGCCAGTTCTTTGCGTTTACGAAGAGCATCATCCGCGAAGATTCCGTCATTTATCTTATCTGCGAAGAACTGCGGGACGACGGCAGTCGTTTCGCTGGCTACGGCGAGCTGAATGAAGAAGAAATCCAAACCATGATGAAACGGCGGAAATTGGTGACGCCCGCCATGCGAGAGGAAGCCGTCAAGGCGTGGGATGCGTTTACATCGTCTGATCCGCATGCATGGCTTGAGGCCGAGAAAGGCTCTTATGAATTGACGCCGTTTTTGGCTCCTGCGTTCGAAAGGCTTTTGGAACAGTTGCCGAACGATTTGGGATTCAATAGGTTGGAAATGGAGATCATGTTCTCCATCATGGATGGTTGTTCGGAGCCGATGCCGATGTTCGAGCATGTGTCCGAGCAGGAGGAACGCCCGTATTTCGGCGATACCGTTTTCTATAAAGCGTTGAACCGTCTCGCGACGGCACGTATGCCGTTGATCCGTTTTTTCGGACCGGGCAAACTGCTGCCGCTGGACATCTATCCGGAAAAGAACGCTCCCGCGTTCCATGAAGAGGATTGGCGGGTGACGATGACGTTGGCGGGCATGCGCGCCATGTGGAACGTCGGACAGGGCAAAGGTGGCTATTACGATGACGAACGTTGGCTCGCCAACGTTAAGCTTTCGCCTGACGATGATTGGCGGTATGATCCTAAGCAAAAGAAGCTGTATAAACGGTAATTAGAAACGGTCCCGCAGGAGCGGGACCCCCCGATTATTTATAAGTCCAATAAGCGGCTCCCGCCTGTACTGTGTCGGTAACTTGCGTGAATTTGCCGTTGGACCATTGCCAGATGGCTTGTGCGCCGAGATTTGCAGCATCTTGCGTGAAGAGCGACGGAGTGAACTGCCAGCCGGATTTATTGCTGGAAATCCAATATGGCGATGATTTCACCGTTCCAGTGAGAATCGTTTTTTCTTTGCAATAAATCCAATACGGCTGATGCAAGGCTAGCGTGTCCGTCGCGACATACGAACGTTTTTCGTATTTGAAGGCATGTATTTGGGCGAGTGTGTCGTCGTCTGGCTGGAAAAGGAGCGTAATGGCGTTAAAGCCTGGCTGAAGCGTCTGTGTCATTTCGATGTCATCTCCTGCGTCAAGATCGTCTCCTGCGATGATGATATGGGAGCCGTCTGCGATCATGGCCAATTCCAAAGCGGCTGTGGCTTCGGCGCCTTGGTAGATTGTAACGGTGTCGTTTGCGGCGAAATCATGGCTGAAGCTGTAGCTTTCCAGATTGCCGTCTGCTGTGGTGATGCCTGCTGACTGCGGGTTGCTGTCGGTAGCGAGAAGCATGCCGGACGACATGTTGAAATCGCCGCCATAGCAGAGGGCAGCGTACTCGCTTCCGTCCGTTCCGGCTGTGACGGAAAGCAAAGAGTTCGAGACGTATGCGTCGCCATTGATGAAAAGGCCATTCTGTGCAGCACGGATTTCCATATAGTTGTCAGTCATTTCAAGAAAATCCGTAGATATTCCATCCATTTGGGAGTCAATGTAGAATAATCCACCACTGATATCAATGGAAAGACAGCTGATTCCGTCTCCGCCAGATTCGATGGAGATGTAGCCGCCAGTGATCGTGATGGCACCTTCGGAGATGGTGTCACCGTCATCGGGCTCGGCCTTGAGACCGTCGTCGCCTGCGACAAGATTTAGGATGCCGCTGTTGACGATCAGTTGGTGGTCGCAGGAAATGGCGTCGTTGACAGTGGCTGTCGCATAAATGGTGATGTTGTTGAACGCCAGCGTGCCGTCTGCGCCGCCTTTGATGCCGTTTTTCGTATATGCATCGATGGAAAGTGTGGAAGTGCCGTCGAATGTGATGGTTGCACCGTCCTTTGCCTTGATGACGGCTTTGTCCGTGTTCTCGGTTCCGTCGGCGAGCATGGATTGGATGTTTCCGACGACGTTGATGGTGCAGGTGGTGGATTTGCCGATGAGGATGGGGGCGCCTTTTGTTTCGCTAGTGAGTGTAAGGCCGTTCAGTGTGATGACAACGTCCGTGAGAGATTTGGCTACTTGTATGGCACCATCTGCACAAGTGCCTGTGAAATCATACGTTCCGTTTGCCGTGATGGTGATGACCGTTCCGTCAATAGTGTATCCATTGTCCGAACCGGATGTTTTGGTGACGGCATCGTTTGTGAAGGTGAAAGCGGCTTGGTTTGTGTCGTCGTCATCGCCGCCGGATTCGCCACCGCCGGATTCGCCGCCACCAGTATTTCCGCCGAGATCTGCGAGAACGGACCGATCGATGGAACTGGCGACGGTTGCGACGGCGACGGGTGTTTTGGCGGAACCATACGAAGCCGTGGCAGAGGCGGAGGCCTTCTGCGTCCCGTTAATATATAGATAATAGGTCGTTCCAGATTTTAGAGCGGCGGAAGTGAAGACAATGTGATTCGCTGTTCTGACGGCGGTTCCGTTGTAGAGAACATTGCCCGACGCGTCTTTGATTTGGAGAGTGTTGCCTGCGCTGATGCTGATGGAGGAAGAAGATGAGCCGCCGCCACCGCCAGGCCTGCCCCAACCGCCGCCGGGGCCGCCTGGCCCCATGCCGCCGGAGGCTCCGAATGTGATGTAACACTGTGTACTGGCACTGGCGGAAGGCGTCTGTGCCATGCCGCTATAGCCGACAGCGCAGACAGTTCCGCCTGTGACGGTGATGGTTCCATCGGAGTCCAAAGCGGCGTTGTCATTCTGACGGGAACCGAAAACTTCGACATAACCGCCATAGATGTTGGTGGCGCCATTGGAGTCAAGCCCGTCGCCTTCGGAACTGACATAGACTGTTCCACCATATATATTTAGAGCAAAATTGGAAGAATTGTTGGAGAGGTTGGAATTGGCGGCGTTGATACCGTCGTCACTAGCGACCATGCTGATGTTTCCAGAGCAAATGTAGATTTTCGCGGCTTCGAGAGCTTCGTAGGATTTTTTGATGTTGATAACGGGGAAGTTCGCGTCGCCGTCTGTCGAACCGATGACGAGCGTGTTGTCTGCATGAATTCCGTCACCGCCGTTTTTTCCATTCTTTCCTGTCGTTGATGTGTAGATTTCGATGCTGCCGCCTGTGATTTTTGCCGCATTTTCGCAGTGAATGGCGTCATCGATGGAATTGAGCGTGAATGTTCCGCCTTCGATGACGAGGATGTCGTCGCATTTGATGGCTTTGGAGGTGTTGCCGTTGCCATCGAGCGTGCCATAGCCGCCGCCTGCGGTAACATTGAACACGCCGTCGGTGATGAGAATGTCGGCGTCTGCCTTGATGCCATGGCTGGTGGAATTGATGGTGAAAGTGCCGCCTTGAATGGTGAGGGCGGCTACGGAGGCGGTGTCCTCTTCGTCTAGAGCGGCGACAATGGCGTCATCCGCCGTCGTGAGAGTGTAGGTACCGCTTTTGAAAAGGATGTGATTGTCACAGGAAATGCCGTCGTTGACGGTAGTGGTGACATTGAGTGTGAGATCTTCGAAGACGAGTATGGCACCATCTCCGCCTTTGATGCCGTTCTTGCCGTTGGCGTTGACGGTCAATGTGCCTGTGCCGTTGAAAATTGCGGTTGAACCACTTTTGACTTTGATGACGGCGTTTTCCGCATTGGTGTTATCTGTATAGAGGTCGTCGTTGTTGTAGGAGGCGTCTGTTAGGGTGTTGGTAGTGCCGTCGGCTATGGTGATGGTGACGGTCGTGTCCTTTTTGACGACGAGCGGAGCGGTGGTCGTATTGGTGAGGGTAAGTCCATTGAGAACGATGGTCACGCCGTTCAGGCCTTTTGCGACGGCGATGGCACCGTCGTTGCAACTTCCGCTGAACGAATATGTTCCAGCTGCGGAAATGGTGACAGTCGTCCCCTTGACAGTGTAGTCTGTGTACGAGCCTTCCGTGACGGTGATCGTGTCATTGGAGAATACAAAGGACGTGGCGGTGTTTTCGTCGTTGGCTCTTGCCGCCATAAGAAGAATGAAGAGCAATAGAATGCAAATCGGTATATTTTTCATGGCGATCCTGTTTCTTGTTTGATGCAATGTCGCTATTAATATTCGATAAACGTGAAACCGTATCAAATATTGTGAAAGTAGCAGGTCGTTGGTGTCCATTTTGATTGACGGCAAATGCGATTATATTATTGTAAAGGTTGAATGATGACCATGATTGCTTGTTTTCAACAGGACGAAAAAGGAATCTTATGAAAATTGAAGACGCGTTGCTGACGTTGAATCCGTGCTATAAGACAGGGCGGAAGATCGAAGTGAAAGGGTTGATGTTGCATTCGGTTGGATGCACACAGCCGCACGCCATGGCGTTTGTGAAGTCGTGGAACAGCCCGGACTATGAACGCGCATGCGTCCATGGATTTATCGATGCGGAGACAGGCGTCGTCTATCAGACGTTGCCGTGGGCGCATCGCGGCTGGCATGGCGCGTCCGGCCCGAACGGTAGCGTGAACAACACGCATATCGGCGTGGAAATGTGCGAATCCGGCAGTCTGAAATACACGCATGGCGCGACGTTTGAATGCTCCAATCCGGAAGAAGCGAAGATGATGGCGAAACGCACGTTTGACGCTGCCGTTGAGCTATTTGCGTATCTCTGTAAAAAATATCGTCTGGATCCGCTGGAAGACGGTGTCATCATCTCCCACAAGGAAGGGCATGATCGCGGCGTCGCGTCTGGCCATGTCGATCCAGAGCATTTGTGGTCGCAATTGAACATGCCACTTTCCATGGATGTCTTCCGAAAGGCCGTGAAGGCGAAGCTGGACAGTGGCGATGTTTACTGCGACGAATATCCTACTCATTTGCAAGCGAAGGACTTGGCAGATTTGTCCGAAGAGGCGATTATTGAAAAGGTCGGCCCGTTATTCACGGCGGATCATCGCGCATACGGCGTCATGGCGGCCGTTTCGATGGCGCAGTTCATTCTGGAATCAGCCTATGGCAAATCGGAACTCGCGCAGAACGCAAACAACTGCTTCGGCATGAAAAAGACGCTTTCGGGCAACTGCTGGGGCGGCTCCGCATGGGACGGCGAATCGTTCTACACGAAGAAAACGACGGAGGAATACAAGGTCGGTGAGATTTCCATCATCACGGCTGATTTCCGCAAATATCCATGCGTGGAAGCGTCGATCGCGGATCATTCCGCCTATCTGCTCGGCGCGAAAAATGGCGACAAATTGCGCTATGAAGGAATCGCTGAACTGACCGATTACCATGATGTTGCTCAATGCATCAAGGATGGCGGTTACGCGACGTCCTCTACCTATGTGGAGAAGCTCTGCCGCATCATTGAGAAGTGGGATCTGACGAGATTTAATTTTCCCCCGAAATCTAGAATTCTAGAGGCCTAGAGGCCTAGAAAAATTTAGAAAAAAAAACGCCCGCGCATCAGTTGATGCGCGGGCGTTTGCATTGAAGCTAAGATCTTGTCAGTCGGTTACTTCCAGTCCCAATGGCAGTCAGCGGCGCCGACGGGGGTGCCATCCGGCAGGGGACCATAGAACTGACGCCAGTTCATGTAGCCGACATGGCCGTCAAAGAAGCTGACGTTCATGCCCTGCTTGTCATTGTGGCGCGGGACGGCGCGGCGGTTGTTGTCGTCACTGGCGGTGCCGAAGTAGGGGCCGCCCGCGACGGCGTTGGAGGTGTTGATGTAAACGGGAGCCATCCACTGCCAGTGGCAGCCCTTGGAGCCCATGGTGACCCATGTGGAGGGATTGTAGTTGCCGGCGACGGAGTCGCCGCAGTTCTGTGCATCCGTATGGTCGGATGTGTAAGACGGCGAGCCGACCATCGACAGCGGATAGGCCGTGTAGTTGCCGTGGAGGTTGCGGCTGCAGGCGTAGCCCATGAAATAGTCACCGTATTTCAGTTCCGGTCTGATGGGGCACTGTAGCATCTTCTTGTCACCAAGATAACCATTCAGATCCCAAACCTGATACCATGTCTTGCTGACTTCTTGGCCCCACCAGCCCCAGACGACCATGTTGGCATTGTCGTTGGCGTACATCATTTCCGTCAAGGCGATCTGCTTGAGGTTGCTTGTGCAGGAGATGGAGAAGGCTTTATCACGCGCCTTGGCGAGGGCGGGCAACAGCATGGCGGCCAGAATCGCGATGATGGCGATGACGACCAGCAATTCGATCAATGTGAAGTGTTTTTTCATGATGGCTCCTTTGGGTGTTGAGTCTTGTGATTATGGTTAAAACAAACTTTTCATAATGTTAAAGTAATAGAAAGAATACGTCTGTCAAATATTTTTCAGATAAAAAAATACTGGAATGCAGACCAATCATGTTTTTGTTGTGGAAAATGGAGCAAGCCACGCTACATTTTAATAAATTGACAATTGAAAGGCAACAGAACATGGAAGCGGATTTTCTCTATTTGAATGATGTCATACCAGACGCTATCATCGATTTGCGATATGCGTCCGATTACAATTTCGTCGGCAAGCGGATTGACGGCTATTTGTCGTCGCGTCCGAGCCTTGCTCGGCCTGCGGCGGAAGGACTTGCGGCGGCCGCAGAAGATTTCCGTAGTCTAGGCTACCGTATTCTGATTTTCGACGCATACCGTCCACAACGGGCCGTCGATCATTTCATCCGTTGGAGTCTGGATCCAAATGATTTAGGCAATCCAACGTTCTATGAAGGAACGCCTAAGAACGAAATCTTCGCCAAAGGCTTTTTGAGCAAACGCTCCGCGCATTCGCGCGGCAGCGCCGTCGATATAACAATCGTCCATCCTGATGGTTCACCTGTGGACATGGGCGGTGGTTTCGATTGGTTCAAGCCAGTCTCCTATACGGAATGTCCGGACATCACGGACGAACAGCGTGCCAACCGCCGTCTCTTGGCGAAAGTCGTGACGGCGCATGGCTTCAAATCCATCACGACGGAGTGGTGGCATTTTAAGCTAATCGATGAACCGTATCCGGATACCTTCTTTGATTTTCCTGTGCAATAGCAACTTGTCCTTTTTGTCCTTTCTGTCGCTTTAGTCCCTTTAGTCTCTTTATTTCCTTCAAAAAAGGCCTTATTCCCATGAACAAAGAACTTCTTTCCAACGTTTCGATTGAAAATCTCCGCCGCGACTTGTTCTATTTTTGCCGCGATCCGTTCACCTTCCGCACAGTCTCCTACACGGCACCGTGGCATGAGAAGAATTCGCTGGATGAAATCGATGATTTCATCTTCGCGGAACTGAAGAAATACGCGGATGATGTAAAAAAGCATCCGAACAAGATTCAGGCGTTCCGTTGCAACAGTAGCAGACCATTGCATCATTGGTATGATTCGCCGCATCCGGAAGATCCATGGTATGACGCGAACAGCATCCAAGTGACGCTGCCAGGTTCGGAGAAGCCCGATGAAATCATCCAATTGATTTC
>JAEEGH010007150.1_pt1 | contig 27004 bp, 20 predicted proteins | sample 9134181 | NCBI WGS metagenome assembly JAEEGH01 (sample SAMN16246544, study PRJNA631951) | gut metagenome | biome: gut microbiome; feature: rumen; material: DP-attached | host: Bos | place: Iran: Karaj | collected 2018-10 | reverse complement strand
GAGATAGAATGTGTTCGTCAGTGTGCGGGCAAGATTGATCGCGCGGTCGACGATGGCGAGGCGCGCCGTGTTGACCGGAGCGTTGCCGTCCTCGAGGGAGATCGAGCAGGGCATGCCGCCGACGACATAATGCGGATGCGGGTTCTTGCCGCCGAATACGACGTGGGGCGTGACGAGCTCACGCTGCTTGTCGAGCATTTCCAGGTAATGCGCCACCGCCATCAAGTGAACCTCGGGCGGCAGCAGCTGATAGTCGGGATGGTCCCACCACTGGGCGGCGAAAATGCCCAGCTGACCGCTGGAAACAATCGCCTGCACCTTGTCCTTGATCGCCTTGAAATAGGCGGGCGTAGCCTCCGGGAACTCTTTCGGATACGCCTCGGTGTCCGAGGTATCGGGCGCGCGGAAGGGGAGCTGATAGGTGTTCAGCACCGTATTTTGCAGATTTGCCGTCGCCGCGGGGTCGGCCTTCAGCGCTTCGACGGGGCTGACCCAGTCAAGGGCGTGCAGATGATAGAAATGGACGATATGATCCTGCACCGTCAGCGATGCCGCCATGATGTTTCGGATATAATTTGCGTTCTTCGGGATCTTGATGCCAAGGGCGTCCTCGACGGCGCGTACCGACGCCAGTGCGTGGGCCGTCGTGCAGACGCCGCAGATGCGCTGGATATACGCCCAAGCATCCCGCGGGTCGCGCCCGTTCATGATGAGCTCCAGACCGCGCCAGGCCGTGCCGCTGGAAAGCGCGTCCGTGACCTTGCCGCTGCCTTCGTCCACCGTCATTTCCACGCGCAGGTGTCCTTCGATGCGCGTGACCGGATCGATCGTTACGTGTTTCATTTATGCGCTCCTCCCTCTGCTTCGGCTTCTTTGGCCTCGCGCTTCTGCTTCTGGATGACGCTCATCGCGCCGTGGAGGGCGACGCCCGCCGTCGAGGCGATAGCGAGGCCCGCGCCGATGGTGTCCACGTCGCCCAGCGGCCCGTATTTCGGCAGACGCTCCGAGAAGGATGCGCCGGAATCCCAGAAATTGTTGTTCGCGCAGCCGATGCAGGCCGCGCCCGACTGGATAGGATAGCTCATGCCCTGATACCAGCGAAGGTTGCCGCAGGAGGCATAAGTCTCCGGTCCGCGGCAGCCGAGACGATACAGACACCAGCCCGCTTTCGCGCCCGCGTCGTCATAGCGGTCCGCGAACATGCCCGCGTCGAAGAACGGGCGGCGGTAGCAGGTATCGTGAATGCGGTTGCCGAAGAATTGTTTCGGGCGGTTTTCGCTGTCGAGAGGCGGCAGCTTGCCAAAGAGAGCGAGGTGCATGACCACGCCTGTCATAACCTCGGGAATCGGCGGGCAGCCCGGCACGTTCACGAGGGGCTTCATGCCGACGTAATGGCCGACGCCGCTGGAGCCGGTCGGGTTCGGCTTCGCGCCCTGTATGCCGCCCGACACCGCGCAGGTGCCATAGGCGATGATCGCCATCGCGCCTTTGGCGACGCGCTGGAACGTATCGACGAAGGGCTTGCCGCCGGACATGCAGTAAACGCCGTTGTCCGTGGTCGAGACCGCGCCTTCCACCGCTAAGATGTAATTGCCCGAGTATTTCTTGATCGTTTCCTCCAAATGATGCTCGAACGGCTCGCCGCAGGCCGCGCTCAAAAGATGGTCGTATTCGAGCGCGATGCTCGTCAGCACAAGGTCGGACGCCAGCGGCGACGCCGAGCGGATAAACGCCTCGTCGCAGCCCGTGCATTCATGGCCGTGCAGCCAAATCACGACCGGCAGAGGCTTCTTTTCCGCCGCCTCCACCACTTTCGAGACCATGTCTGTCGAAAGCCCCATCAGGCTCGTCAGCGCGACGCACCCCTTGATGAAGCTGCGGCGGCTTAATCCCCGCCGGAGGTAGGCTTCCCATAAGCTTTCCCGTTTTTCCACAGCGCTTCCCCCTTGTGCTATGTCGTTTGGATTCTTCGGCTTACATAGATAATTTTAATACGAAACCGCCGAAACGTAAAACAATACTTATTTCTTATTTTGACATAGATGCGAAAAATCCTCCTTTTGAATTCATCTTTTTTGAAGTATTCAGGAAAAGATTGAAAAAACGGAACATACTTTATATAATGGAAAAAACGACGGCACGGAGGAACAGATGGAAAAGGGCGAAGATTTTTTCCTGCGGGACAATCAGGCAATCGAACAAAACGACGCGCTTTCGGAGAAAAGCAAGCGGCGGCTGAACCGCTCGAAGGCGGAGAACACGGTCAAGGCATACGGCGCCGACTGGCGCGATTTCCTCGACTGGTGCGCGGCGCATGAGAAGGCGCCGCTGCCTGCCGAGCCGGAGACAATCGTGAACTATGTCAGCGACCTTGCGGACAATGCGAAGGCGAACACCGTCGCGCGCCGCGTGACCGCGATTTCGGAAAACCATATCGCGGCGGGCTACGACGGGGAAAAGAACCCCGCCAAGAACGGCGTCGTGCGCGCCGCGGTAGCGTCCATTCGGCGCGAGAAGGGGACGTTTCAGCAGGGCAAGTCGCCGATTCTTTTGGAGACGCTGCCGCTCCTTGCGGACTGCTTTCAGGGCGACAGCCTGCCGACGCTTCGCGACCGGGCGCTGATCCTCTTGGGCTTCGCCGGCGCGTTTCGTCGCTCGGAGCTCGTCGCCGTGCAGGTGGAGAATTTGACGTTTTCCCCGCAGGGGCTCGTCGTGTTCATTCCGAGGGCGAAAGGCGACCAGACCGGCAAAGGCAGCAGCGTCGCGATTCCCTATGCGCCCGACGCGACCATTTGCGCCGCCCGCGCCGTGCGGGACTGGATCAGCCGCGCGGGACTGAGGACAGGGCCGCTGTTCCGAGCCTTCAAGCGAAACGGAGAACTTCGCGACGCGCCGCTTTCCGATAAATCCGTCGCGCTGATCGTGAAAAAATACGCGCGCATGGCGGGTTTCGACGAAGCGCAGTTTGCAGGCCACAGCCTGCGCCGGGGCTTCGCCACCAGCGCCGCCCAGCACGACATCGGCGTCCTCGATATCATGCGCCAGACGAGGCACAAATCCGAAAAAATGGTGCATCGGTACATCGAGCAGGGGACGCTGTTCAAGGATAATCCGCTGGGAAAGATGTATCGGGACTGACAAAAAACATCCCGTCGGGAGCGAAATTGCTTCCCGGCGGGATGTTTGTTTTGCAGTTTCTTTATGCGAAGTTTAACATATCAAGGAGATTTTGCGCCGGCTCCATTTTGACTTTTTCCGAGGTCGGCGCGTCCGGGGGCGCGGCGGCGTTGGAGACGGGGACGAGGCGCGGCTTCTTGCGGTATTGCTCGACAATCTTGCCGTTTTCCGTCGTCGTGACGAGGATCGTGCCGTCGCCCATGACGCGCCTGATCGTTTCCGGTGTTTCGACGGAAGGGCGGAGAGTGCCGCGTTCCTCCGCGTCGCGGCGCAGCGTGTCAATTTCCTCGATATCTTCCCGCTCTTTCTCCATGCGCTCCAAGTCGTCCTTGATGGAAGCCATCTTTCCTGCGAGGATTTCCGCGTAGGTCTTCGCGACGTCGCTCTTCTTTTCCTGACGCGCGGAACGGGGAGTCGTCTCGGAAAAGGCTGAGGCGCCGGAGCTTATATTTTGCGTCCATAAGTTGTTATCGGTCATGGTCATTCCCTCTCTTTCGATACATGCTTCCATTTATATATCGAATCATTTCCGGGAAAAGTTAATAGGGATTTTTGGCGGAAAAAATGCGCCCGGCTCATGGAGCGGGGCGCGCTTTTGTCATTTCTGTGAGTTCCGCGTATTTTTCCGGCGCGAGGCGGCGGATTTCCTCTTCGCTTTTGCCGAAGGCCCAGCCTACGCCGACGCCGCCGTGGGCGTTGTCGCAGCTTGACGTCCAGCCGCCTCGATACGTTACGAAGAACCGCCCGTCGTCCAGCGCGACGTCGTTCTTCGTGTCTTCGGCGAAGCGCAGGCAGATTTTCGTGTATTCCTCGACGGTCAACGAATCATCTCCTTTTTGCACTTTGGCAGACGTCAAATTTCTGTGGTAGGAAAGTAAGAAAGTTGGAAAGTAGGAAAGTTGGATTTTCCTACTCCAAAAATTTCAGAACCATTTTAGAAGCGGAAATCCCTCATGCCGTCGTGAAGTTCTTTCAGGTATTCCGCCGCTTTCGCGCGGACGGCCGGGCTGGGGATTTCTTCCATCTGCGCCTTGATGACGGCCTCGCCCTTTTTCTGGGTTTCCTCGCTGGCGTAGTCTTCGAGGTATTCCTTCAGCGTCATCAGCGCGTTGGGCAGGCAGCAGTTCTTGATCTGCCCGCTCTTGCAGAGCGCCATGAAGCGGTCGCCGGTGCGCCCGGCGCGGTAGCAGGCCGTGCAGAAGCTCGGCACATAGCCGAGATCCAGCAGCCACTGGACGACCTCGTCCAGCGTCCGGGAGTCGTTCACGTCGAACTGGGCGGAGTTCTCCTCCGGCTTCTCCTTTTTCTCGTAGCCGCCGACGCTGGTGGAGGATGCGCCGGAAATCTGCGAGATGCCGAGATCGAGGACGCGCTTGCGGCTTTCCTCGGATTCCCGCGTCGAAACGATCATGCCCGTGTACGGCACGGCGATACGAATCACCGCGACGAGCTTCGCGAAGGTGTCGTCGTCGATGGCGTTGGAGAACGTGGAAGGGTCGATGTCGTCGGCGGGGCGGATGCGGGGCACGCTGATGGTGTGCGGCCCGACGCCGTGCACCGCCTCTAAATGCTCGGCGTGCATCAGCAGCCCGACGAAATCATAGCGGTAGAGATTCAGCCCGAAGAGCACGCCGCAGCCCACGTCGTCGATGCCGCCCTCCATGGCGCGGTCCATGGCCTCGGTGTGCCAAGCGTAGTCGTGCTTCGGCCCCGCCGGGTGAAGCTTTTCATAGTTTTCCTTGTGGTACGTTTCCTGAAAGAGGATATAAGTACCGATGCCCGCTTCCTTCAGGCGACGGTAGTTCTCCACCGTCGTCGCGGCGATATTGACGTTCACGCGGCGAATCGCGCCGTTTTTGTGCTTGATGGAGTAAATCGTCTTGATGCTCTCCAGCACGTATTCGATCGGATTGTTCACCGGGTCTTCGCCGGTCTCCAATGCAAGCCGCTTGTGCCCCATGTCCTGCAGCGCGATGACTTCGCGGCGGATTTCCTCCTGGGTCAGCTTCTTGCGGCGAATGTTCTTGTTCTTCGCATGGTACGGGCAATAGACGCAGCTGTTGATGCAGTAATTCGACAGATACAGCGGCGCGAACAGCACGATGCGCTGTCCGTAGAGCTCTTCTTTGATTTTCTTCGCCAGCGAGAACATTTTCTCGTTGAGGTCGGGCAAATCGCAGGCCAGCAGCACCGCCGCCTCGCGGTGCGTCAGCCCTTTGCAGTCCACGGCCCGGTCCAGCAGTCCTTCAATCAGGGCGCGGTTCGACTTGTTTTCCTCGGCGTAGGCGAGGGAGTCCATGATTTCGCCGTGATGAATGAATTCCTCGGCGTGCGGGGATTTCGGATCGTATTTCAAGTTTTCCATGATATCACTCCTCATCGTCAGCGGTCTTCGTATAGACCGTCTTCGTGCTGACGTCTTTCAGCGCGCCGAGCTTGCCCGAAAGCGCGCTGACCACGTCCGCCGGAGCGTCCAATACGACGCTGATGACGGAAATGCCGCGCTTCTTGTAGGGCACGCCCATACGCCCGATGATGTAGTCGCCGTACTCGTGCAGGAGCGCGTTCATCTTCTCCGCCGCGGAACGGTTGCTGACGATGATGCCGATCAAGGCTACTCTGTTTTCCATAATGAATCCCCCCGTAATATCATTGCGTGAAAAAATAAAAACCCCCCGCAAGGCGTCGCAGGGAGTTCCTTCGTTTGCATTTTTCCCGCGCTCGGCGTCAGAAAGAATCTGTGCGGAACAGATTCGGGCCTTCCGCCTTGCTTTGGGGTATTATAGCATGGAAAGGGGGACAAGGCAACCGGAATCGTTGCAGAAATAAGTCGGTGCGGAACCAGCCGGAGCTGCATGATTTATCCCAACAGCGGCTGGTCGAAGGCAAACAGCGTTTCGTTGACGGCGAAGACGTCGTATTTGCGGTTCTCGATGAAATACTCGACGATGACGTCGGCTTTGCTGCTGTGGGAGAGGGCGTAGCCCGCGCGGCCGATGAAGTCCTTCGTCTCGTCGAGGTTCAGCTCCAGCGCCACGGCGAAAGCCAGCGCGGCGGCTTTGCTGGGCTGGAATTGGGGATTGTTGCGAATCTTGGCGAAGTGCTTGCGGTCCACGTTGGCGCATTTGTAAATCTCCGAATCGGTTTTGCCCTTGGCCTCGATGAGCCGCAGGAGCGCTTCGGAGAAGGATTCTCTTATTTTACCCGGCGGTTTGGCAGGAGCGTTTTTTCTGCCCTTTTCCGGCGATGCTTCGACATACCGCTCGTCGAGGTATTTTTTCACTGCGGCGAAGCGTTTGTCGGAGATTGTGAAGGATTTCTGGTCGAAAATGACCAAATAAACGTCGAGGTCGTGGGCCTGCAAGAATTTTCGGATGGTCTTTGTCGCCGTTTCCATGGCGATGGCGGGCGGGCAGCGGAATATGCCCGCCGAGATCAGCGGGAAGGCGATGGAGGTGCAGCGGCGCTCCACGGCGAGACGCAGGGATTTTTCGTAGCAGCTGGAGAGGAGGGCTTTCTCGTCGTGTTTTCCGTCCCGCCAGACGGGTCCGACGGTGTGGACGACGTAGCGCGCGGGCAGGAAGAAGGCGGAGGTGATGGCCGCGTCGCCTGTGGCGATGTCGCCGATTTCCTCCCGGGCGCGCAAAAGCCCCGGTCCCGCCGCTACATGAATGGCGCGGTCTACGCCGCCGCCCACGAGGGCGTGCGGATTCGCGGAGTTGACGATGACGTCCGCTTTGATTTTCGTGATGTCGTTTTTGACGAGGTAGAGGGGCATAGCGTACAGTCCTCCTTAATTGGTTTTTTGATTCAATTTCCATTGACGACGATATTATGCAGATTTATAATTATCTTTGGAAAAATTCAATTTGCATTTTGTATGCAATGCATCCATAAAATTGTGAATTAGGCTGAGCTGCAGCGTGTTTCAGGAGGGTTTCAGGCCATGAAACAATATCAGTTTACCTTTCAGGATGACAAGACCCTTGAAAAAGAACTGCGAAAACTACGGCAATGGGTCAAAAGCAGCCTCTGTTCCAATGTGATGATTCAGTTTTTTACTGAAATCGTGGATCAAAGCCGGGTCGAGCATGTATGCGAGACCATTGGGCGGATGATGCCGGATGCTCTTTACGCAGGCTGCTCGACGAATGGGAATATCGTGAGCGGGGAGTTTTCAAGCGGGTCGATCGTGGTTGTCTGCACGATGTTTGAATACCCGTCCACAAAAGTGGAATTGCTGCAATATCCGATGACGCAGGATACGCAGGACAGCGTTGCCGAAAAACTCGCGGGCGAGGTTGAGAAACGGCCGTGGGTCAAGGCGGTGGAGATGCTTGTCACGATTCGCGGCATGTCGATGACGACGCTTTGCGACGGACTTGTCCGTGTCCGGCCGGAGGTACAGATTTTTGGAGGCGGGGCTTTCTGCGAGGTCCTGGGAAACACTGACGCCTGCGTTTTTTCCAAAACAGGAGGATATACGGAGAACGGCGTCGTGTTTATCCTTTTCGGCGGCGACGATTTCCATGCCGAGAGCTCCTACGTCACCGGCTGGAAACCGCTTGGCTCCTTCATGGACGTCACTATGGCGGAAGGATGCGATCTCAAGGAATTGAATCATCGTCCGGCGTATGAAACGTATTATAAGTACCTGCATATTCGCGACGACGAATATTTTTTCAACAATACGCTGGAATTTCCTTTCTTTTACCGACAGAACGGGATCGACATCATGCGCGCCCCGGTCTCAAGCAATCTGGACGGTTCGCTGACTATGACTTCGGATATAAGAGAGGGCGTACAGGTGAGGCTTGCCTATGGCGATCCGTGGACGATTCTGGATTCCGTATGGAAAGAGGGAAACAGATTCCTAAAATTTGCGCCGGAGTGCATCTTCGTCTTTTCCTGTGCGGCGCGCCGTACGTTTTGGGGTAATAGCGAGGTGGGAAAAGAAACCGAGCCATATCAGATGATTGCCCCCACTTCCGGTTTTTATACCTCCGGGGAGTTCCTGCGGACGAACGGTCATGTCAATCAGCACAATGTGACGCAGGTGATTGCCGCCATGCGGGAAGGCGAGGCGAAAGAGAATTCCGCTGTGGAATTCCACAAGGCGGAACGTGATATCGAGGGCAAGGTTTCCATGATCAACCGGCTGGCCACATTCATCACAGCCACCACGGAAGAACTGCAAGAGGCGAACCGAAAGCTCAGGGAACTGGCTGTCACTGACGGGATGACCGGGGTCGGCAACAAGACCGCTTATCTGGAAAAAATCGATTCCCTCAATAAGGCGATTGGTATGGGGACGGCTTCTTTCACTGTTTTCATGTTCGATCTGAACAGGCTGAAAGAGATCAACGACGAATACGGACACGAGTGCGGCGACCTCGCGATTGCCGATACGGCGGCCATGCTGAAAACCGTGTTCGGAAAAGATAATCTCTACCGGATCGGCGGCGACGAGTTTATTGCTATCATGGACGCAATGCAGCAGACCGATATAGAGCGGTATTTCCAGGATTTTGACAAAGCGATGGCGTCGAATATCCATGCGGACAAGCCCTACAAAGAGCTGCTGTCCGTTTCAAAAGGAGCCGCCGTTTTCCGTCCCGGAGAGGATAAGGAGTATCGGGAAGTCTTCGGCCGGGCGGATCAGGCCATGTATCAGGAAAAGGCTACCTATTATACGAAGCATGACCGCCGGAAACACAGAACCTGACTTTTACTCCGTCCATTTATCCGTGAAGGCGAATACTTTCGGGAAGTAGTTTTTCGCCTGATAGAGCGCGCCGTGACCGATTTTCTCTATGACCAGCTTCTCTTTTGCGGGAGATGGGGAGGCGTCGTAAAGCGTCTGCATCATAGTGAAGGGGACGAGGCGGTCGGCTGTGCCGTGAATGAAGAGGATGGGCAGGCGGGAGTGCCGGAGGGCTTCGACGGGCGCCGCCTTTCGGAAGGAGAAGCCTGCGCGATGCTCGCAGACGAGGTCGGCGGCGTCGAGCAGCGGATAGGCGGGCAGGGAAAGCAGCTTGTCAAGCTCGATGGCGAAAAGATCATAGATATTTGCGTAGCCGCTGTCTTCTACGACGGCGGCTACGTTTGTCGGGAGCCTGTTTTCGCCCGCCGCGAGCATGACCGCCGCCGCGCCCATGGAAACGCCGTGGAGTACGATGCGCGCTTCGGGATCGGCGGATACGATGCGCCGCGCCCAGTCGGCGGCGTCGCGGGCCTCCAGCGCGCCCATGGTGGTATAGACGCCATCGCTGGAGCCCGACGCACGGAGGTCCGGCGTCACGACATGATAGCCGTGGGCGAGGTACGCGGTCGCGTAGCTCCAAACATGTGCCTGCGTCAGGCCGTAGCCGTGGAGTATCAGCACCCAGCGGCGGCTGTCCTGCTCGGGCTCGAAATGCGTCGCCCGGAGGGTGAGGCCGTCGAAGGAGCGGAGCGTCCAGCTTTCCGCGTCGAAGTTCGGCTTCGGCGCCGGGCGGATGGCCCTGCCGTTGCCCTCGATGGCGCTGCGGAATATGGCGGGAGGCGCGTCGGGATTGTCGCTGGTTCCGCGTTTCAGCGCAAGGTCGATAAAGAAGCATCCCGCGAGATAAGCGGCGCCCGCGCAGAGAGCAGCCGCCGTGAAGAGCGCGGTGAAAATCGCCGTCGAAAGGACGGCGAGCCAGGTTTTTTTCAAATCAGTCATCTGCTTTCAAAAAGGAACCGCGCCCGTGTCCGCAACAAGGGCGCGGTTTTGTTTTATTGGTTTTTCTGCCGCCGTTTCTGTATCAGAATGGACAGCCCGAAAATGGCGAGGCCGCCGAGGTCGGTGACGGCGCCGGGAATGATCATCAGCAGGCCGCCGCCGAAAAGCACGACGCGCTCCAGCATGTTCATGTCCGTGACCAGGTGGCCGATCAGCGACGACGAAAGAGCGATCATGCCGACCATCGCGGTGATGAGGGTTTGCACGAGCGCCAGCGGCGTCGCGTCGATCATCAAAATGACCGGGGACAGGACAAAGATATAGGGAATGATGAACGCGGCAATCGCCAGCTTCGAGGCGTTGACGCCGGTTTTCAGCGCGTTGCCGCCGCTGATGGCCGCGCCCGCGTAAGCGGCGAGCGCAACGGGGGGCGTCACGTCGGCGATGATGCCGAAGTAAAAGACGAACATGTGGGCCGCCAGTACCGGGATTCCCATTTGCACGAGGGCAGGGGAGGCGATGGTCGAGGTGATGACGTAGTTCGCCGTGGTGGGAACGCCCATGCCCAGCAGCAGAGCCGTTATCATGGTAAAGAACATGGTCGGGAGCAACAGGCCGCCCGCGAAGGAGAGCAGCGCGGAGGCAAGCTTCAGGCCGACGCCGGTTTTCGTGACGACGCCGATGATGATGCCCGCCGAGGCGCAGGCCACCAACACGCCTAAAACGGATTTCGCGCCTTTTTCCAGTCCGATGACGACGTCGATGGGTTTCATGCGCGTGGATTTCCGCAGGCTGGACGCCAAGATGGAAAGCACGATGGCGAACAGCGCCGCGCGCATCGGCGTGTAGCCGGATACGAGCAGGTAAACGATGACAACCAGCGGCAGCGCCAAATGACCGCGCTCCCGGAAAATGTCCCAAGCGTTGGGCAGTTCCTCACGGGGCATTCCTTTCAGGTTCTTGCGCTTCGCCTCGAAATGGACGCCGAGCCAGACGCCGGTGAAATAAAGCGCGGCGGGAATGACTGCGGCTTTTACGATCTCCACATAGGGGACGCCGACGAACTCCGCCATGAGGAAGGCCGCCGCGCCCATGACCGGGGGCATCAGCTGACCGCCGGTGGAGGCCGCCGCTTCCACGGCGCCCGCAAATTCCTTGTCGTAGCCGAGCTTCTTCATCATCGGAATCGTGAAGCTGCCCGTGCCCGCCACGTTCGCGACGGAGCTGCCGGAGACGGTGCCCATGAGGCCGCTGGAAAGCACGGCCACTTTCGCCGGACCGCCGCTGGCCCAGCCCGCGATCGCGTTCGCCAGGTCGATGAAGAATTTTCCGAGGCCGGTGGATTCAAGATATGCGCCGAACAGGATGAAAAGGAAGATGAACGTCGAGGAGACGCCTAAAGGGATGCCGAAAATGCCTTCGGTGGTGTAGAAGAGATGACCTACGAGCTGCTGCGGCGTCAGGCCGCGATGGGCGAGCATGCTGGGCATCTCAGGGCCGAGAAAGGCGTAAGTGAGGAACAGCAGCACGACGCAGACCATCGGGATGCCGACGACGCGGCGCGTGGCCTCGATGACCAGCAGCACGCCGACGAGCCCCACGAAAAAGTCCGTGTCCGTCACCGTTCCGGCGCGCAGCACCAGCTCCTTGTATTCGATGACCAGATAGGCGGGAGCCGCCGCGCCTAAGAATGCCAGCACATAGTCGATAATGTGCAGCCCTTTCCCCTGACGATTGGGGAAGGTGGGGTACAGCAAGAACACCAGCGCAAGGCCGAATCCCAAATGTATGGCCCGCTGGAGCTGGGCGTCAAGCACGCCGAAAACCGCCGTGTAGAGCTGGAATACTGAAAAGACGATAGCCAGCGCGGAAACGAATTTCGCCATGAAGCCGGTATGCTCGAAGGCGTTCGATTCTTTGTCGTACTTTTTCAGCGCGTCCTCCGCTAATTGTTGATGCTTATTGTCGGTCGTCATAAATATTCAGCCCTTTCAGGGTAGTTCATATCGGTTCAACCAGAGCCGCCAGCGCGGCAGGATTTTCACGAAAATCAAGCTGCCGACGGGGACGCGGTCGGAGAGGCGTATTTCTTCGTCGGGCAGGAAAATGGTCAGGTCGGTGGCAAGCCCCGGACGGAACTGGATTTCCGGTAAGGGGCGGTTCATGCCGTCCATGACGAAAGCGTCGCCCTCGCGCCGAAAGGAACCGTCTGTCGGCAGGAAGGGGAGCCCTACGCCGAAGGACCGGTAGCGCGTCCGAAGCAGTACAAAGCCGTCCCGCGCGTCGTTTACGGCGAAGAATTCTTCCACCGGCGTTTTTTGCACCGAGTGAATGAAGCGCGTCGAGAATTCCGTGCCCGCGTCGGCGGGGCAGGAGGCCAAGAGGCCGTCTTCCGCGATCACGGCAAGACGGGGACGCGTCGCCGTCCACAGGAATGCAAGAGCGATTACGGCGACAAGCAAGAAGAAACGGGCGTTGAAAAACGCCCGTCTTTTTCCTGCCGCTGTTGCTTTGCGTCTCATTTCTTGAGGAACTGCTCCGCGCCGCCGTTCATCTTGACGGACATGCCGTTCATCGCGCCTTCCTTCGTAATCAGCTTGCCGACGGAGTGCGCGGATTTGAGGCGATCAAGGTTCGTGAAGAGGGCTTTTGCGATTTCGCCGCCCAATGCGTCGTCCATCTTATCCGTGGTGACGAGCATCGCCATAACGGATACTGCGGAAACGTCCTGGTCAAAGCCTGCGTAAGTGCCTGCGGGAATTTTCGTCTTCGTGTAGAACGGATATTTCGCGATCAGTCTGTCAGCCGTGGCGGAGTCCACCGGAATCAGGCGGACTTTGCGCTGGGAGGCGATATCCTGAATCGCAGCCGTCGGATAGCCGGCCGTGACGAAAGCCACGTCCACGTTTCCGTCCTTCAGCGCGCTCGCGGCTTCACCGAAGGAGAGGTACTGCACCGTGATATCGGCATAGGCCACGCCATAGGCTTCCATAATCTGACGGGCGTTCGCTTCGGTGCCGCTGCCTGCCGCGCCGACCGCTACGCGCCGGCCGCGGAAGTCGGCCACCGTCTCGATGCCGCTGTCCTGCAGGGTAACAATCTGGCAGGTCTCGGGATACAGCGTCGCGATACCGCGCAGGTTGTCCATCTTCTTATCCTTGAACATCTCGGTGCCGTTGGATGCGTAATAGGTGAGGTCGTTCTGCACGATGGCGAGATCGACGGAGCCGTCTTTCAGCATATTGATGTTCGCTACCGAAGCGCCAGTGGACTGCGCGCTGGCGTTCATGCCGGGGATGGACTTGTTCAGGATTTCAGCCATCGCGCCGCCGATCGGGTAATAGGTGCCCGCCGTGCCGCCCGTGGCGATGTTGAGAAATTTCTTGGCGTCGCTCTTCTTCTCGCCGCCGCCACCGCCGCCGCAGCCGACCAAGGCTGCCGTCGCGATCATCAGGAGCGCGCAGAGCAGAGCGATTTTTCCGAAGCCTGTCTTTTTCATAATAATTCCTCCTACATAAAGCTTCCGTAAACTCTGTATGTGATTATAGCACAGGAATATAAAAATGTGAATAGTAAGTATATCAAAAAAGCTATGGGAAAAAATATTCGTTTATTTCGAGAGCATCGAAATTTTTGAAGTAGGAAAGTAAGAAAGTAGGAAAGTTGGAAATTCCTACCGCAGAAATTTGCACCTATAAAAATTTGGCCTTCCCCGAACAAGGGAAGGCCAAGGAAATGCTGAATGATTCAAATTTGTGTCCTTTACCAGGCAAGGCGTCACCAGCCGCTGGACGAGCCGCCGCCGCCGGAGCTTCCGCCGCCGAAACCGCCGCCGCCTCCACCGCCGCCGCTGCTCCAGCCACCGCCGCCGGAATATCCGCCGCCCCCGCCGCCTCCGCCGCCGAAGTGGATGAAATCGGTCAGATCGACGGCGCCGGAAGTCAGAAGGAACAGCAAAAGCGCGAACAGCATAAAGACCAGGCGAAGCATTTGCCAGAGGCACCAGAAAAGCGCGCCGATCAGCAGGAGGCCGATGGGGATGCCGAGCAAAATCTCCGGCCATGACCAGTCTTCGTCGTCATCCACGGAAGAAGATGGTTTGGGGCTTGTTGCAACGGCTGCCGCGCCGACGCTTTCCGGCGGAGCCATGTTCTCCGCCTCGTAGGCCTTTTGCGTCAGCTTGCCGTAAGCGGCGAGAATCGCGGGCGAATATTTGCCGGCGCGAAAGTCCGCTTTCATGCCGTCCAGCACCGAGCCGGCATAGCCGTCGGTAATCGCGCCCTCGAGGCCGTAACCGACTTCGATGCGGAATTTCCTGTCTTCTTTCGCAATCAGGAGCAGCACGCCGTTGTTTTTCTTCTTGTCGCCGATGCCCCATTTGCGGAACAGTCGGTTCGCGTAGTCTTCAATGGAGTCAGGCCCAAGGGAATTCATCGTCACCACGACGACCTGAGCCTTCGTCGTCTGGTCGAGCTCGCGGCCCATGGCGAGGATTTTCTGCCGGTCCTCGGCCTCCAACATGCCCGCGTCGTCCACGACATAGATGTCCTGCGTCGGCGGGGGCAAAACCGCCGTCTCCGCAAAGCACAAGCCGGACAAAACGAGCAAACAGGAGAACAAACATATTAAAAATGAAGAAGCCTTTTTAACTCCACTCTTCACTCTCAACACTCCACTCTTAAGGAAACACTGAATAAGTCGATTTATGTACCTGTCGAGGGATTTTTTCGTCAGGCAAGGAAGATAGCGCGAAAGCGTAGCATCGCTACGTCGAACGCCATCTGACGCAGCATGACGGAAAAAGACCCGGCAGGGGCGTGGAGGGACTTGTTCAGTGTTTCCTTTTAATTACCATCCGCCGGACGAGCCGCCTCCTCCCGAGCTTCCGCCGCCGGAACCTCTGCCGGACGAGCCGCCGCTGCCGCCGCCGTAAATCAAACCTTTCAGCAGTCCCCTCCAGCCGTTGGAGAAAACGTCAATCCAAGGGCCGAAGAAGCTGCCGCCCACCAAGTCGTCCCGCCAATCGACAAAGCCGGAGGTCAGGAGGTACAGACTCCACCAGGCCGTAAGGAGAATCAGATTGGCGATCGTGCAGGCGATTAACCGGAACAAAATCAAGACAAGGACGACGCCCGCGATGAAGACGAGGTACGCCAGGACGTCCAGCAACGTGTCTTCCATAAGTCCCGCTCGTTCTAAAATTCAACCTTTGGCACGGTATGGGCCGCTTCCTCTGCCGCGAATTGCTTCATTGGCGTATAGCCCAGCATGCCCGCGAACAGATTGCCGGGGAAGGTCTCGATTTTCACGTTGTATCGCTTGATAGCCTCGTTGTAATCCCGCCTTGCCACGGAGATACGGTTTTCCGTTCCTGCGATCTCGCGCATCAGCTCCGTGAAATGGGCGTCCGCTTTCAGATTCGGGTAATTTTCCGCGACGGCAATCAGTCGTCCCAGAGCGCCGGAAAGCTGGTCGTTGGCCGCGGCCATTTCTTCCGGCGTTTTCGCGCCCATGACCCGCGTGCGCGCGTCGGTGACTTCCTTCAGCACGTTTTCTTCATATTTCATATAACCTTTGACCGTGGAAACGAGATTCGGGATCAGGTCGGCCCGCCGCTGGATTTGGTTCTCCACCTGTCCGTACTGCGCGCCCACTTCGATGTACGCGGTCTTCAGCGAATTGTAGGTGCCGATGCACGATCCGCCGATCAAGAGCAGAACGCCTAAAATAACGCCTAAAATATGCATGGTTTAGTCCTCCGTTTCGTTGCATGGATATTCTATCCATAATAATAGCGAAATGAATCGCCGCGCGCAAGACCGCGGGGACATTTTACCCATAAGAAAGCTCCGCAATTTGCGGAGCTTTTCGCACGGCAGCAATATTTTATCAATAACCTTCCTATTTTGAAGAGTCCGCCTTTTCCGTTCGCGCCATAATTTCCTCGCGGTGTTCCTGCTCGTAGTCGAGAATCGCCCGATAGAAAATTCCTTCGCGGCTCTGTTCCGTGAGGTCTTCGATGACGACTTCCCGTTCCGGTTCCGAATGTTCCAACGCCGAAAGCTTCGAATCCAGCAGATCTACCGTATTCACCACCACGACGCCGCGGTCGAGATAAAACGTCAGGAAATTTCCCTCGCCAGCCAGGTCCGACAGTTCGTCGGTCGACTCCATGCGCCATCTGCGTTTTGTGAGTATATCGTCGATCTGTATATCGTCGTAGGTCTTGATGACGGGAACCAGCAGCGTGTCGGAGGAGATCTGTCCTTCTTCGTCCTTGGCGTAACGCATTTCTTCCTTGTTGAAAAAGTAGTTCATGCGCTCCGAGGACTGTACCCACTGATAGATGGTTTCGGGAACTTTAGGTTCTGCGGCGGCCGCCGTCCCGGAAATGCTCAAAGCAAGCAGCGGCGCCAAAACATAGATCCAGCGGGAAAAACGTTTTCGTCTCTTTGCGATGTTCATAAAACTCCCCCTTTGTTCGTCCTTAAATCATTGCGGCGTTTTCGTCAGCAGCTTCAATATTGTCTTGTAATCAAACCGTGCTGCCGCCGCCTTCAGCTTTCCGTAAAGCTCTTTGTGCGCCTGCGGGATTCGGTACGCCCCGATCTCGGCAACAAGTTCTTCCAGACGGTCGTCGTCCATTTTCTCCGCCGCCGAACGGATTTCCTTAAAGAGCCATTCCATCAGCTTCGTGTCCGCTTCCGGCTTTCCCTCGTCCGTTTCTTTTTCCGTGAAGACCTTCGAGAGCGGCGCCGCGAAGCTGCGGTATTTCGCCATGAACGCTTCGTGATGGGCGCGGATATAGTCGATGTCTCCCGCCTTGCCCGCGTTTTCGAGAAGCTGGGCCTCCTCGCCGAAAGTCGTCGCTCCGATCAGCCGCGCCGAGCTTTTCAGCGCGTGGACCTTGATTGTATAGTCCTTCCAGTTCTCCGCCCTATAATAGCCTTCGATCTCGTCCGGCGTTTCGTCCAGCGACACATAGAAGATTTTGAGCAGCGGCAGATAGGTCTCCGGGCTGCCGCTGTTCTTTATGCCGCGGGGAAGGTCGATCCAGTCCTGTCCACGGAGCGGCGCCAGCGTTTCGGGAATCTCGATTTCCTGCGCTCCCGCGTTGTCCGCTTCCGTATCGTCGGCCGCCTGGATTTTTTCCTTCGGCAGATAGGCCAGCAGCGTTTCCTCCAGCTTCCCGGAGTCGATGGGTTTCGTCAGGTAGTCGTCGAAGCCCGCCTCGATGTATTGCTCCCGCGCGCCGGTGATGGCGTTGGCGGTTAGGCAGACGGCGGGAGTATCAATGTTGGGCCCGCCCGCTTGCGCCCGCAGTTCATGGAGCGTTTCGATGCCGTCCTTTTTTGGCATCATGTGGTCGAGGAAAATGACGTCGTATTTCTTGTTCTGCGCCATCAACAGCCCTTCGTCCCCGTCGCCGGCCGTCTCGATTTTGATCCGGGTCTGCTTCAGGAGGCTCTTGAATACCATCAGATTCATCGGGTTGTCGTCTGCCACGAGGACCAGCGCCTCCGGCGCCGTGAATTTCTCATGGTATTTCTGGCGGCTTTGTATCATGGCGTGATAGGACGCTTCGTAGTCGCCCAGCGGCTCCCATTTGACCACTTTCTGCACCAGGCGGAAATAGAATGTCGAGCCGAGGCCGTAAGTGCTTTCCACTTGCAGGGAGGACCCCATCAGGCCCAGCAGGCTCTGGGTGATGGCCATGCCGAGGCCGGTGCCTTCCACGTTGCGGTTGCGTTTTTCCTCGATGCGCTCGAACTCCGTGAACAGCTTTCCCATGTCCTCGGACTTGATGCCGATGCCCGTGTCTTTGACGGCCACGATAAGCACTACGCTGTCCGGATCTTCCGTTCGCTCGTAGTGCACGGAAAACGTCACGCTGCCCTTTTCCGTGTATTTGACCGCATTGGTCAGGATATTCGTGATGACTTGCTTGACCCGTACCTCGTCGCCACAGAGCAGTTTCGGCGTCTCACGGTCAAAATCCAGCGTGATGGAAAGCCCCTTATCGTTGGCGCGGGCCTGAACCATGTTCACCAGATCGTTGAGCACGGTGGAGAGGTCGTATTCCACGGGGATGATCTCGACCTTCCCGGCCTCGATCTTGGAGAAGTCCAGAATGTCGTTGATGAGACCCAGCAGCGTATCGCCGGCGGTCTGGATGTTTTCCGCGTAGGAAAGGATGTTGTCGTCCTCGCATTCCCGCAGGATCATCTCGTTCATGCCGAGCACCGCGTTGATCGGCGTACGGATTTCGTGGGACATATTGGAGAGGAACGAGGATTTCGCCTCGCTTGCGGCTACCGCGCGCTCAGAGATATCGATCAGTGCGTCCCGTTCCTTCTTTTCCTTGTCGATGTCCTCGGCCACCAGCAGCACTCGCGTCGGTCTGCCGTCCTTTGCCCGCTCGGCCACGATGAATCTGGTCCGGAGCCATGTCCCGTCCAAAGTCATGAATTCGGCAGAGACGGTCTCCGTGTTCTTCAGCCGATCGGCCAGCGTATCCAGATTCACGAATCGGAGCATATCCTTCCGCATGGCCTTGTCCGTCGTCGCCCATACCAGCTGATCCACCATGGCGCGGGCGCTCGTGTGTTCCTTCCGCATAAGTACGGCGACGTTTGTATTGCCGGATTTGATCTCGACGAAGCTGTCGTCGTCCACGTCCACGTCGTACATGGACATATAGATGTTGGCGATCGAGGAGAGCTGCTTGTTGAGCTGTTTCGATATTTGATACCGCCGGTTGGAATCGTTCATGATATAAGCGATGACCACAACGACAAAAAGCACCACTAAGGCGGTAAAAGCCAGAAGCCCCTTCAGCGGCTTGAATACGCCTGTGGCGTCCTTCACGGACAGGCAGCGCCAATCGTTTTCAATCTTCTCGACATAGACGATGTAATGCGCGCCGTCGTATTTCATTTCAAAATGATCGCCGTCGTTGTTTTTGGCCGTTTCCAAAAGCAACGCCCCGAAGGTGTTTTTTTCGTCGGCGTAGTTTTTGCCTATCTCGCCCCGGTCCGAGTGGGCCACCACGATATCGTGGGTGTCCAGGATGATTTCGTAGTCGGCATTTCCCGATGCCACGGCTTCTTCGGTAATCGCCTGCACCCGGTTCAGTTCCAAGTCCATGGCCACCACGCTTTGGCCGTCCGACAGCCGCTTCGCGATGGTCATCATGACTTTTCCCGTGTGGGCGTCAACGTAAGGATCGACGAAAACGATTTCATCGTCGCTTGCCATCGCTTTAATATACCAAGGCCGCTCCGTAGGGATAAAGGACTCGACCGGATCCCAACCCGTGCCGTCGAGGAACCCCCCTCGGATATAGCCGTATACGCCGGTCGTACTCTTGAATACGGCTTTGGGAACCGCGACGGACTGCCCCATCAAATAGTCCAGAATCTCTTGGTTTGAGCGGCCGTCCGCAATCAGCTCTTCTACCGAATATGCCGTGAGCTTGACGACGTCAATGCAAGTGGAGAAATAGCTGCTCAGCTGATACGTCGATTGGACGACGGTCGCCTGACCGTTCCTGATGAGGCTGTCACGCCTCTCGTTGTAGAGCATCTGGTGATAGAAAACGATAACGCCTGCAAAGAATACGACCACCAGCGCAAACGTCAGGACATGCTCGAAATTGAAGCTCTTTCCCACGTCGCCATGGGAGAGCTTTTTCTTCGCCGTCTTGGACATGGCGGTCGTTCCTTTCTATACAGATTAATCGCAGTTAAGATTTAACTGCGATTAATCAGAGTCGTTATGTTCCAGCAGGATATCATTCGCCGTATGCACGGCATTTGACGGAAAGCAGCGGCAGAGCCTGCCGCTGACCTTCATTATTGCGCGTTCATGGAAAGCTCGATGAGCTTTCCGGCGAGCTGCGCCTTTTGCAGGATTTCGTCGGTGATTTCTTCGCCCGTCTTGGCGATGATTTCGCCGTTGTTCGCTTCGATGTCGCGGGCCACCGTTTTCCCCAGCAGGAAACGGCGGTGACGATCCATGACGGATTTATCGGGTTTGTCGGAAGCCTCGGACTTCTCGGCGGCGGAAGTTTTCGACTGTTTCGTCTTCGACGAAGAGGTTTTCTTCGTCTTTGTCGCCGTTTTCCTCGTCTTCGGTTTCGGCGCGGGCTCTTCTTCCGCTTCCGGCTCTAAAACAGGAGCGGGTTCCGCCTCGGGTGCAGGAGCGGGCTCCGGCTCGGGAATCGGCTCGATTTCCGGCTCAGGCATAGGTTCGGGAACGGCTTCGACTGTCGGCGGTTCCGGTTCCGGCATGGCCTCGACTGTCGGTTCCGGCTGCGGTTCAGGCGCAGGAATAGGTTCCGGTTCCGGAACGGCTTCGATTATTGGTTCCGGCGCAGGTTCCGGCTCAGGGATAGGCTCCGGTTCCGGCATGGCCTCGATTGTCGGCTCCGGCGAAGGTTCCGGCATGGGTTCGGGAACAGGCGGTTCCGGGACGGCCTCCATCATCGGTTCCGGGACGGGTTCCATTATCGGTTCCGGGACGGGCTCAGGCGCGGACGGTTCGGGAACGGCTTCTGCTTTCGGCTTGGGGCCGGTGAACACGGTCGAGGGACGGTGCGCGCCGTCTCCCGGGTCGCCGATTACCGTCACCTGCTTGCCGAAAATGTAAATCTCGTCGGAAGGGATCTCGGACACGTTGCCGTTCGGATCGACGATTTCGACCTTTTTCACGACGCCGTCTTCGGCGATGAAAATCTCGCTGACCTTGCCGTTGATCGTGCCGGTTTTCGTGATGGCTTTCGTCCCGATAACACGGATATTTGCATCCAGCATCGCTTCGAAGTCGCTGGCTTCATCCAGCGTCAGGATGTTTTCGCTGCTGGTGACGGTGACGGCGTCGCGGCCAATGGCGATGACAGAAGAGTAGGGGAGCAGCTTTACGCCGCGATACCAGTCCTCGTCCTCGATGGTGATAGCCGCCACGGCGCCCGCATTCGCGTCGACGATCAGCGTCTTGCTGATGCCCAGCTCGAACCCCTCGGTGATGCTGATGATTGGAAGCCCCAAAATCTCTGTGCTTTTTTTCATCATGAATGTGTCCTCCCCAAGATTTGAGTTATTTTCCGAACGGAACGGCTTATTTCTTGTTGAAACTTACAGCGGCCGTTCACAAAAAAAGAGCGTACTTTTTGTTCCCTGCTTGCATAAAAATCGGGGAACAGAGTACGCTTTATTCCCCGGTCATAAAATCGACCCTTTACGAATTTCATAAATATCATCTAATTATAGCATTTCGTGTCTTTTTAGCCAAGAAGATTCACATATTTTTTCCAAAGCTTTTAGTTTCGTGAACGAGAAGCGTTTCGGTATCCCGGATATATCTGTAAATGTTTCTTATATATTTATTCTTCCTTGCGTTATCATCCTGTGGAAACCCTTCAGGAACATTGTAAGATGCGAATCGGCGCGTTTTGCATCTTCACGATCGGAGACGTCAAATTTCTGTGGTAGGAAAGTAGGAAAGTAGGAAAGTTGGATTTTCCTACTGCAAAAATTTCATCGTCGATAACCGGGGAGAAAACAAACCCGCGCAAAGCCGCAAAAAACCGCTGCCTCCCGAGATGGGAAGCAGCGGTTTTTGTAACGTTGGAATTATTTTTTTGCCCCAAATTCCGATCCATCAAAACTCAGCGTGGCGAAGTAGTCGTCGAGGGTTTCGGCGCGGCGGATCATTTGCACGGCGCCGGTTTCCTTCAGCAGCAGTTCGGCGCTGCGGAGCTTGCCGTTGTAATTGAAGCCCATGGCATGGCCGTGGGCGCCGGCGTCGAAAATCACGAGGCGGTCGCCGATGTTGATTTCCGGGAGCTTCCGGTCGATGGCGAATTTGTCGTTGTTCTCGCAAAGGGAGCCGGTGACGTCGTAGACGTGATCGCAGAAGGCGTCCTCCTTGCCGACGACGACGATATGATGATACGCGCCGTACATCGCGGGGCGCATCAGGTTTGCCATGCAGGCGTCGAGGCCGATGTAGTCCTTGTACGTCTTTTTTTCGTGGATGGCCGTAGCGACGAGCCAGCCGTAAGGGCCGGTGATGGCGCGGCCCAGCTCCATCGCGATGGCAAGGCCGTCGAGTCCCGCAGGGACGATGATTTCCTGATAGGCTTTGCGGATTCCTTCGCCGACGTATTCGAGGTTGACCGGCTCTTCTTCCGGACGGTAGGGGATGCCGACGCCGCCGCCGAGGTTGACGAATTCGAGGCTGACGCCTAATTTTTCCTTGATTTCGACGGCGGTGTGGAACATCAGCTTCGCCGTTTCGATAAAGGAGTTGGCGTTCAGTTCGTTGGAAATGATCATGCAGTGCAGACCGAAACGCTTGACGCCTCGCTCCTTGGCGGTGCGGTACGCCTCGATGAGCTGGTCGTGGGTCAGGCCGTATTTCGCTTCCTCCGGCTGGCCGATGATGTCGTTGCCCGTGACGAGATTGCCGGGGTTATAGCGGAAGGAGAGACAATCGGGGAAGCCCGCGCATTTTTCGAGGTAGTCGATATGGGTGATGTCGTCGAGATTGATGATGGCGCCAAGTTCCCGTGCTTTCTGGAATTCGTCGGCGGGGGTGTCGTTGGAGGTCAGCATGATTTTCTCGCCGCGGATTCCCGCCATTTCCGCTAACATAAGCTCGGCGAGGGAGCTGCAGTCCGCGCCGGCGCCTTCCTCGGCGAGCAGCCGCAAAATATACGGGTTCGGCGTGGCCTTCACCGCGAAATGCTCGCGGAAGGACGGCGCCCAGGAGAACGCCTTGAACAGCCGACGGAGGTTTTTGCGGATGGCCGCCTCGTCATAGATATGGAACGGCGTCGGATAACGCCGGATGATTTCTTCCAGTTTTTCCTGGGAGAGAGGGAAAACTTTCTTTGGCATTGGATGTGCCTCCTATAATATTTTTGCTATGGTTTCCAAAACAAAAGTATTATAATGCCATAGTTCCGAGTTTGTCAAAGACAAACTCTCCTTAGCAGCATTTCAACGAAGCGGACTATGTCCGCCGAGTTATAATGCCTTTATTCAGAGTTTGTCAAAGACAAACTTTCGTCTGCCGCATTGACTGATTCATCGTTTCCTTTCTTGCTATGCAAAGGGGAGAATGTATGGTAAAATACAATCAGGAAGCTATGGATAGAAGTTTTTCAAGGAGATCAGGGAACAGGGAGGTTGTTGCCATGTTTGAGGCCATCGGGACGCTGCATTCCTATACGAAGCAGTATCAGCTCAAGAAGTCCGCGAAGCAGAAGGTCACGACAGGTCAGTCTTTTGACTGGAAGGACGCGAGAAGTTCCTTTGTGAAAGCGCAGGAGCCGCGCCGGACCGCGCCGAAGTCTTTCGTCGAGCTTTCGCTGGAAAAGTCGAAAAAGGACGACGACCGGACGGCGGCGACGAAGAAGAGCGGCATCAAGCAAAAGCTCCGGCGCGGCAAGAAGCTTTCGCCGCAGGAATTGGAATATCTGCGCCGGCACGATGAAGAGCTTTACGAAAAAGCAAAAACGACGATGGAGGAGCGCGAGAAACTGGCGCGTGCGCTGAAGTCGGCGAAGACGAAGGCGGAGGCGCAGCGCGCGGTGGCGATTGCCTACGCGAACGCGGCGGCGTCGCTGACCGGCAATATCGGCGGCGGAGGCGGAGCCGCCGGCGGTTCCTCCGGCGGAGGAGAGGCGTTCGGCGCGGGGGATGCGAGCGGTACGACTGCGGACGCGGCTGTGAACGCTGAGGGCGGCGCAGCGGCATTGGACGCCGGAGTCGCCGCGGGGACAGAGAATGTTTCTGCGGAAACTGTTTCAGCCGGGGCGGCAGGCGCGACAGCGGGAACGGAAAGTACGGCGGCGGATGCTGTGGGCAATGAAGCAGACGCAGGCCGTGAGATGGAAGCGGACGTCGCGCAGGAGAACAAGGACGCGACGGCGACCCTCCAGCAGACAAGCCAAGACACGGAATTTGACGATCCGCTGATTCTGCTTGTGCTTCGTCACTTGCAGGCGGAGTGGCGGGATTTCATGAAGTCCGAGCAGTATAAGGAAATGCCCGAGGACGAGCTGCAGGCGGCGAAGCGCCTCGACGCTCCCAAAATCCGTCAACGCTCGGAGGCTGTCAAGGCGGTGAGCCTGACGGCGGCAGCGGCGGCATACCAGACGGCGGCGGAAAAATAAAAAACGAATCGCCCGACGAAAACAGTTTGTTCTCGTCGGGCGATTTTTTATGGTTTTTTCCCTTCCGTTACGCCAAAAGCGAGCTTCCTTCCAACAGCTTCGGGACGTCGTCGTAGTCGAAATCCGCGATGGCTTTTCGGATGGCGGCGGCGCGCTCCCGTTCCGATTCGGGGACGCGATACTCGCCCAAAAGGTTTCCCGCTTCCTCCATTTTGTCGTAGTCGAAGGCTTCCGCATAGTCCTTCAGCGATTGGTATATCTCCCGCAGCTTTTCCTCGGACATGGGGGGCTTTTCCTCCGCAGCGTCCTCTTTCGGATGGAGCAGCGGCGCGAGTTCCTTCCCGAGCCGGCGGTAGTCCGCCAGGAGGCGGTCGATATTTGCCCGCAGGGTTTCCATGTCCCCCGCGCGGCCCGCTTTTTCCAAGGATTCGGCCAAAAGACCGAGCTCCATGGCGCCGATGACTTTGGAGCTGGATTTCAGCCCGTGGACTTTGATGGTGGTGTTTTCCAAATCGCCGGCCGTCCAGTAACGCTCGATCTCGTCCGCCGTGTGCGCCGCCGTCTCCGCATAGGACGTCGCCGTTTCCAGATAGGCTTCGGTACTTCCGATGTGCTCCAGCCCTTTCGAGACGTCGAGCCCGTCAATGCCGTAGAGAAACGGCGGAAGGGTTTCTTCCGGCGCCCCGTCGCTTTCCTCGGCGGACATGAGTTTTTCCTTGGGCAGGTAGCGGATGATGGTCTCTTCCAGACTGTCCGGGTCGATGGGTTTCGTCAGGTAATCGTCGAATCCGGCCGTCAGGTAAGTTTCCCGCATGCCGGAAATGGCGTTGGCGGTCAGGCAGACCATCGGCGTCGACGTATTGGGGTTGCCCTTTGCGGATTTCAGTTCCTGCATGGCCTCGATGCCGTCCTTGTAAGGCATCATGTGGTCGAGGAAAATGACGTCGTATTTCTGCCGCGAGGAGAGGGCGATGCATTCGTCCGCGCTGTCCGCAGTGTCGATCTGGACCTTCGTGTGTTTCAGGAGGCTCTTGAATACGATCAGGTTCACGGGCGTGTCGTCCACCACGAGGATGCGGGCGTCCGGCGCGGTGAATTTTTGCGCGTACCGTTTCCGTTCCGCGATGGACCGCCGGAACGCCGCTTCGTAATCGCCGACCTTGTCCCATTTCACCACCTGCTGGCGAACGGCGAAGCGGAAGACCGAGCCTTTCCCGTACTCGCTTTCCACCTCCAAGCGGCTCCCCATCAGTTGAAGCAGGCTCTGCGTGATGGTGATGCCGAGGCCCGTTCCCTCGATGTTGTGGTTGTTCGTTTCGTCGATCCGCTGGAACGCGTCGAACATTTTCCCGATGTCTTCCTGCTTGATGCCGACGCCGGTGTCCGCCACGCTGATTTTCAGCAGGATGGCGTCCGGCTCCTCCGGGATTTTGTCGTAGCCGATGCTGAATGTGACCGTGCCCTCTTTCGTGTACTTCACCGCGTTGGTCAGGATGTTGGTCACGGCCTGCTTGATGCGGATCTCGTCGCCCCGGAGGGAGTTCGGCATATCGCTGTCGATGTTCAGCCGAAGCTGCAGTCCCTTCTCGTCCGCTTTCGTTTTCGTCATGTTCACGAGATCGTTGAGCACGGAGGAAATCTCGTAGTCCACGGGAATGATGTCGAGCTTGCCCGCCTCCATCTTGGAAAAGTCTAAGATGTCGTTGATAAGGCCCAAAAGCGTGTTGCCCGACGAGCGGATATATTGGGAGTAACGCAGGATGTCCTCATTGTCGCACTCCCGCAGCACCATCTCGTTCATGCTGAGGATGGAGTTCATGGGCGTGCGGATGTCGTGGGACATAGTGGAAAGGAAATAAGTTTTCGCCTGGTTGGCGCTTTCCGCCTCCCGTGCTGCTGCGGCGAGCCTCTCGTTGGAGGCGATGAGTTCTTCCTTATGCCGCTTTGCCTGGGCGGACTCGCGCGCTAAAAACGCCGCCACCAGGAGGGATATGACCGCCGCCGCCAAAGCTAAAAGCCAGAGGTTGTCCATCAGCACGTCAAGCATGGACTGCGTATGAAGGCCGTCTACATACCGATAGGCGAGGCTTTCTATGCGATCCCTGCCGATGATGTTCACGCCCCGGTTCAGGAGCTTCAAGAGTCCTTCGTCGCCGATGCGCACGCCGAAGGAGCGGTCGTCAGGCCGATTGCTTTGTTTGATGGAAAGGCCGCGAAAACGGCGGTTTTTCAGAATGTCGTTCGCCCGCAGGCCGTTCAGCGTGGTGCAGGATGCTTTCCCTTCCAGCACGGCGTCCAGACAGTCTTCAATGGAAGGGAAGAAGAGAATCTTGGCGTCGGGGAAATGCATTTTGATATAGTAGTACTGCATGCGGTTGTTCTCGTTCACCGCAAAGGTCGAAGTGGTATCGTCGCCGTATTCCCCTTTGAAGACCAAGTCCGTAGCGGTCGAGACCACGGGATTCGACGGGCAGATACCGCTTTCCTCCGAGAAAAACAGTCCGCCGCCCACGGGGAAAGCCGCGTCGATTCGCCCGCCGTCCACGTCGGCAATCATGGCGTCGTAGCTGTCATAGCCCTGATAGGAAATATCCAGCCCATTGACGCCAAGCTCTTCCAGAATTTTGGGAATGAGGGCTTGGACGAGGCCCGTGACGGAGCCGCCAGCGTCAGTGTCGCTGTAAGGCAGGTAATGGTTCAGATAGCCCATACGAAGGACGCGGTGTTCCTTGAGCCATTCTTTTTCAACGTCGGACAGTGCGCGGCTGGCAATGCTGGACGCGTAATACTTGATTCGCAGGGAATTGATATAGTTCGGCTCCTCCACCGCGAGCTGGTCCTGCGCCTTGTTGAGCGCCTCCAAAAGGTCGGGACGGCGCGAATTGACGCAAAGGTAATAATCCGAAGAGCCGAAAGCGTAAAGGAGCGCCGCGTTTGGCCTG
>JAEEGH010007147.1_pt1 | contig 27013 bp, 29 predicted proteins | sample 9134181 | NCBI WGS metagenome assembly JAEEGH01 (sample SAMN16246544, study PRJNA631951) | gut metagenome | biome: gut microbiome; feature: rumen; material: DP-attached | host: Bos | place: Iran: Karaj | collected 2018-10 | reverse complement strand
AACACCATTAAACAAGCATTTGATATAGGGTATCATGACTGCTATAGCGATATTGATTTATCGATTATGGTGAGACTGCCTAAAAATGGATCAATTTCAGCTGATGAATACATGAAGCAACTTGACAGATTTGGGGTAAATGAAGATACTGCACTGGGATGGGCTTTTGTTCCTGAAAACCAGATGTATCGTATTATCTTTAAAAACGGAATGCGCTACGATTTCGGCTTTGATTTTGAGTATGTCGAAGAGGATTTGTTAAATACTGAGATAAAGAATGGCCGGGATAATAAAGTTTATGATGAAATTCAAAACGAACACTGGCCCATAGAGAACATAAACCGTTTCTGGTTCGTGCAGATACAGGCACTTGGGAAATTGTACCGCAAGGATTATCTGATAAGCAGCCATCTTGCAAATATGAATTGCAATGAAACTCTGGTAATACAGATGGTGCTGAGAGATATTAAATATGGGATCGATCATCACAGATATGGTTATTCAGAAGAACTTGAATATGTTAAGCATTTGGAAAAATCACCATACAAAATGGATGATACTACATTTAACAGAATTTCGGGACACATTTATGCTGCTGCTCTTGCGTATGACAGGCTGGTAAAAGAGTTTTATCCTGAATACAAAGAAAGAAGTAGTATATTAATTGAAATATGGGATTATTATCATCAATCAGAGGGACTATGTCCCGGTGATTGATTGGAGGTTAGATAGATGGAATACAAATTATTGGAAGAACAAGATTTAGAATTAATGCTGGATTTTGTTGATGATGAAAATACTAAATATAATATAGATATTTTAAAAAAATATATAGATGAAAATAATAATCTTGGATTTATTGCAAAAACAGATAACAAGATAGTAGGTTTTGCTTTTGGATATATTCTTTTATATCCAGATGGTAGAAAAAGTTTATATCTTCATGCTATTGATGTCATGCCGGAATATCAAAGTAAAGGGTATGGAACAGGTTTAATATCATTTGTTCGTGATTATGCAAAAACTATTAAATGTTATAAAATGTTTTTAATAACCAATAGAAGTAATATATCTGCTTGTAAATGCTATGAAAATGCAGGCGGAATAAATAAAGCAGATGATGAAATAGTTTATGTGTACGATTTTAGGTAGAAAAAATAATGGATACAAAAACTAAGCAGATAAGAGAAAATGAGCGCTTATCGCATACAGAGATATACACAAAGGAAAAGCTGTATGATACAGATACCTGGTTAAAGAAACCGATTAAAACCATACAGGAGATAATTCCATTATTATTCGGATGTAAGGGATTAAGAATTCTTGACTTGGGATGTGGTGTTGGAAGAAACAGCATCTTTTTGGCAGAAAAGCTTGGAACAGAGAATGACTGTAGGATAGATTGCGTTGACATATTAGATATCGCAATTTACAAGCTAAATCAATATGCTCTTGAATACGGAGTTTCTGATAATATAAATGGTATAGTAAGTTCAATAGAAGATTTTATAATACAAGAAAACAGCTATGACCTGATAATTGCTGTATCAGCCTTGGAGCATATAGACGGAGAAGAAAATTTTATCAAAAAGCTGGAAGAAATAAAAAACGGCCTAAAGAAAAATGGAACAGTTTGTCTGGTAATCAATTCAAATGTTAAGGAAATAAACTCTGAAACCTCGGAAGAATTAGAACCGCAGTTTGAGGTTAATCTCCGTTCAGAAAAGATACAAGAATATTTAAATAAGATTTTTTTGGAGTTTGAAATCATAAAAAATCACATTGTTGTACAGGAATATAATATACCTCGTGGCCCTATTAATAGTAAACTGACCACGGATGTGATCACGTTTGTAGCGAAATCAATCACAGAACCGTCTAGGTGAGTGATGATAAAAGTTGTGTTTGATTGATGGAGATATATGAAAATGGAATCAGGTATAGGCAGCAATAAAGACTGGGGATCGGAAAAAGCATATTTACATAGTACAAGGCAGTATTTATGGAATAATGATTATTTTAAGTTCCTTGTAAAGTGTGTATGGAAGATAGACAAGGCGGTTAAAATCATTGATTTAGGTTGTGGCTATGGTTATTTGGCCCAGATGTTGCTGCCATTAGTTCCGGAAGGAAGTTCTTATAAAGGGATAGATATATCTGAAGAGCTTATTGTTGAAGCTAATGAAATCTTTTCCGATTGTAAAGCAGAGGCATGTTTTGAAGTATCAGACATAAATGATTACGAGTCTGATGCTGAATATGATATAGCGATATGCCAAGCTGTGCTGCGACATCTCAACAACCCGGGAGATATTTTGAAAAAGATGATTGGATTCGTAAAAGATAATGGTTTGGTTATTTGTATCGAACCCAGCAGACGTATGGAAAATGCAGGCATCTTTATAGACAAAAGAACCTATGACCCATTTGAAAACGAGGGCTTTCTAAAGCAGAGGTGGCTTTCAGAGGAGCATTCAGGCGGTCGAGATTATCAAGTTGGTATGAAAGTTCCTGTGCTTATGAAAAAGCTGGGTTTAAAGAATATAGGGGTCAGAATCAATGATTATGTTGATTTTATAAGTGCAGATAATGAAAGCTTTGAAGCAGAAAAACGAAGATTTATCAGAGATTATGGAGTAGATCCTAAATATTCAGATTCAAATTGTTTTCTTGCAGCTCGATGCCATGTAATATCTTTTGGCTATAAATAAGTTAAAACATTGTGAGGGAATTTTTGATGATTGAAACGAAAAGGCTGATCATTCGTACGTTTCGGGCTGAAGATGCTGATGCATTGTACAGGATCAAAACCGATCCGCAGGTTATTGAATTCTGCCCGGATTTTCTGGATGTTGATGCAAAACGGGAAGATATGTACGGTTATATCCATGAGTTTCAAAGAATAGAAGATGCAGGCGACATCGATAGATGGCGCTGTTATACCATTGAAAACAAGGAAAACGGTGTTGTTATGGGAGTGCTTACTTTCAGCAAACAACAGATGCTTCATGAATATGAACTGGGATGGATGATGATCAGCGAGTATACCGGGAAAGGGTATGCATCAGAAGCTGCGGAGGCATTTGCCGAAGATTTCTGCAGGACTCATGCAGTTGATTATCTGATCGTGGTCATGGACGTGGATAATCCGTCTTCCCGCAGAACAGCAGAAAAGAGCGGATTTAGGCTTTTTGAAAAGAGAACTGTATATGATTATCATTACAATCGGTATTGTGACGATTATTTCTATTTTCGCAGATACTGGTCCGGTTGTACTTTGAAAGACCGGTATTATGGGGATTCGCCATATTATGGGCGATCGACATCAGATCGATCAGATTAAAATTTTTAATGGAGATACTAAATGAAGATTGCTACTATTTTGGCAAGCTCACAGGCTTCCAGGAGTATAATGTTATATGATACAGTAAAACGGTACGCTTCGGATTCGGAGATCATTAATTTTGGATGTTGTGAAAATGAGGCAATCGAGTACAGTTACATAGAAATATCACTGTTAGTAGGCCTGCTTCTTGCAAGCGGATCAGTGGACTTTGTTGTAACAGGATGCTCGTCCGGGCAGGGAATGATGCTGGCTTGTAACAGTATGCCGGGAGTATTATGCGGATATATACCCACTCCTATGGATGCTTATTTATTTGCCCAGATAAATGATGGTAATGCCGTATCACTTCCTCTGGGAGAAAAATATACTTGGACCGGATTTGAAAACTTTAAAGATACTATTGAGAAACTATTCTCTGAACCGTTTGGCCAGGGTTATCCGAAAGGGGAAGAGGAGAGAAAACTAAAGGATACTGCTTTTTTGAAAGATATACGGAACAGATCACAGATTAATATAGTTGATCTTATTGGGAATCTGGATAAAAAGGTAATGGAAAAGATAAGCAATAAAAAGGATGTTATCAGTTACATTACTGATCATGGAACGAACAAAGAGGTAACAGACTGGATAAAACAATTCGCAGATACTTGAATGATAGTTAAAAAAACATCAGGTAACTGTCACGGTGACAGGAAGGAAAAAACATGAAGACGAAAATTGCATTTTTTGATGCCAAAGAATATGACAGACAATCGTTTATAAACTCAAATATTGATGATGAGTTTGATATAAAATATCTTGAAACGCGACTGACCTCTGATACCTGCAAACTGGCTGAAGGTTGTGATGCAGTGTGCGTATTTGTAAATGATGATGTAAATAGAGAGGTTATAGACAAGCTGCAGGTTATGGGTGTGAAGCTGATAGCACTTAGATGTGCGGGCTACAACAATGTGGACATTGAATATGCATATGGGAAAATACATATAGTCCGTGTGCCTGCGTATTCTCCGTATGCAGTGGCAGAGCATGCAATGGCATTGCTCCTTACATCTATACGAAGGATTCACAAGGCTTATATCCGTACCAAAGATTTCAATTTCAGCCTGAACGGGCTTACCGGATTTGACCTTCATGGAAAGACGGTGGGTGTTATCGGAACAGGCAAGATCGGAAGGATATTTATTGATATATGCCGTGGTTTTGGTATGCATATTATTGCATATGATAAGTTCCCTGCTACAGATTTCGGAATAGAGTATGTCTCTTTGGATGAACTGTGGGAAAAGAGCGACATCATATCGCTGCACTGTCCTTTGACCGATGAAAACAGACATATGATAAATGCCGAAACAATGCAAAAAATGAAAAAAGGTGTAGTGATTATAAATACTTCAAGAGGTGCATTGATAGATTCCGAGGCACTTGTAGAGGGAATAAAAGCACGTAAAATAGGAGCAGCGTGTCTTGATGTATATGAAGAAGAATCAAACGTATTCTTCCATGATTATTCAAATCATATCGTGAATGACGATGTATTGGCAAGACTGATATCCATGCCTAATGTGATCGTAACGTCCCATCAGGCATTCTTAACAAATGAAGCATTGAGCAATATAGCTGATACTACTCTTTCCAATGTCAGAGAGTTTTTTGAAAAAGATACCTGTCCGAATGAAGTATGCTATAAATGTGCCAATATCGGCAGTTGTAAACAGACTCATGAGAAGAAATGCTTTTGAATCAATCAGAGAACTTTCTCGGTGATTGAATGATATGGAGAGATAATGAGAATAATAAAAATTGGAAAAGACAATTCTACTTATCAGCAGATTGTTGCTCTTAGGGATAACAGAAATAAACGTAGCAAGCTGAAAATGTTTTATGTAGAAGGAATACAGAATATAAAAGATGCTATTGCAAATAATTGGGAAATTGAAGCCTTCATCTATTCAGAATTAACAGAGCTTTCACAGTGGGCTAAGGGAGTGATTAATAAGGCTGATATTAATTATGTATTGTCTGATCAGCTGATGAAAAATCTTTGCGGTAAAACGGAAACTTGTGAAATTGTGGCATTGGTACGAATGCGGCCATGCCCGAAGTATAAAAATGATGACAAGCCGATTTTTGTTCTTCTTGACAGACCTTCAAAGAAGGGTAATTTGGGAACGATCATCCGAAGCTGTGATGCGTTTAATGTGGCTAAGATATTTTATTCAGGACATGGGGTGGATATATATGACCCAGCAGTTATTACTGCTTCGATGGGATCTTTTTTTAAGTTACCGATAGAGTTTATAGAATCGAATGATAATTATCTGGCAATCCTTGAAAATCTGAGGAAGAAGCATGATGGACTAAAAGTAGTTGCGACATCATTACAGGCCGATGAGTCAATATTTAAAAGCAAATTGGATATGCCGGTGCTTCTTTTGGTCGGCAATGAAACAGATGGGCTGTCACATTTTTATACAGAAAATGCAGATGAAAAAATTATAATTCCTATGAATGAGGGCATTGATTCTTTGAATGTGGCTTGTGCTACAACTGTGTGCCTATATGAAATAAACAGACAGAGGATGTAGATCTAAAGTTTTGTGGGGTAAGCTTAAAAGCAAGAAACCTGAGATTATGATGACAACGCACCATTTCAATCAGAGGAAAGGACCTCGGACTGAAAGAAGGAGAAGGAATGAAATACGCAATTATATCGGACATACATGGAAATAAACCTGCACTTGATGCGGTGCTAGCTGATGCAAAGCGGCAGGGGATTACAGATTTTATCTTTGCAGGGGACTATTGCCTGAGCGGACCGTTCCCTGATGAGTGTATCAGCACACTTCGGGCTATTGAGAATAAGAACATAATCCGTGGAAATGAAGAGAGATATCTTGAGAATCTGATAGGAAAAGATCAGAGCAAATGGACTGATGGACAGATGCAGATATCATATTGGAACTACAGAAATATAAAGAAGGATAATCTGGATTATCTTTTATCCATACCACACAGAGCTGACTTTACATGTAATGGCAGGGATATCCATATGCTTCATCATGTGGATGATTTTATAAAGGTGAGCAATCTGGAAAACTATTTCAATCGTTCTTCAGCATTAGCACTAAAATACGGGGACAGGGAAATGGCACCGGAGTATCACAGACAGCAGATGCATGCTGCAATAGAGGAGACAATAGGTTTTATTGAGGCAATATCAAAGCTTTCAGACGGTATTTATATCTTTGGACACTCACATATACAATGGAGTTATAAGGTACCGGATAGGGAGATTTACCTGATCAATCCCGGCTCCTGCGGACTTCCTTTGGATTGCATAAAAAATACACTTCCGTATACTATATTAACCATAAGTGATGCAGGTGAAGTTCTGATCGAAGAGCAGAGAGTTCCTTTCGATATGAACAGATATGTTGAAAAAATAAAGCAGACAAGTCAATACAAAGAAGCAGGCGTATGGACTAAAGTAATCATCAAAGAGCTGCTTAATGCAAGGGAACATCTTGTATTCTTCCTGAAATTTGCAGAAGGGTACGCAAACAGTATAGGAGACAGTATTCGTCCGTTTACCGTGGACACGTGGGAGAAAGCATATGCAGAATGGGAAAATAAAGGCTTTATTTGTTGATTTTTATGGAACCATCGTACATGAAGACGGTGAGGTTATAAAGAAGATCACAGATATAATACAGAAAACAGGTGTTGCTGAAGATAAATCAGAGATTGACTCATACTGGTGGAAGGATTTCCAGACCATGTTTCAGAACTCATACGGAGATACCTTTGAAACCCAGAGAGCACTGGAAGAAAAATCACTGGAGCATACGTTGGCTAAGTTTCAATCTACTGCAAACGCAAAAGAACTCAGCAATCTCATGTTTGATCATTGGGTAAAGCCACCGATATTTGAAGATTCAAAAGGGTTTTTCGAAAAGAGTCCGGTACCGATTTATATAGTTTCCAATATCGATACAGATGATATAAACCGGGCCATAGAATATCATAATTTAAAACCGGCCGGAGTATTTACTTCAGAGGATGCGAGAGCCTATAAACCCCGAAAAGAACTGTTTAAACTGGCTTTGGATAAAACAGGGCTCACACCGGAAGAAGTGATGCATATTGGAGATTCCATAAGCAGCGATGTCAAAGGTGCATCTGCTTTGGGAATCCATACACTCTGGCTTAACAGATTCGGGAAACAGGTACCGGAAGGGGTTAGAAGTATATCGACTTTAATAGAAGCATTTGATTTTCAATCAGAGAACCGTCTCTCTGATTGAATCAGTGATTGACATGGAGGGAACACTATGAATAAAAAACCGGAAGTATATCTATTTGGACAGATTTTGGGAACACATTCTTTTTTATTAAAAGACGGGTTTTTACAGCCGGATGAATATTCGGAGATAAAAGATCAGTATTTTCTTCCCGGAGGGGAAACAGGTACGGCAGCTACTGTTCTTGATTCTCTCGGAGTATCGGTGATAATGGATGGAACATGGATCGGGACTGCCGTAGCTCCGATGCTGAAAAACTTTTATTCGGGAAAAGCGGTAGATCTGTCTTTACTCCATTATATGCAGGATGACCCCGGAGTTATGGATTATGTTGTTATTGCAGGTCTTGTGCGTTCACCGATGGGAAGGTTTCAGACTTTGTTCTCATCGGGAAAGAGATGGTGGAGTGTTCCAAAAGAGTCAGATATAGCAGGCTGTAAGGTAGCAGCCATCGATCCGTACTTCGGAGAGGAGACATTGCTGGCAGCTAAGATCTGCAAAAGAAACAATATCCCATATGTTACCATAGATTCAAGGCATGATTCATTTCTTCACAAAAATGCTGCGGTAAATGTAGTATCGAAGGAGTGCACACCGGCTCTTTATGCGGGCATGGCACCGGAAGAAATATTAAAACTGATGCAGAATGAAACTGACGGTCTTACTATCATCACGCAGGGCGGCGGAAGCATGCTGTATGCAAGAAAAGGAGAAGATATCCATTACATGTCTCCTTTTAATGTTGAGGTTAAGAGCACACTTGGAGCAGGGGATACCTTTAAGGCCGGCTGTGTATACGGGCTGCTGCATGGGATGAGTGACAGTGAACTGGTAAGGTTCGCAAGTGCATGTTCAGCCATAGCAATATCAAGATTCCCGCTGCCTCTCAATCCCCCGACATTAACTGAAGTAACAGGACTTATCAATAATCAATAATAGGAGTAAGAAATGACAGTATATGAACAGCTTCTAAAAGTAAAAGACGATAAATACAAAGAGTTTCAGGCCAAGCTGGTACCAAATATTGATCCTGATACTATCCTTGGAGTAAAAACTCCTGAGATGAGACAGATAGCCAAGGATATATTCAACAGCAAGGAAAAGGATGCATTTTTAAAAGACCTTCCTCATAAATACTATGAGGAAAACCTGGTACATTTCTTTATCATTTCAATGATCAAGGATTTTGATGAATGCATCCGGGAAGTGGAAACATTTCTTCCGTATGTAGACTGTTGGCCCGTATCGGATCAGGCGACACCTCGTTCGTTTAAGAAAAACCACGCAAAGCTTCTTCCATACATCAAAAAATGGATAAAGTCAAAGCATCTGTACACCTCCCGATTTGGCATCAGAATGCTCATGAATGAGTTTTTGGGTGAAGAATTTAAAGATGAATATGCGAAGCTTGTTGCATCGGTAAAGAGCGACGAGTATTATCTGAAGATGATGGTTGCATGGTACTTTGCTACAGCTCTGGCTAAAAACTATGATGAAACAATAAAGTATATCGAGGAACGCAAACTGGATGACTGGGTGCTTAAGAAAACCATTCAGAAAGCTGTGGAAAGCTACAGGGTAACCGATGAGCACAAGGAGTATTTAAAGAGCTTTCGCTGATCATAACCGAAGGAGAGAGAAGTCATGAAAAGAAAACGCTTAAACCGTGATGCCTGGGGATTCATGTACTATCCGTATTATCAGATGCGCATAGATACAGATGAATTTCATGGCATGGCCTGCCTGATAAAGCTGACCGATGGTGAGAACAATTACTGGGAGACTCCCAAAGCCGGCAAGGTGCAGGTGACAGGTGCGGGCATGTCATGGCTTGAGCTTATCCCCGATGGTCAGCATCGTGTCATCACATGTAAGTTTTATCCCGAAGGTACCCATGACAGTGAGAGAAAGAATTATCCGGTAACCTCCGATGAGAGATTTCAGCCTTCGGTATGGTATGTGGATATCATAGAAAATACCGACATAGATGAGGATGGTATGCTCGTATATATAGACAAATACCTTGATATTATCTTCTTCCCCGAAGGAGAGATATCTGTATCCGATATGGATGAACTGGAAGAGGCATACGCATCCGGTGATATCAATAAAGAACAATACGAGGCTGCTCTTAAAGAAGGTGAGGATATCCGGAAGGATTATTGTACAGACATCATGAAAACAGAAAGATGGTGTACAAACTTAAGGAAGCTCGTGGAAGAAAGGATAGCTGCAGGGGAGCCCGAGTTTATCAGCCGGGAGAAAAAAGCTCTGCGATCAAAGCAAAACTGACACTACAGACATAATCGCAGTGATCGTAAATATGGACATAAATGTGGTCATGGCTATGGAAGATGAAAGTATCTCCGTATCCAGGCCCATTTTTTCTGCCGTGATCAGGGGCAGGCTTCCCGCAGGGACTGCAGCCATAAGGCATACTGCTAAAGTCGATTCGGTATTGAAACCTGCAAAATACATGACTGCCACAAAGATGACGGGAACTATGATCATACGTATAACTATGTAGAGCCATATCCTTATATTTTTGAATGACTTAAAGAAGTTTGATCTGGCTATGGACACGCCCAGCAGCGTCATGGACATAAATACGGTAGCATTACCGACATACTCTATAGTGTTTGATATGATGGGCGGGAAAGTGATCTCAAACCAGAATACCACAAGGCTGAGTATTGCCATCATTGTTCCGATGTTGAATATAGCCAGAAGAGGGTGCTTGTGGTTTGGTTCATTTGTATCTGTGTTTTTACGTTCGATTCCCGAATGCAGTATCGCCATTCCGTGTGTATAGAAGAAGAGGCTGTAGAATATGTTGATCACTATAACATAAAGGATGGCATTGGCAGGCAGGATAGCCTTAGCAATCGGAAGCCCTAAAAAACCGGTATTGGTATATACTGTTATGAGGTTATAAAATTTTCTGTTGTAGGGCTCTGATTTAAGTATCCTTGGGATAACAAAACCGAGGATAACAAGGATCACATAAAAAGCAGCACCTAAAGCTATGGCTATCAGGAGGTCATTATGTGTGGCTGTCATGTGACCTGAAAGTATGGAACCGAGTATCAAGGCAGGGTTGCATACATCTACTACAATAGTAGAAAGCTTTTGTGAAGTGCGGTCGTCTATAACATGTTTTTTATAAAGATAAATACCTATAGCCACTAATATACAGATGACACCCATCTGCTGGAGTATTATTGAAACGCTCATGAGAGCTCCTTCTTTCTGTAATATATTGTCAATCAAAGGGACAGTACCCTGTTTGACACAAGCGGAATTTTAGCATGTAGTATAGTAAACTTCAATGTATTATTTTGAAAAGTTAGCAGGGTACATTGACATTTATGCTATGGAAAATTAAAATTATATTCAGTTGGGCAATGAAACTTTTTTGTGGGGTAGGCAAGCAATAAAAGCAGCAGAAAGGATGGGGAAAATGCAGGAAAACAAACTGGCAGACGGAAATTTATTTGAGTTTTGGGAGAAGGATGTAAACTATATTCACACGCTTTATGTGGCATGTGATGCATCTAATGCGTCTGATGACAATGACGGAAGTATCACAGCACCGCTGAAAACCATTCAGGCGGCAGCGGACAGAGCAGAGCCCGGTACACATATTCTTATCGCTCCCGGCACATATCGTGAATGTGTATCTCCGAAAAAAGGTGGAGACAGTCCGGAAAGCATGATCTGTTATGAGGCGCAGGAGCCCGGTACCGTTATCATCAAGGCATCTGAAGAAATACATGAATTTGAAAAGAGTGAGGGCTGGAGACTTTGGGGATATGGCGCACCTAATGTGACCGTTAATCCTAAGGTATGGTGTCATCATCTTGAGCCTGACATGTTCCGGGGGTATAATCCGTTTTGTGCGGTTAACATTCTGCATGACAGATTATTTATCGAATATGATAAAACCGACATGACACCGTATTTAAACAGGCGTGGCATGATCTTTTGCGACGGGAAGCCGTTAAAACAGGTGGCGTTATACAACCAGTTAAGCGGTGCTGACGGTACATACTGGGTAGAAGCAAACGGACAGACAGTTCATTTCAGGCTTCCCGGAGATGCCGATCCTACAGAGCACTGCATAGAGATTACGGTGCGAGAGCAGTGCTTTGCACCTAAGGGCCCTTTCCTGTCATATATAAAGGTTAAAGGACTTGTATGTGCACATGCGGCTATGGGAGCACCCGTACCTCAGCGAGGAGCTATATCAGCATTCCGAGGGCATCACTGGGTAATTGAGGACTGCACGGTAGACTGGGCAAATGCTGTCGGTATTGATATAGGAAATGAGTGCTGGCATCATGATTTTAATCCGGCTCAGACAGTAGGACACAGTGTGATCAGGAGATGCCATATCAAGGATGCCGGAGTATGCGGAATTGCAGGCCTTTTTGCCACGCATATGCTGATAGAGGATAATGTGATCGAAGGTACAGGCTGGCAAAAGATGGAACTTTCCTGGGAAGCGGGCGCTATAAAGCTGCATAACAGTGTGGACGGCATGATCCGCAGGAATATCTTTAAGACCACATACCGTGCCGACCATTTGTGGCTTGACTGTGGAAACATAAATAACCGTATCACGCAGAACCTTTTCCTGGATGGTATTGAGCAGCGTGAAGCAATATTTATCGAATGCACCAGAGAAGGTATAAATCTCATAGACAATAATATCTTTTGGAATGTAGAGGGCAGATTTGATCCTAAAAAGATAAAGGCTGAGCCGGGATCGTCAGGCTGGTATAAGCTGGTTGAGGATGATACCGTCAACGGATATGCGGTATATGGCGAGGGTACCGACAGGCTTCAGGTGGTTAATAATTTTATCGGAAAGTGTCGTGCATATGCTTACTATGCAAAGCCTGTGCCTTTCAGACTGTCACCCGGGGATCGCGGCGGTACATCGCGTGATGCAAAGATGATAAATAATATTATCTATGACTGCGGAGTAGGTGCTATATGTTTCCCGACAAAGGATAATACTGCTGAGGGCAATGCTTATATCAAACAGTCAAAGGGTGGGGATCTCAGGATTATGTATCCTGCACCAGAGGTATGCCTGGATCTTAAGTCTTGGCGCGAGTTCTACGGCTTTGACCTGACCGGTATCGAAGGCTGGTTTGACTTTGAAGTTGATACGGAGAAACTTACATTAAAGATAAAGAAGAGTGCCATGATGCCGTTCAGATTCGGTCCGGCCGCTCCCGACAGATACATTACAGATCCGAAAGAGCTGAAGAAGGTGGCAGCAGATCAGAGAGTCGAAATGGACATACTTGGAAATGAAAGACAGGCCGGCGGTGTAGTGCCGGGACCTTTTACAGAGCTGGAATTTGATAAGGTATATTCTATAGATCCAAGGAAATAAAAACAGATAAGACAAGAAAAGCCCGGGTAGGAGAGAATACCCGGGCTTTGCATTTATACAGGAAACATCTGATCAACTTTGATTTAAAAAGCTTACATGTCTCATCCTGTTTACTACCGCCATAAAGTCAACCTTTCTAGGGATTGCCAGGAACCGGTCGCAATCAGGGAAGTTACCGGAATATACCATGTCAATATCGTTTTCTTCAATCTCACGGTACAATTCGTCGGTTTTCTGAATGATATCCACGGTCTCATGTTCCGGTTCGGAGAACAAGCCTCCGCCTTCTCTTGTTTCAAGAAGTCTCAGCATAAACCCTATCGCGGTTCGTTGTTCGTTGCAGACTATGTCGTGTACATAGTTTGCGTTGATCTTTTCTTCTCCGATGATGATGAATCCGATATCAGGGACTTCAAGTTTTTCGCGTCCGAACTGTCTGGGGTAAGGAGAGAATCCGTCTGTTGAGATGATACGGTGCTGGTACAAGTCATTGACCTTGGGTACCGACGAGGTTTTCAGTCTTTCGGACATGCTGCTTTCATCTACGATACTGCCGGTATTACGGACACTTTTTATGTATATCTCTCTTGCCTTTTCCGTGACATTAGATATCAGATATTCATCCATCAGATACACATTATCCGCTATGGCCAGATACTCGCCGCTGCCGCCGATTACGAGTATCGTGGAAACATCGCATGATTCGTGAAGCTCGTTTACTCTTTCCGTAAACGGAGTGATCGGCTCCCTGCGGATAAGTTCCTTCATCAAAGCATCCCTGATCATAAAGTTGGTAGCACTTTTGTCTTCATCGATCAACAAAAGCTTTGTTCCCGCATCCATAGCCTCAAGGATATTTGCGGCCTGCGAGGTTGAACCTGATGCATGCTCTGTTGAAAAATGCTCGGTATCACCACCCGGCAGCCAGGATATGAACGGAGAAATATCAAGGTTCTTAACACTTCTTCCGTCCTCGGCTGAAATAGTCATGGCTGAGACATCAGTAACACAGAGTTCTCTGCCGTCACCCAATATATGGTCGTAGATACCTGCCGAAATGGTGTCAAGTACTGTTGATTTTCCGGAATACCCGCCTCCTGTGATGACGGTTACGCCTTTTTTGATACCCAGGCCTTTTATCCCGCATACTTCAATTTCCTCGTCAGCAGGTGCCATAAAAGGTATTGCTCCTTCCATCGCACCACCTGTCTTGGAATCTCTCGGCAGGATGCTCCCGTTAGCCAGGAAAGCACAGTATTCACTTCTGCTTAGCCAGTCCCTTAAGACCTTTTGTTTTTCATACAGTGCGCCGACCTTATTACTTCTTTCATTATCAAAGTATTTGATGAATGAATCTGCAACAGCAGGCAGGTTTGTTACTAACAGTTGTATTGCTTTTTTCTTGTCATTCGGCTTTAACTGCACCTGGAACCGCATAGATATGCACATCTGCGGTTCTCCGACCTCTCCGTCCGGATAGTTTACGATTTTCTTCCCACCGAGATTTTTATAATCTTTTCTGGGTCTCATAGCAAAATACGCCGAATTTCTGACTAGTATTTCTCCGCCCGGATGCGCCATATAATAATATCCGGTCTCTTCCGGCGGCTTGTTGCGGTTGTAAAGCTCCGCATTCAGATTCTCCAAATACGGGATAAACTGCCGATAACAGTCATCCGCAACGGCTGTACTGTAATCGGTGATCCCAAGCATCTCAGCCGGGATTTGGCAGAGAATTGTCGGTCTGTCAAAGGCCATCCTGTTGGTAGTTTCAATCGTAAATGAAATATCTCCGAATGCCCAATAAGTCGGATCGCTTGCAGTAACCGGAAATTCCGAATGATTACCGGGAGTACAGGCAGGGATAAATACCTCTCCCTCATACATTTCACGCCAGTTCTTAGTTTTGTTTTCCATGCTCATTAAAAAGCTTTTAAGTCGTGTCATTATTCTTTCACCCTTTTAACCTTTCGTTAGTAAAAATTGTTTTAATCACTTCTAACGAACTACGCACTATTCACAGCTGTCCCAAAGGACACTCATAAACCATCCGGCTTCGCCGTATGCCGCCGCTATAGCGGCTTATGTTTATTCGTGTCTTTTGTCCAGCCTCCATAGTCACATATGCAATTGTGTCTCCCTGCAAGCGAGCTTGCGGTAGACACCCATTGCATATGGACTGTGAATAGTGCTATTTGGGCAAAAAAATACCGTGACAAACTGCCACGGAAATAAAACAGGGATTATTCTTTTATAGCAAAACTATTAAAAATCCAATTCCCGAGGTAATGTCTTGATATTCAGTTTGCTCACTGTACTTGTGCCCTTCATGTCAATTACCTCCTTTAAGAATTGAATCTAATATTTTCGTTACGTGAACAATAAGCAATATAACATTATTCTTATTTGACGTCAAGTCCCATTTTGTGATATTTTTGAAAAATCCGGATGCAGTAACAGGTACATGGAAGCAGACAGATGAAATGGACGGCGACTGGACCTGGACATTCAGCAACGGCAGCAAGGCTAAGCTTGTAGGCGATACTACAGGTTTTGAGAGCGAAGGAACTTATGTCCTTGATGAAGCTAACAAGAAGCTTAAGGTTAATCTTGAAGGCTGGAGCGCTGAGAAGGAGTATGATTATACTCTGGACGGAGATGTTCTTGATCTTAAGGAAACCTATTCAAGTTTTCATCTTATCAAGCAGAAATAATAAACTGCTTCATCGATACTTGCGCAGGTAATTAAATAAGCAGTCCGGATTTATCCGTTATCCCCCGGTTTAAAAGACCGGGGGATTTTTTTTTTTGAAGAAAATTAAAAAAACATCTTGACAATGTAAAGATTCATGCTATAATGTTGACAGTGTAAAGATTAAAAGCGAGACAAAAAACAGTTGTTTTATTGAAACAGGAGATTAACGTGAAAAGGATACTGAAGATGATCAAATGGATTCTTTTGGGGCTGTTGGTATTGATGATAATTTTGGTTATCATATGGTTCTTTATAAGTTCCGGAAAGATAAGGACATATACTGAACCGAACAGCCTGTCGGAAAAGTTCGTGATGGATATTGACGGTGCTCCGAACGGATTCTTCATCAACAGTAAAAATATTGATAATCCGGTGCTTTTTCTGGTATCGAGCGGTCCCGGTACCGACGACTATGTATTTACCGATAAGTATGGGGATATGCAGCTTGAGGATGAATACACGGTAGTATATTGGGATTACAGATGGATGGGTATAGCCTATGACAGTGATGCTGATGCAGACAGCATCACGCTTGACAATCTGCTGGATGATACGTATAAGGTGACGGAATACCTGAAAGAACGTTTCAGAAAGGAAAAGATATATATCATGGGCTTTTCCGGAGGGTCGCATATAGCTCTGCGAGAGGTGGAGAGACATCCTGAGAACTATTATGCATATATCGGTATGGCTCAGGCAGTGACGGATTCATACGAGCGTGATGCCCTGATGTATAACTTTATGAAGAAGGTATTTACCGATAGGGATGACAGCGGTGCTTTGGAAAGACTTGAGAATTCAGTCGAAAGGCTTGAGGATGGCTGTGTAAGATGTACGGAATGGTACAATTTCGTGGATCTGGTACATGATGCGGGAGGAGGGACCATACGCAACAAATCAGAGTTCACCGGCATAGTGATACCTATAATTACATGCAGCTGTTATACCGTATGGGAAAAAATCAATTATATCAGAGGCATGAAGATGTACCGCAATACACCTCTTGATAAAGAATTGGAAAACTTTGACTACAGAGAGAGCATAAAGTCGTTAGAGGTACCTGCATTCTTTATCAGCGGTGAATATGATTATAACTGTCCGTGGGAGCTTGTGGAAGAATATTGTGATATGCTTTCGGCTCCCGAGAAAGGCTTTTATAAGATATCAAATGCAGCCCACAGTCCTTTGTGGGAGAATCCGGCAGAAACGTGTGATATACTTAAAAGGATCAAAGAGTTAAGTAACAGATGAATTCAGCATTATTATAAAATGTCATTCTGAGCGAAGCGAAGAATCTTAAAAAATGAAGGGATAAAACAATGAGCGATAATTACCATCATGGAAACCTGCGCCAGGCGCTGATAGATGCCGGTGTAAAGATAATCAATGAAGACGGAGAGGATAAACTCTCATTAAGAAAAGTTGCTGCTGCCTGCGAAGTATCACATGCTGCTCCGTATGCGCATTTTAAGGATAAAGAAGAGCTGCTGGCGGCTATAAAGAGCAGTGTGACCGAAAGGTTCATGGAAGAGCTTGAAAATGCTGAAAAAAATGCTCAGAGTGCGGAACAGGCCATTCTTTTTATGGGGCAGACATATGTGTCGTTTTTTAGTCATAACCCGGATTATTTCAAGTTCTTATTTGCCAGCCAGAAGCTTGTGGCACACCTTAAGATGGACAAGGAATATCCGGATGATTATCCTCCGTTCCTTTTGCTGAAAAGTACATATAAGAAGTATCTAAAAGAAAAAGGCATAAATCAGGATTACAAGGAACAGGAAGCCGGACTGCTTAAAATATGGTCCGCGGTGCATGGCCTGAGTGCGATAGCATGCATGACAGGCGTTGAGACATCTGTAGACTGGGATCATATTGAGCTGAACTGATTAAGACGTATAACCACATAAGGCTTCCCCTTGAGGGGAAGCTGGCGACGAAGTCGACTGATGAGGTGGAAAAGGAGAGAAAAATGACAGGAATATATCTTAGCGGAACGGGAAATACAAAGCATTGTCTGGAAAAAATACTTTCTATAGTGGACGGTTCTGCTGAAATGACCCCTATAGAAAATACAAAAGAAGCAATAGAAAAGATCAAAACAAACGACGTGATATATCTCGCATATCCTACACAGTTTTCAAATGTGCCATACATGGTAAAGGATTTTATACAGAAGAATAAGGAGTTATGGCAGGGTAAGAAAGTATTCTGTATGACTACGATGGGGCTATTCTCGGGAGACGGCACCGGATGTGCGGCAAGGCTGCTTAAAAAATACGGAGCCGTAGTCTCAGGAGGGCTTCAGGTAAAAATGCCCGATGCGGTAAGTGACAGTAAGATGCTGAAAAAGTCATTTGAAGAAAACAGGAGGATAATCAAAGAAGCTGATATAAGACTTGAGGAGGTAGCGGAAGAAATAAAAAAAGGCAACTATCCCAAGGAAGGTTTAAGTTTCTTTGCACATATGGCAGGTCTGTTCGGCCAGAGGCTCTGGTTCTACGGTAAGACAAAGGACTACAGCAAAAAGTTGAAAATAAGTGATGCATGTACCGGATGCGGATTATGTGCTAAGAACTGCCCGATGGGAAACTTAAAGATAGAAAACGGGAAGGCTGTTTCAGCAGGTAAGTGTGCCATGTGTTACCGCTGCATAAGCTCATGTCCGAAAAAGGCAATCACACTACTTGGAAAACAGGTGGTGGAACAGTGCAGATATGAGAAATTCGTACAATCGGAGAATCATCCGGATGCTTGAAAAAAATAATTAAAAAATGTACACATAACCCCTTGACTCGTCCCTAAGGGCAGAGTTTATACTTTGCTCGAAAGGGGGGTTAAGGGGTTATGTCTGTTTTATCTAAAATTCTGAAAAACAACCGGATATGTGTAACTGTCGCAGTAATTATAGCGATAGCCGCCAATCTGTCCCAGATGATATATATAGTCTATATAGGAGAACTGGTCAACAGGATAGAAAACCGGGAAAAGATAACATCTGCTTTGGTGACGATACTTGCATGTTTCCTTGTATCCAATGTGGTGACGGTATATCTGAAACACTATTCCGGAAGATATGCGGCGGAAAAAATGGCACATACCTTAAGGATGGGTTTCATCGGCAAAATTTTAAGTATGCAGCGGGAAAAAGCCGAATCGGACAGTGAAAACCGGGATGGGAACGATGCAGGTTCTGTGATGTCAAAGGTCCAGAATGAACTTTCACGGGCGGATGAATATCTCTCTACCACATTTTTTGATATTACAGACATGCTGCTCACAGGCGTTCTGGTATTTGTTTTCCTGATGTTTCAGAATATACTGCTCACTTTAGTAATATTTGTACCTACGCTCCTGATACTTTTCTATGTAAAATGGTCAAGCAGAAGACTTTCCGGTATCGTATCCGCGGCATTAAAAGAAAAAGAAAAAATGAACAGGGTATCATACAGCCTGGTAAATGCATTTCCTGCAGTTAAGATATATAACGGGGATGAAATGTGCATAAGTACTTATGAAAAAAGCCTTGAGAAATGGGGAAAACATGAAGCGGATATGGAGAAGCTTAATGCTTTGTACAATTCTCTTTCGGGAATACTTTCAAGAGTGCCGATGCTTTTGCTTATTACGGTAGGCGGTTTTATGGTGATCAAAGGGAATATAATGCTCGGAACGCTGATAGTATTTTTAAACATGCAGAGTAGCCTTACAAATTCGATCATGAACCTTCCGAGCTGGATATCCGGATTTAAAGTGTTCACGACAAATCTTGATAAACTAAAGATAAACTAAAAACAGCGTATATATAAATATTGTCATCCTGAGCGTACGCGAAGGTTCTTTATAAAGAATGGAGAAAATGATGATCACATTAAAGAATGTAACATTTTCATATGAGAATAAGCTGATAATCAACAATCTTTCCCTGAATATAAAAAAGGGAGATAAGATCGGTATAATGGGAGAGAGCGGCTGCGGAAAAAGCACGCTGCTTAAGATACTGGCAGGGCTATACAGGGCAGATGGCGGGACTGTCACAGTGGACGGAGAGACCGAGCCCGAAAAAATAAGCAGAAAGGTGTCAGTGGTCATGCAGTCCCCCATGTTACTTCCGTTATCCATATATGACAATATCACCATGGGACATAAGTATCCCGACAGTCACGTGGAAAAGGCTGTAAAAATGGCCAGACTTTCAGGGTGGATAGAGACTCTGCCGGAGGGACTTAACACCTATCTCGGAGACAGGGCGGATGAACTGTCCGGAGGGCAGGCACAGCGTATAGCCATAGCCAGGGCAATCCGCAAGGATTCGGAGGTGCTGTTGCTCGATGAGCCGGCATCGGCGCTTGACAGTGAGAATTCAAGGTCTGTCCTTGAAGCTATCATGGATTATGCAGCAGATAAAACAGTGGTACATGTGACTCATCAGGCACAGCATCTGGAAGGATATACAAGGGTTTATACGTTAAAGGACGGAGAACTCAAAGGATAAGGAGCGTAACCGGATGAACAGAAAAGTAAGAATAATACTAAAAGAGACGGGAATGACAAAAGACTTTATCTTAGTGATGATACTGCGTGCACCGTTCGATTTTATAAATGCTTTACTCTCAGCCAATATGCTGGAAACCTTTATACGTCTGGCTGAGAGAAAGGAAGAGGGAGAGCTTCTTCCGACATTCGGTATGTTTTTGCTGTTTACGGTAATAATGTTCGGCTACAATATGTTTGTCTGGGCAGTCGTAACAATGAAGATAAATATCAGGTTTATCAAAAAGCTCAGGATGCGGGTATATAAATCACTTTTGTCCCGGACAGGACAGGAGATGGAAGAACTGTCCGCAGGAGACTGGATCAGCAGACTGAACAGCGATATAGATAAGACCGATCTCTATCTTGTGGGACCGTTAAATTTTATGCATCTGCTTATTGCGTCAGTAAATATGACCTTGTCTGCAGCAGTCCTGTTAATGCTTAACAGGATCATGCTTGCAGTCTCACTGCTCGTTACGCTTCCGTTCTTTTTCTTAAGCAGTGTCGTGGCTATCAGGAAGGTTCCGGTGTTTAAGAAGAATTCCAGAGAGCATTATGCCAAGTATACCAACTGGATGGAGCCGGTAGTCAACGCCTCCGAATCAATAAGGATATTTGATGGAGAGGAACTGGTCATGGCAAAAGCGGAAGAGGAAAGCCTTAAGATTATGAAAAACAATATGAAAGCACACAAAAGGACAGCACTTGCCACCGGGATAAATACTTTTTCGGGAATGACGGGATATCTCTTGCTTTTATTCTTAGGAAATAGTATGATTGGTAGTGAACTGGATGATTTCGCAAGGATGATGAAGATAACACAATACCGCGGCGAGATGATGAAAAGCGTAATGATGATAAACAGCTGTGTCGGCCGAATGAAAGGCAATCTGCCGGCCGCCGAGAGAGTTGAGGAAGTATTGTAAAAATCAATCACAGAACCGTCCCTGTGATCGATTCGGAGGAAACAGATATGGAGAAGGATCCGAGATTTCAACTTTTAAAGATAGGGGAATTGGCCGTGCTGGCCGGAGTATCGGTAAAGGCGCTCCGTGTATATGAAAAAAAGAAAGTGATAAAACCGGTAGAAGTGGATGAAGAAACCGGCTACAGGTATTACTCCGCGGACCAGTTAAAACAGGTTGAGGCACTTCTTGAACTTCAGGATATGGGTTTTTCTTTAAATGAGATATCAAAGCTTCTGTCGGGCACTTGCAGCAGGGATGAAATGCTCGCGCTGTTTGAGATAAAAGAGTCTAATCTGAAAGAGATCATCTGGAAGACTGAATCAAAGATCAATGAGCTTAATGACCTTAAAGCAAAAATGACGGAAGGAAAAGAAGCTGATAAAATAAAAGAAATGAGTGACGAAGAAAGAGCCTGGTACCTGGCAAAGCTCATCAAGGTCAGTGAGGAGAATGTACGTCAGATATTGAGCGATGTTTTGTGGCTGTAGGAGGCTTAGGATAAGTATATGGACGCACGGCGTGAATGGGCGGGAACAAAGCTTGAACTTGTGGGAGAGATAAAGAAACTCGGATTTCCTGAAAGCCTGGGTAATGAGATAGCTGTCAACCTGGGAAGTCCCAAGGCGATGGAAAGAATGATAGCATATCTCCATTATGTAAAGCCAAATAAGGCTGAACTTATAGTGGATGAGATGCTCGCCATATGCAGTGATATAGACAGGTGGCATAAGAAAAAAATGAGTGAAGAAGCCAATGCAAGCATTAATACCATCTTAGAGGAAGGATTGTAATATGGAGCTGAAATACATAATAATCATAGGATATCTCGTAGTAATGAACATCGTCGGAATAGCGGTTATGGGTATAGACAAAAGTAAAGCCAAAAGGGGAGCCTGGCGTATAAAAGAAGCTACATTGTTCGGTGTAAGCATTATAGGCGGAAGTATCGGAACTTTGCTTGGTATGTATATGTTCAGGCATAAGACAAAGCATATTTATTTTGTGATAGGAATGCCGCTGATACTGATATTGCATATAGCACTGGCTGTCTTTTTATTCACGAAGGGGATTTTATGACATATTCGGATAATTTTAAGATCGGATCCATGGATGAGCTGATAAAACTGATCGATACGGTTGGTTTTGTCCCCTTTTTTACAAATGAGATAGACGGATTTTCTCTGGAAGAACATATTGAGCACAGATGCTGGTATGACGGGAGCGACCCGTGGGAAGCATGGGAATGGAAGGGACCGGTCATTAGAAAGGCAAAGTGCGCATACGGTAAGTTCTTAAGGAATAAAGCCATGTATATAAGTGCCAAATGGTTCCCGGACTTTGCAAATTTCAGGCGTGACGGTTATGATTTTGATGCAAGATATGATGACGGGCTTGCTTCACGAAATGAAAAAGAGCTGTATGAGCTTCTGGATGAGAATGCACCTGTATTTTCAAAGGCATTGAAGCGCTTGGGAAGTTACGGTAAGAACGGAAGAAAAGGATTTGACGGGACCATTACCAGGCTTCAGAAGCTCGGATATGTGGTAATAAGTGATTTTAAGCATGAGACCGACAGATTCGGAAACGAATACGGGTGGGGCATAGCCGAGTATTCTACTCCCGAGAAACTGTTCGGGACAAAATTTACGGATAAGGTATATAAAAGCACTCCCGAGGAGTCTTATGAGAAGATAATTAAGCATTTTAAGAAAATATTGCCGAAGGCTTCGGAAGAAGAGATAAAGAAAATTTTGAAATAAAGACAAATATACATGTGGAGACAAGGGAAACGATGATCACCGAAAATGACATAAAAAGAATAAATGAACTGCATCATAAGTCTAAAAACGAAGGTCTGACCGAGGAAGAAAAGACGGAACAGCAGGAGCTCAGAAAGGCATATATAGAGGCGATGCGCGGCCATGTACGTAACCATCTGGATAATGTCGTGATACAGCGTCCGGACGGCAGCAGGGAAAAACTTACAAGAAAACCTAAACAGAATTAAAATAACGGGTTGACATTTTTCCAAATAATGGTTATAATCGAAAATGTCGATGATATCTGATGTTTAACGATTTAGGTAAAAACCGTCGGATGCATCCAAAAGGAAGAAAAGTTCCAGAAAGGGAGGTAACAACGATGAGTATCATTATCGTCATTAGAAGCATTATTAAAAAGAACAACAAAAGTATTACCTCCTGGGGCGGTGTATATTAATATTTCGGATTCTTACGCTATAGGTTTACTATGGCCTGAAGATCACATTGAATTATTATACCCTGATACCGGAAGGTATCGGGGTATTTTTATATTCAATCAGAGGGACGGTTCTCTGATTGAATAATACCCCGGGAGGCTGAAACACTGATCAAGCCTTCCCCTTGAGGGGAAGGTGGCACGAAGTGCCGGATGAGGTGTTCTGTATCAGAAAGGGGGAATGTATATGTTCCAGATTAAGAATGTAACATTAACACATAAAAAAGATTTAAGAACCATTTTAGATAAGTTCTCACTTGTATTAAATGACGGTGACAGAGCCGTTATGATAGGTGAGGAAGGAAACGGAAAATCCACGCTTATGAAGTGGATATATGATCCGGAGCTGGTAGAGGATTATATCGAGTATTCCGGAGAAAAAGTGATAAACGGTGAAAGACTCGGATATCTGCCTCAGGAGCTTCCGGAGCCGGAAAAGGGTAAAACAGTATGTGAGTATTTTATGGAGGCCTCGGGATTTCTTGATAAGACTCCAAAAGAGCTGTCAAAGCTTGCTAACGATTTTCGTGTTGAACCGGAGTTCTACTATCGGGAACAGACGATGCGGACTCTTTCCGGAGGAGAGAGAGTAAAGGCTCAGATGATGAGGATCCTTATAGACGATCCGACCATACTGTTGCTTGACGAGCCGTCAAATGATATCGATATCGAGACATTAGAGCTTATGGAAAAGCTTATTAATTCATGGGAGCATGCGGTACTCTTTATCTCACATGATGAGACGTTGATAGAAAATACAGCAAACCGTGTGATACATTTTGAGCAGATTCGCAGAAAAACCATGTGCAGACATACTGTGGCCAATATCCCGTACAGGCAGTATGTGGAAGAAAGGCTTCAGCAGTTTAAAAAACAGGAACAGATAGCTCTCGGTGAACGCAGGGAAAAGAAGATCAGAGATGAGAAACTGCGTAAACTTGAGCAGAGCGTTGGAGCCAGCCTGGATAATATATCACATGCGGAACGTGACGCCATCGGAAGGCTTTTAAAGAAGAAAATGAAGAACGTAAAGTCTATGGAGAAGCGTTTCGAGCGTGAAGATGAAGATATGACCGAAATGCCTGAGCAGGAGGAGGCTATATTCTTTAAGCTGGGAGATAAGGACAGCAGCATACCTTCGGGGAAATGGGTGCTGGAGTATGAGAGCCCGGAGCTGAAAACAAGTGATGGCAGCAGGGTTTTAGCAGAAAACATAGTACTTAAAATACGCGGTTCCGAAAAAATAGCGATAGTCGGGACCAACGGTTGCGGAAAGACAACGCTGATTTCAAAGATAGCTGAAGATTTAGTGGCAAGGCCGGATTTAAAGGCTCAGTATATGCCTCAGAATTATGAGGTGTTGCTGGACCTCGATGAGACACCGGTGGATTATCTGGACAGTTCCGGAGAAAAGGAAGAAAGAACCCGGATACGTACATATCTCGGAGCATTGAAATATACGGCGGATGAGATGGATCATCCGATCAGGGAGCTTTCAGGCGGTCAGAAAGCTAAGGTATTGCTTTTAAAGCTGAGCATGTCGGGAGCCAACGTCCTGATACTGGATGAGCCCACGCGTAACTTTTCGCCGCTCTCGGGACCGGTGATACGAAAGATGCTTAAGGAATTCCCTGGAGCTGTTATCAGCGTTTCTCATGACAGGAAGTATCTGGATGAGGTATGCGACAAAATATACAGATTAACAGTGACCGGACTTTATCCGGTTGAAGATAAAAGATAAAATATAGTTACGGAGGAAAAATGAATTATTTTATAGAAGGAATACAGGGTGCCGGCAAAAGCACACTTGTGGGAAAGCTGTCAGAGATGAAGCCGGATCACAAAGTATTTCGCGAGGGTGATTACAACCCTGTGGAACTTGCATGGTGTGCTTATGTCGGAAAAGAAAAGTATCGGGAGATACTTGAAAAATATGCTTCAATACGAAGCGAGATAGATGAAAAAAGCCATGCGGAAGATGATCACATGGTAATATGCTATACGCAGATACTCACGGATATACCCGGATTTCATAAAGATTTAGAGCAATATGAAATATACAATGCCCGTGTTGGACGAGAGGATTTTGAAAATATCATCCTTTCAAGATACAGTAATTGGGACGGCGATAATCAGATATTTGAGTGTTCTTTATTGCAGAATATAGTTGAGAATCAGATATTATATTTTGAAATGTCGGATGAGGAAATCATCGCATTTTACAGAAAGATTGCTGCTGTTCTGGCTCAGAAGCAATACCGTATCCTGTATCTTGATACGGAAGATGTGGCCGGTTCACTTGAAGTTATCCGCAAGGAAAGAGTGGATGAAAACGGAAATGAGATATGGTATCAGATGATGCTGCAGTTTCTTGAAAGTTGTCCTTACGGGAAGAAACACGGATTTAATGGTTTTGATGACCTGGTGGCTCATCTTGAACACCGTAAAAGACTTGAGAAAAGGATACTTAAGGAAGTATTTGGTGAGCATGCTATAATACTTAAATCCAAAGAGTATGATTTAGAATCGATCAGAGAGACGGTTCTCTGATTGACGAGGTTCGAAAGGAATGGACATGAAAGAAATAAAGGATATTACAAAGGATCAGTGGGCTTCACTCTTTAATGAGCTTCACCCCGGCTATTTTGAGAGAGATTATGTAAAAAGAGTAGCCGATGATGAACCGGCTTCAGAGATGTTTTTGAATCTGAAAGGCTTTGATGAGCATAGCTATGCAAAGTCGTTTCCGGAGAATATCACATTCGGATATTATAACGGAGACTTTAAGGAGCTTCTGACAGCTGTTGAAAAAGTCATGCCGCACTGGGTTCCGTTGTTTAGTGAAAAATCCCGTGTATACTGCGGTTTCGTGGATGGAAAAATAGCGAGCTTCTGTATGGTCGAGAACTTTGGAGAGTATACACTATCCGGAAAGAAAATTAAGATCGGCGGCCCGGGGTGTGTAGGAACGGTACCGGAATACCGTGATCGGGGAATCGGGCTTACTATGGTTAAGAATGTCACAGGTATTCTTAAAGATGAAGGGTATGATCTTGGTTATATACATTACACTTATGAAACAGGGTGGTATTCAAAGCTTGGTTACAAAGTGGTTTTAAGCTGGAATGGAAAAGGAATAATATAAATGAATACAAGACCTGACTTTGACAGTATAAAGGATTATAAGGAATTCGGTAAATACTACTGGTATAGAGAAGAACTTATCAAAATCTGTAAAAAGCATGGATTAAAAGCAGATGGAGGTAAGATAGAACTTAATAAGGTGATCGAAGCCTATTTTTCAGGAGAGAAGATAATTCCTGAAAAGAAGCCTGTCATAAAGAGAAAAAAGGCTACTGTAACTGAGCTGACACCAAACACCGGTCTTATAGAGTGTGGTTTCACCTTTGGACCGAGGTTTCGTGATTTCTTCGTAAAGCA
>JAEEGH010007145.1_pt1 | contig 27016 bp, 16 predicted proteins | sample 9134181 | NCBI WGS metagenome assembly JAEEGH01 (sample SAMN16246544, study PRJNA631951) | gut metagenome | biome: gut microbiome; feature: rumen; material: DP-attached | host: Bos | place: Iran: Karaj | collected 2018-10 | reverse complement strand
CCCAGAGAGAAAAAATTACAAGAGCTACTGCAAGCCAGCCTCTGTCACCAAAACCATTATTAGTCCAGGTACCGCCAAGATATTCCATTACAAAGTAAAGGCCTCCAAGTCCGGCAACTGCTCCACCAATGAGAGTGGCAATATACTTATACTTTTCAATATTGATTCCGGCAGCATCTGCAGCAGCAGGATTTTCTCCAATTGAGCGAAGGTTCAATCCAACCCTTGTTTTATTCAGAACAAAGGCAAGAAGAAAAGCCAGGGCGATTGCAAGGTAAGATAAAAATCCGTATGAAAAAAGCAGCTGACCCACAACAGGAATTTTACTCAAGCCGGGAATTGAAGCCTGATATGCACTGGCAGTTACAGCAACAGAAACCTGTCCTACACCACCAGCCAGGCGGGAAATTGAACCACCAAAGAAATTACCGAATCCAATACCGAAAGTTGTAAGGGCAAGACCAACAACATTCTGATTAGCTCTGAGAGTGATTGTAAGGAAAGAATAAATGAGGGCACCTAAAACCGAACATATTAAAGCACAGAGAAGGGAAATCAGCATACCAACAAATGGTACAGGGGTAGCAGCAAGACTTTCATAATAGAAAGCCCCCATCAATCCTGCAATGCCGCCCATATACATTAATCCAGGAATTCCCAGATTAAGGTTACCGGTTTTTTCTGTAAGAATTTCTCCAATGGAACCAAATAAAATTGCTATTCCCTGAACAATTGCCTTTGTTATAAATGTAAAAATAATCATGCCTTTTCTCCTTCAGTCTTTTTCTTTGTCTCAAAAATAATTTTAAAGCGGATGAAGAATTCACATCCAATCAGGAAGAAGATGATTATTCCAATCAATATATCTGAAACATTTTCATTAAGACCGAACTTACTTGCAATTTGAATTGCACCGTTATCCATTACACTGAGAAGGAAACTGATGGCAACCATTCCCAGAGTATTGAAATTTGACATCCATGCCACAATGATTGCAGTAAAGCCTCTGCCTCCTGCCAGACTTGTAGAAATTGTGTGACTGGCACCACTCACAACCAGACAGCCTGCAAGACCACAGATTGCACCGGACAAAGCCATTGTGCGGATAATAACAGCCTTAACATTGATTCCAGTATAGCGGGCTGTTTTACGGCTTTCACCAACAACAGAAAGTTCATAACCGTGCTTTGTATTTTTCAGATAAAAAGCCATAAAGACTGCAACGACAAAAACAATGATTACATTCAGTCCGTAGCGCTGACCAAATACGTTAGGGAACCAGCCCTTACTTGTCATTGGATTAATAATTCCAACAGTATTTGACCCCACAGGATTTTCCCAGAATACAATGCAGAAAGTAATAATCTGCATGGCAACATAATTCATCATTAAAGTAAAGAGAGTCTCATTTGTATTAAATCTTGCCTTAAAGAAAGCAGGAATAATTCCCCAGATCATACCGGCCAGACATGAAGAAATCATAATCAAAGGAAGAAGAACACCATTTGGCAGATTACTTCCATAAATCATAAGAGCGGCACTTGCAAGTCCCCCCATGAGGATTTGACCTTCCGCACCAATATTCCAGAAGCGCATTTTAAAAGCAGGTACAAGTCCAAGGGCAACCAGAAGAAGAACCAGGGCATCCCGGATTGTAACCCAGACACGTCTGTTGGAACCAAGGGCACCGTCAATAATTCCACCAAAAACTTCAATAGGATTTAAGCTGGTAACAGAAATAATAACCAGTGCACAAATAATCAGGGCAAGGAAGATTGCAGCAACACGAATCAAAAGAGCCTTCCATACACCTTCATAATCTCTTTTAGCTAATCTAATATTTAACATCTTCATTCCCCTATTAAGCAGTCATGAGGTATCCCACCTCTTCCTTTGTTGTAGTGCGGGCATCAAGCAGACCTGTAACCCGACCATTATTCATTACAAGGATTCTGTCGCAGAGCTGAAGAATTACATCCAGATCTTCAATTACAGAAATAACAGCTGCACCTTTTTCTTTCTGTCTGTTCAGCTGATTGTAAATTGCATAAGAGGAATTAATATCCAGACCACGAACCGGATATGCAACCATAAGTACATCCGGATGACTGGAAATTTCACGGCCAACAAGAACCTTCTGTACGTTGCCACCTGACAGTCTGCGTACAGGATACTCAGTTCCAGGAGTTACAACTTCCAGCTTTCTCTTGATTTTTTCAGCAAGAGTACGAGGCTCCTTTCTGTGAACCAGAGGATCGTTTCCCTTTTCATAAGTACGTAGCATAACATTTCCTGTCATACCCATTGAACCTACAAGCCCCATGCCAAGTCTGTCTTCAGGAACAAATGAAATGTGGGCACCTGTCCTCTTGATTCCTACAGGAGATTTATTTGTAATATCAATATCTTTATTTTCAGGATTAATAAAAGTTACCTTTCCACCGGACACTCTCTGAATGCCTGCAATAGATTCAAAAAGTTCCTTCACACCGCAGCCTGCAATTCCTGCAATTCCAAGAATCTCACCGCGGCGGGCAGTAAAGGTTACATTGTCCAGGGCTTTAAGACCTTCACGATTGTAGCAGGTCAAGCCTTCAACTTTAAGAACATCACTTGTGTTAACAGGATCTGTTCTTTCAATATCCAGGGAAATCTTTTCCCCAACCATCATTTCTGTGAGCATAGGGATTGTTGCTTTTGAAGTTTCCACTGTATCAATATACTGTCCCTTGCGCAAAATGGTTACCCGGTCCGAAATTGCCATTACTTCATTAAGTTTGTGTGTAATGATGATGACAGATTTGCCGGCCTTACGCATATTTTTAAGCACTTCAAAAAGTGCATCTGCTTCCTGTGGAGTAAGAACTGCAGTTGGTTCATCCAGAATAAGAACATCTGCTCCCTTGTAGAGAACCTTAACAATTTCAACAGTCTGTTTCTGGGAAATGGACATATCGTAAATCTTTTGATCAGGGTCCAGTTTAAAACCGTAAGTGCTACAGATTTCATTTATTTTTTCTTTAACGGATTTCATATCGATAACAGCAGATGTGTCTGTTCCTAAAATAATATTTTCTGCTGCTGTAAAAATATTTACCAGTTTGTAATGCTGATGAATCATTCCAATGTGATAATCGTAAGCGTCTTTTGGAGAATGAATCTGAACCTCTTTTCCGTTAATGAAAATCTGACCAGAATCAGGGCGGTATATTCCTGCAATCATATTCATTAAAGTTGTTTTACCACTTCCGTTTTCACCAAGAATACTCAATATTTCATGACTTTTTACTTTAAGATTTACTTTATCGTTAGCTGTAACAGAACCGAAAGTTTTTGTAATGTTCTTCAGTTCAATTGCATACTGTTCGTCCATGCTGTTAACTCCACTTGTATAAACTAAAAAATCCGGCAGTAGATAACTCAACCACCGGATTCATATATCCTGTTATAAGGCAAAATTAGCGTTCTTCAATACCGTCGATTCTTAAGTCGAAGGCTGGAGCAGAACCAACTTCCTGCTCATGGAAGTATCCGTCACTTACGTAAACAGAGTACTTTGCATAGTCGCCGCCCTGAGCAATTAAATCTTCAATTGAAGAGCCCTTTACTGTGAATGTGTCTGTTGCAAAAATCTTAACTGTGCCAGCCTTGATTCCTGCAATGGCAGCTTCAACAGCTTCTTCTGTACCTGCAGCAGCAACATTTGCATTTACAGGTGTAATATATACAGCATTGTCTACATATCCCTTTGACCAGTCTACATCGAATGTCTGTCCCTTCTTGAAAGCGTCTGCAGAAAGTCTGTAGTAAGCACCCCAGTTAAGGGCAGCTGATGTAAGTGCTGTGTTTGGAGCAACTGATGTCATATCAACATTGTAACCTACACATGGAACACCGTTTGCTTCACAGGCTGTTGGAGCACCTGTTGTATCAGCATGCTGACCGATAAGAACACAGTTGTCAGCGATGAGTGCTTCTGCAGTTTCTTTTTCAAGAGACATATCAGCCCATGAGTTTGTATAGCGAACTTCCATTGTTGCAGAAGGACATACTGAACGAACACCGAGGAAGAATGAAGTATATCCAGAAACAACTTCTGCATATGGATAAGCACCAACATAACCAATCTTTGCTTTATCAGCAGTGATTTTTCCGCTTGCAATCATTTCGTTAAGTTTAAGACCTGCTACAATACCTGAAACATAGCGTGATTCATAAACTGAAGGCATAAAGTTATGCATGTTAGCAAGACCACTTGAAGCTGCCTGGAAACCTGTTGCATGTGAGAACTGAATCTCTGGATATTCCTTGGCTGCCATAAGAAGGTATGATTCGTGTCCAAAGCTTGTTGCGATGATGTAGTTACAACCCTGGTCTGCAAGGTCAACTGCTGCGTCGTAGCAGTTTTCATCTTCGCCAATCCCCTTCTTTTCAATAACCTGCTCATCAGAAAGACCGAGACTGCTCTTCATTTCACGAATGCCCTTCATGTGAGCTTCTGTGTAACCTTCATTTTCATCACCAATGTAGATAACACCAACTTTGAATGAAGAAGCGTCCTTAGACTTTGCCTCACCTTCTGACTTCTTTGTACAACCTGTAAGTGCAAATGCAGATACCATTGCTGTCAAAGCAAGCATGCCAATCACTGTTTTTTTCATTTATTACTCCTCTCATTATAAAAAAAGGGCTCTAAGTAAAGTAGGCATATACTTAGCGCCCCATCTTTTAATGTGCTTTTTTTATAACTTTTACAAGGAATAAAGTCAAGATTACAGCTTCTCAAGAGCTTTTCTTACAGCTGCCCTTAAGGCTTCCGGATACTGTTCTGCCAGGGCCTGTGGATCGTATACGCCCTTAACAACAGGGATTGCTTCTGATGCTGAGCCGTAGCCGCTGAATGATTTTGCCATCTTTCCCTTTGCATCCAGGAACTGAATTGTAACAGTAGCGCAGGCTTTCATATTTCCTGTGTGGCTTACACCTGTGTTCATATTCTTCTGAATGTTAAAGCTGATTAAAACGATATTGTCTGCCCCCAGTTCAGAGATAAGAAGCGGGTAGAGTTTCTTTTCGTTTGTTGCAAGAAGTTTGTATCCTTCAGGTTTATTCCTAAATCCGGCAAGAAGGAATTTGTTGTCTGAAGCAGCTGTATATGCATTTGAAGCAAGAACAGTTTCTTCCGGAATCAAGTCCAGGCCTTTTTCAGCAAGAACTTCGAAAACTGCGGCCTTAACATCTTCCATCATGTAAGCTGTATAACCGGCCTGAATCTGTTCTTCCTTACTGGCATTTTCTGTAATATCCTTGCGGACAGCCAGATTGAGTAAACCACTGCCGTGTTCTTCATCATCTTCACCAAACCAGGTGATTGTGTCATTTGCCATGATTGTTACAACGGCTGTTTTACCAGGAACAAAAGGTTTTGCAAAAGCAGCAATAGCTGTTAATGCAGTTAAAGTTAATGCAATATTTTTTTTCATTTTAAATCTCCCAAATGAAATATTTTGAGCTAAGGAGTAAAAAAATTACCCTACTTATAAAGTATTTGTTATACCTGATAAAGATTCAATACTAGTTTAAATAATAGTATATGCCGGATTTTGATCAATTATATGATTTTCAAAATTTTACATTCGGGAAAATTAATTTCATCTTTTCAGATCGTAGATTACATCTTTAAGATAGTGGTTTCCGCAGCGGCCGTCGGCCATCAGGTGGGTAAAACTGTTAAAATGCCGTGCTTCTTCGTATTCAATTCCAAAGAGATACACAAGATTACCATTCTCATCTTTTTCTATTCGTGTAATGTATTTTTGATTGTCACAGGTGAATTCAAAGTAGCGGGTTGTTTCCAGAATAAATAAAAAGTCGTCTCTTGTCATAGAGGCATTATGAAAGGATTTTAATTATATTGCAAGAATATGTCGCAGTCTTCGGGTCGCAGCCTTCGGGTCGCAGCCTGCGGCTGCTTAACGAGTTTTCGCATAGCGAAAACTCGCGGGTTATTTTGCTAAGATTAGTAGCCCATTCGTCGCAGCCTTCGGCGGCTCAAGTCGCAGCCTTCGGCTGCTCAACGAGTTTTCGCATAGCGAAAACTCGCGGGCCATTTTACTACGATTAATATCCCATACCGCCCATATCTGGAGAAGGAGCTACAGGAGCTGGGGGTTCTGGGATGTCTGTAATAGCACATTCTGTTGTGAGCAGCATACCTGCAACTGAAGCAGCATTCTGCAATGCACAGCGTGTTACCTTAGCAGGGTCAATAATACCTGCATTCATCATGTTTACCCATTCCTGAGTAGCAGCGTTGAAACCAACACCTTCCTTTTCGTTCTTAGCTCTGTCAGCAATTACTGCACCGTCAAGGCCTGCATTGTCAGCAATCTGGCGGATAGGTTCTTCAAGGGCACGCTTAACGATAGCGTAACCAACCTTTTCGTCACCTGTAAGATTTGCCTTTTCTGCATTGAGAGACTTGCTTGCTTCAATGAGGGCAAGTCCACCACCTGGAACAATACCTTCTTCCAGGGCAGCGCGTGTAGCAGCCAGTGTATCTTCAACACGGAACTTCTTTTCCTTCATTTCAGTTTCAGTGATTGCACCAATTTCAATTACTGCAACTCCACCTGAAAGCTTTGCAAGACGTTCCTTGAGCTTATCCTTGTCATAATCTGATGTTGACTTTTCTACAGCAGCCTTGATTTCTGCAACACGATTTGCAATTGCAGTCTTGTCACCATTTCCATCAACGATTGTTGTATTGTCCTTGTCGATCTTAACAGACTTAGCAGTACCAAGATCAGCAAGTTCTGTAGTTTCAAGCTTAAGGCCTAAATCCTTTGTAACAACCTTACCACCTGTGAGGATAGCAATGTCGTTAAGCATTTCCTTACGTCTGTCACCAAAGCCAGGAGCCTTTACTGCACAGCACTTAAGTGTACCGCGGAGTGAGTTTACAACCAGAGTTGTAAGTGCTTCACCGTCAACATCTTCTGCAATGATAACCAGTGGACGACCAGTCTGAGCAACCTTTTCCAGAAGTGGAAGAAGATCCTTCATTGTGCTGATCTTTTCATCAAAAATAAGGATGTATGGATTATCATAGTTACATTCCATGCGTTCACGGTCATTTACAAAGTAAGCGTTGATATAACCGCGGTCAAACTGCATACCTTCTACAGTCTTTACAGTTGTGTCCATGTTCTTTGATTCTTCAACTGTAATTACACCGTCTTTTCCAACCTTCTCGATTGCTTCAGCAAGAATTTTACCGATTTCAGGATCGTTGTTTGCAGAAATTGTAGCAACGTGTGTAATATCATCATTGCCCTTTACTGCACGGCTGATAGACTTAATCTTTTCAACTGCAGTAGCTGTAGCCTTATCAATACCACGCTTAATTTCGATTGGTGTCATTCCTGCGCTAACAGCCTTAAGACCTTCGCGAACAATAGCATAAGCAAGAACAGTAGCTGTTGTTGTACCGTCACCTGCAACATCATTTGTCTTAGATGAAACTTCACGTACAAGCTGAGCACCCATATTTTCAAAAGGATCTTTCAGTTCAACTTCCTTTGCAACTGAAACACCATCCTTTGTAATTGTTGGAGAACCATACTTCTTATCAAGCATAACCAGGCGGCCACATGGTCCCAATGTTACTTTTACTGCTTTTGCAATCTGTTCTACGCCGCTAAGCATCTTTTTGCGGGCTTCTTCACTGTAAACTAACTGTTTAGCCATTTTTGACTCCTATATATAAACTGCTGGATCTTAAATGATGAAAATCCAGCTAAATTTCGTATTAAATAAGATATAAAAAAAATGACCGCTCGACAAGAAAAATGTGATAAAATCTTAAAATATGGTAGAATCAGCAGAAATTAATCTGACTTTATAAAGGAATTGATTTTGAAAAGAAACTTTCTTCTATTAATAACATTTATTTTTCTTAACCTGATGATATGGCCGGAAGAATCTTTTTCCTACATGAAACACTACCAGAAAGTAAGACCAAGAGAATACACTTTTGCAATCAACACAATGCAGCAGCTTTATGACAATTTAAGCGAGCAGAAGTACAAATATGCCCTTGAAGCCAGCGTAATAGTTTTTCCGGAACTGCTCCGTTATTCAGCCTTCAGGGATGAACTGGAAACTCTTGCAAACGAACTTAAAAGTTATGCACCGGAAGAAAGCGACGGTTATTCCATTGGATTTTTTCAAATGAAGCCGATTTTTGCTTTGAGAATGGAAAAAATCATCGCCCTGGATCTGGAATTAAAAACAAAGTACCCTCTCCTTTTGATAAAGGATTCCGGAACTTCTGATGACAGAATCCAGAGAATTAACCGGTTGCAGGACTGGACCTATCAGCTGGAATATTTAAAGGCCTTCTGCGACTTTGAAATTAAAAGGTTGAAGCTGGAAAATGAAGATTTAAAAATCCGCATAAAATACCTGGCAACTGCCTACAATGCAAATATGTTTTACACCAGGGAAAAACTGGACAAATGGGCCGAATATAAAACATTTCCGGGAGCTCAAAAGGATTTGTATTTTAAATACAGCGAAATCTGCATTGAAGCCGCCGGAAAGGTTGTGGTAAAATGATTGTAATAGTCCAAATGTCTAGTTATGAAATTCCTTGGATGTTTCAAAAAAATAGCGCAAAGGAGTGAAACGGCTTACGAAATCACTCATTTTGTGCTGCCGCGATAGCGGCAACCGTATATAATTACAAGCACAAAATGCGTGAAGCAGGCGAGCCTGCGGTTTCGATAAGACGTTTCACGACTGGGAGTTTTTTTTTGAAACGTCATAAAAATTTCAAAACTCGATATTCGTGCTAAGATTCTTTTTTAGAGGTGTATATGAAAAAAATCATTATGGCTCTTGCACTGCTCCTGGCAGCTTCATCAACTTATGCAATGCTTCTTCCTGAAGGAAGCCAGGCTAATGTAAGTGATGTTTCCCTTACAGATGGAAAAATCTCAAGCGTTACACTCATGGATAACGCTGAAATCAACACGCCGTTTGGAAAACTCCAGGCAACCGGAACAATCACTTTTAATTCTGATGGAAGTGTAGAATCCTTTACTCCTGTAAAAAGCGGAAGTTTTGAAACACCGGCAGGAACTTTTTCTTACGCAGGTCAGGAAGATAGTTCATATACTACACCGGCTCTTGAATTTTACCCAGGCGGTTCTCTTAAAAAAATTACTCTTAGTGCAGAGACCAAACTTGTAACAAAAGCAGGCACTCTCACAGCACAGGCCGCTCCAGTGGAATTTTACGACCAGTACGCTGCAAAAAGTTTTAAGCCAAAGAATAATTTTTATATCACTATTGCAGCCGGAAAGTTTAAGGTTTCAAAGGATGATTTTGTAGAATTCTATCCATCCGGAAAATTCAAGGAATTTACAATTGAAGGACCTGCTTCCCTGACAACAGATATGGGAACAATTTCAATTATTGGAAAAGCAAAAGTCAGCACATACGAAAACAAAAAAATTGAATCCATTACAGTTGATTCTGTTCAGGCCTTGAAATATTCAGACAACTACATTTATACAGCACCAGATTCCACAGTATACTTTTACAGTTCTGGAAAACTGAAGGAAGTAACTGCAATCAACAATGAATTTATTCTGGGACAGTTTAAGGTTACAAATGTTGTAAAAGAGACAAAAGTAAAATTTTATGAATCAGGCTCTCTTATTGTAAGTTCTTGTTACATAAATTTTGATAATTATAAAATTTATTGTGGAGATGACATAATTTTCTTCAATCCACAGGCACCTGAAAGAATTTTTGCTTCTGTTTTATCATATGTTTATTCTGGGGGCTATAATGATGAAGCTGCTTACTACTATAAAGTAACTGCTTTAACAAGAAAAGACGGAGAGGTTATTACAGAAACATTCAAAACACCTGTAAAAGTGCCATCTTCTAAAGAAAAGGCTTACGCCAGGGAGCCTTTCCTCTTAAACGAAAACAGCCACAAAATCGAAAAAGTTTACACTTACAAATATGTAACTCAGAAAAAGTGGGAGGATAATTCTTTACTAGATTATTCTGTTCTTGAAGAAGCGGGTTACATGGAATTTGATGAAGACAAAGCTGAAGCTGAATTTCCGGATACAAATTCTGGCAGATAGAAGAGGTATAAAACTTATTTTATGAAATTAGCAGAAGCATTACAGGAAAGAGCTGACCTTAACAGAAAAATTGAGCAGCTCAAGGCAAGACTTAATAACAATTGTCTTGTCCAGGAAGGAGAAACTCCGGCAGAAAATCCGGAGGAACTTCTTGACGAACTGAATTCTTCAGCACTCAGGCTTGAAGAACTTATGGCAAAAATCAATCTGACTAACTGCACTACAAAAATAAATGGTACTTCTTTGACAGAATTAATTGCAAAAAAAGACAGACTTTCCCTTCAGCTGCAGGCCTACAGAGAAATCATCAACGAATCCAGCAGAACGGCTTACAGGGCAAGGGGTTCTGAAATCAAAATTCTGCCGGCAGTAAAAGTGTCAGAACTTCAGAAAAAATCTGATGAACTTTCAAAGGAACTGCGGCTTACAGATAACCTTCTCCAGGAAAACAACTGGAAAACTGAATTGATTTAAAATTAGTGGTAACTGCTAAGGAGTGAATGCAAACGCCAGTGTGATTGCGTAATTCGCACAAATACTACAGGGTACCCAGGGCAGGTAAAATTTTTCAGGAATTGTTATGCCCCGAAAGCGCACATCTGTACTTTTAAGGTTTACATTTTACAACCATGCATTAACCGTAGCAGTGAGGGCGGGTTCGGGGAATAATATTATTATCAGTCTTTTTTCTGGACTGACTGTTTTTCAGCTTTTCTTTCTTTCATATGTTTTCTGGTTCCGATTTTATCTTCTTCCAGATTCAGGCTTTCCTTAAAAGCAAGACAATCCTTCTTTACATATTTAGCAATCGCTTTTGCAGAATTGTTACCTCTGTATTTTTTCTGAGCCTCAAGCATCTGGTTTTTCAAAAGTTCGTCATTCATCAAAAGAAGGGCTAAACGGCTGGCGTCATCCGGACTGTTTGCGCAAAGTGACATATGGTGTTCTGCAAAGAACTGAACATTTTCACTTTCACAGCCTGGAATTGGAGATGTATGAATGATTGGAATTCCTTTAACAATTGCTTCTGTGCTGGACAGTCCGCCCGGCTTTGTAAGGAGCAGGTCACTAGCTTCCATAAATACGTTTACCTTATCCGTATATCCAACTACATGAACTCTAGGCTCTCCTGCAAATTCTTTAAGGAACTGGAAGAGCATTTCTTTGTTATTTCCAGTGATGGCAATGATGCGGGTCTTTTTATCTCCTGCTGAGAAAATATCGTGGGCAATATCAATTATGTCACCGAAGCCCATACTGCCGCTCATAATCAGGTAAACTTTATCATCCTGATTGATATTTATATCCATTTTACGGAGCTGTTCCCTGGCCTTTTCTTTATTACCTTTTCGAACAAACTTTTGCGAAACAGGAATGCCAAGAGGAACAAGTTTTTCTGAAGGAATTCCACGGGCTGTAAAAGTAAAGGCACTGTCCTTACTTGCAATAAAGAAACAGCGTGGATTTGTTTCTTCCAGGAGAGGAGAAGCAAAGTAGTCTGTGGCAACAAAATAGAAAGGAACATCAAGATGATAATGTTTAAGAATATGTGTCATTGCCTGTGCGCCAAAGAAGTGACAGCAGACAACTGCATCGATTTTATTTTCGATGAGATATTTTCTAAGGGCTTTTGTATACATCATGTTCATCATGTACACAGGAGAGCGGACAAGACCAGAAGAATTTTCTCCATAGTTGCCCCCCATTTCGTAAAGCTTTCCGAAAATCTTCGGATTGTTCTTTACCATTTCTACATATGAATCACATACCAGATCTGAAGCTGCCTGGCTGCCAAAAGACAAGGCATCTCTAATTTCACATTCATCTCCAGCAGAGTCGAAAACTTCTTTTAATGCTCTGGCGGCTGTGTTGTGACCGCCTCCTGTATTGCAGGAAAGAATTAATATTTTCATATTTTTATCATATCCCTTATATAAGAAAATTTAAACATTAAGTTGTAAAAAGGAAAGAAAAAGAATATGAAATTTGATTAATCCAGTCCCGTACAGTTGCTACTAAAAGAGAATCCACCATCACCTGCACTGTTGTATATTATGCGGCTATCAGTAATAGAACCGTTAAAGTAAAAGAAGCTGCAGTTTTCAAGGGTTAATGCACCTGAATTATAAAATGCCTCTCCCTGAAATGCGCCTGATGTATTTGACCCTCTAAAATTGATATTTGTAAAAGTCACACTTGTTCTTTCAGGAATCTTAAACATACTGGCAGTACTGGTGAATACGGAACTCTTCTGAAATATTACACTTCCTCTTTCTCCAGAATTTTCATCTATACTTTCATTTATAATTTTAATAGTTCCGCCAGTCGCAAAATCTGAAAACTGACTGTCCAGCATGATAGATCCAGCATCAAGAAGATGAATTGTACACGGATTTTCCACGCTTCTGTTTTTTACGGCAGACAAGGCAGTTGCAAAATTTTCAAAAGGACGTTCGTAAGAACCCTCTCTTGTTCCTTCAACAGATCTGCTGGATACATAAAAATCAGTCCGCTTAAAATTTGCAAGGCACTTTTCAGTTATAGACAAAACAGTTTGTCCAACCCCATCCACAGATTCTGTTTTAAAATATTCAGAATCTGCATTGTTATACCATGTGGTTGTTCTTGTTCCAGGCAAAATTCCAATTGATTCGTAACACTCATATACAAGATTTCCATTTGAATCTCTAAAGGAAAAAGTTGCTGTATAATCACCGGCTGCTAAATCTTTGCGTAACACAAAGCAGTCACTGCTGGTTATAGTCCTTGTATAAGAATCCACTGGTTCCGGATCGGAGAACTGAACCTCCATAGAAGATACTATTGTATTGTCAAAAACCTTTATTGGCAAAGCTATTCCACTTGTTCCAGTAGCATTAGTAACAGGTGATTCCATAAGCTTAATTATTTGAAGGGCGCTGCTTTCATCAACATCAATTTCAACTGGCTGACTGGTTACATAAAGTGGATCTGATGCACTTCCACCAGCAGTCTTATAACTTAGGGAAGAAATTTTCCATTTACCTGCTGTAAGTTTAAAGGTAAAAAACAAATTATCCTGAGGAATTACAGAAATTGAATCTTTATCTGCCTCTCCGGAAACAGGCTGATAGTCTGCAGTAACAATAGTTGTAAGTCCGGTTGAATCAATTTTTACATAAGCAGATCTTGAATTATTTTCATTCTGAAAGTTTTGCCCGTCTGTACACAAATACAAGCTTCCACATACGTTGTATGTTTTTTCTACATAGGGGCTGCAGGCAAAAAAAGAAAAAACTGATATTAACACAAATAAAAATTTTAGATTTCTTTTCATAGTTTTCTCCGGGGGATTAGAAATTTCCATAATCATAAAAACTTTTCTCAGTACCGTTGATAAATATGGCAGCACAGTTCTCATTATCCGGATTATTCAGGCAGAAATAATCACAACGTTTATTGATTATATCTCCATCAACTGGGTGATATAAAGCTCCCATATTGTGTTTTGATGAATCATCTCCACCAAAATAACAGTTGCTTGTTGTTAAAGATGTATTCCTTGAAGCAGTGTCTGAAACTATCAATATTGCACCACCATAAGAACTTCCTCCTCCTGCACTGTTTGAAGTGAAAGTACACCCAGTCAGTTCAACATTAGTATCTTTTATAACCATAGCGCCTCCACCTTCCAGAACTTTAAGAATTCCAGAAAAGTTTCCACCACTACTTTTAGCGGTTTTATTACTATTAAAAATACAATTTTTTAAGACAGCTTTATTTGCATTTTGTATCAACACACCTCCACCAGCATTCTTATAATACCCTGTGTCTGTTGCAGAATTATTACTTACTTCTGTGTTTTCCATATAGAAATAATATCCACCAGAAAAAATACCTGCAGCCCTTTGAGCTTTATTGGAAGTAATTTTTGAATCATATATTTCCAGTCTTCCGTCAGAATAAACTCCAGACCCCATATGGGCACCTGTATTATTACTAATCTCAGATGATTTAATTATTATGGAAGTTCTTCCACAACCTCGAATTGCACCCCCCCATGCTGAATCACTATATACTCTGTTACCGGTAAAAATGCAGTTTTCAAAGAGACCATTTCCAGAGTCAATATGAACAATTCCATCAGAATTCTGTTTAAAATCATTCACCTTACAATTTTTCATTTTTAAAGAACCGCTTTCTACCTTAACAGCCTTTCCCACGGTCCCGCTTATAGCAGAAGTATTAGACAAATTAAGATTTTCAAGAGAAAGTGTAGAATTAATGACTTTGAAAGTCTGTATATCATAGGTTGATGACAACTTTATATATCCTTCACTATTTAATTTTCCAGGTTCATTACAGATAGTCAAATTCTTTATATTTTCAATAACAAAACCTGAAGAAATTGTTAAATTATTTGATATAAAAATTCTGTAACTATCACAACTTTGTGCTTCTGTAATGGCATTACTTAACTCATTTGCATTACTTACAATAGAATGGTTACCGTAATAAACTGTTGTACCAGACTTATATTCAGCTCCATTGTATACCGCAGTTATAAAAATATCGTAAAAATCATCTGCAAGATTTTCTGGAAAACTAAATTGAAAACTATCATACACCAGCTGCCGCACACCACCTTTAAATACTTCAATCTTCATTGATTCTGGATTTACATAAACCTCGCCAATTTTGCAGGATGCCGTAAATGTATTATTATATTCTTTTTTTCCAAAATATTTTCCATGTTCAAATTCCAGAGAATCATAAACACCTATCTGAACGCTTCCTGTATGAATACATAGAGCTGCTTCATTCTGTTTTTCACTAGCCCAGCCCAAGTTGTAACCATCATCACTTGTAAAGATTATTGAAGGACTACCGGCAGGACAATGATAAGTAAAGTTTTTTGTAAAACAAAAAGCCGGAGAAAGATAATGAATACTGCCATTATATTTGATTCCAATTCGGGAATCCTTACTGAAAGTATCTGAAAAGCAAATTGTAGAGTCTTCTTCAGTTAAACTTATGTTATCACTTTTCTTCTCACTTTCAGAAACCTTAATATAGTTAGTTTGAGCAATAATTTTTCCTTCAAAATGTAAGGGGGATTTTTTAAAAGCCACCGCTCCTCCAAAAGTATTTGCCGTAGTTCCCCCGGAAAGTGATACAGATGGTCTGTCTATATAATTCCCATCAAATGTACAATTTTTCAATTTAACAGATACCTGGGACATTCCACCCAGAGCACCACCGCAGTTTTTTGCATGATTGTTTTTAAAAGTACATCCGTCAAATTTTACAGGAGCACCTACATAAACTGCACCACCTGTTCCATGATCATAATCTACGGCTTCATTAGGGGAATTAGCCCAGTTTTCTTCAAAGAGACAGTCAGTAAAATTTGATTCCTGTGTTGAAGAATTATATTGAGTTATGTAAACGGCCCCTCCATTTCCCCAGCCAGAAGGATTTACAGTATTCTTTTTAAAGGTACAGTCACTTGCTTCAATTACTCCCTTAACATACACAGCACCTGCCGAAGTACAGGCACTTGTATTTTCTTCAAAAAGACAGTCATTCATTGTAAGCACGGCACCATCACAATAAATTACAGAACCTTCCTTATCTCCATTTGGTGTGTTAAAATTTTTTAAAGTCAGATTTCCTAAAGTAAGCGAGCTCGTGGCCAGATTTTTTCCGTAAAACAAAAGGGCCTTTTTTCCTGTATTTTCACTGGAATCAATTCCATCTTTTTCCGTATCATCATTTAAACCATAGATCTCAAGTTTCAAATCAACAGAATTATCAGATTTTCCTGCCAGAGCAGATTCTTCATGGCTCAACATTCCATCAATATAAATAGAATAAGTTGTCTCACCATCGTTTATTGAATTAATTCGTTCAACTGCGGCCTTAAGACTTGCAAAAGGTTGTGCCCAGGTTCCAGGAGTTTCAGGAGCATCTGATGCATCTCTCAAAAGAGAACCACCGCTGCCTTTAACATAGAGCTGGGTTCTTAAATAAGTATCTACGATGGAATTTGTAAAAGTCAGATAATTTTTATTGTCTGAAGCTTTTTGTATGTAGATTTCTCCGCTGTCTATGAGAGTGTCCGTACTAACATTTGACCTTACATTTAAGGTCTGATGAATTGAAAAGAGATATTCCTCACCTGTCGAACCACCATAAAACTTAAAAGTACAATTATAATCTCCTGGCACTACACCTGAAAAATCCAGACTTTTATTTTCCACAGTGGCATCGTCATAAAAAATCAATTTATCAACAGGTGTTACTTCAGAAGGCAAACCAACTACAGCAACTTTTTTTATAGTACTTGTAGAATTTTTATAAGGAATTTTAATATAACCTTTTCCCTGGTTCTGGTCCTTAATGTAATAAAGTTTTAAGGTATAACCGTAATTACCGTTTTTTCTTACAGTAATGCGCTCACCTTCTTTTGATTTAAAAATATCTTTATCAGTAATATTATCACATCCAAGAGCACTCAGCTCATAGGTTTTTCCAGCCTCCAGTTCAAAGGTATAGCAGCCGCTTGAATCTGGACTGCCACTTTCCGGATATATAAGTTCACTGCCTCCAGCTTCTTTTGCAGTAAGTGTAAATTTAACGGTATTAAGTGAAACTGATGGAACTACAGAGCGGGAAGAAGTAAAATCTTCCGTAGAAAGTCTTACATTTAAATAAACTTTTCCATTATCTTCCTGAGGCCATTGAGGACAGGCAAAAAAGAATATTGAAGTAAATAAAAGAATACTTATAAAAATAAACTGATTTCTTTTTTTCATATACTCTCCCGATTATTCACTAACCTTCAGAACTAATTCTGTACTATAAGTCATCTGGTCATATTCAAAAGTAATGTACAGGGTATAAATTCCAGGATAAATTGTTTCTTTAGGATTGGAACTTGCAATTTTTATCGAAGTTCCGGATGAAGTATTAATACACACATCATCTACATAGAGGGCCATGCTTATATCTGCAGAAATAGATTTTTCATCACTGTCAAAAAGAGCCGCTGACACAGTAGAGGAAATGCTTGTTTCATATATTTCAGAACCAGTAATCTGAGTCACACCAGAAAGTACTACTTTATAGCCGCTTAATCCGGAAGTTCCTAAAATGATTCCAGGTTTTCTTGCAATACCGTAACCGTCTTCCGGGGAAAGGAAGAAGCCCGGCTTTTTCAGGGTATACAATTCCAGAGTGTTGTCACTTAAATGCACTGAATCATTTGCAGGGGAGATAATTATCTGTCCGGTGCTAAGGTTTGATATGTAATTAATATCTGTAAAATCTGTACCTGTTTTTGAAATCACATAAATCTTTGACGTGTCATTTTCCAGAGTGATAATGGCATTTCTTGATTCAAAGGCTGCAGAATGTGTAGAACCGCTTAAATAGATCGACACACCTGCCTGAATACTTATGTCACAGAGTTCAAGGTCAACTGCATACAGGGAACCAGATTTCATTGTCAGTGAATAATTATTTGCATCAGGAGACTTTATGCCGTACAGCCCCATGCCGTTAATGGAAAAACTATTAAAGATGCCAGTATTGTTGATGACATAATCTGAATCCAGAATTAAATCAGACAAAAGAATTACGGTTACGTTTTCAAGGCCTGCAGCCCTTGCAGATGTCAGCACATCATTTATATTATTGTATGGAGCAAGCTTACTGCCATCCATATCATCTCCAGAGTAATCCTTGTTATAATAAAAAGCACCGCTTACAAGAGGATTTGCATAAGCTGAAGAAGAGTCCACAAAACCTGATTTATGTGACCAGCTTTCAACAGACCAGTTTCCTGCCGCAAGAGTAATTTCAGCCTTGCCCTTACTGTGTCCGCTTCTGATCAAAACTCCTGAAGAATTCCTTACTTCATAATAAACATACGCATCTGGATTATCTGAAGGGGCATCAAAGGAAAGTGTAAAGTAACCGCTTTCATCAACTTCATAAAGCTCACCGTCCACTACATTACTTACAGGAGGCGAAAGTTTTCTGGATTTTGCAGAAGCCTTTGCCTGAGCAGAAAGCCCCGCTTTATCTTTAATAATAATTTCAAAAGGAATTTCACTTTCACTGAGTTCCTGATCAGTTACAAAGTAAAGGGCCCTGGCAGAATTCTGCCCCGCAAAAGTATTACCGCTTCCCGTTGTTTTATAACTTGTTCCAGAAGTAAAAAACTTAGTAGAATCCAGCCCAGTATCAGACACAGAAGGACTGCTTCCTAATTCAACAGGATATGTTTTTCCATTAATGATAATGGAAGAAATATCTTTGTGAATTGTGCTCATGTCAGGCATATTAAATGCAAGAACATAATATTCTGTACCGCTTTCATTATCAGTTTGAAGAATTGTAAGATTTCTTACGGCAGGTGGTTCACTATTGCATCGAAGCTTAAACTTGTATGGCTCGTAAGCAGTTGTGTCACTTCCGTGAACAGACATATAGTAGGTAATCGTTCCGCTTAAATCACCGCCGCATTCCAGATTTTCAAGGCAATCTTCTTTCAAGGTAAGTTCAATTAAACTAGGGTCCTGGGCATTCTGAAAGATTGTGTAATAGGAAGTTGCCCAGGCTGAATTATCTTCCGGTTCAAAATAAGCATTAAGAGTTTTTCTGGTAGGATTTCTGAGATAAAACCTGAGGATTTTTTCCTGTCCGGAAGGTATGCAGATATAGCCTTCATTATCCACAGGATAAGTCCCCTCAAGATCAAGAAGTTCTATATTTGCGTTTTCTGTATAATCCTTAAAAAATTTTTTTATTCCTTTATTAAAATTGTTAGTAAAATAATCGCAGGAAATCATAAAAAAAAGACAAGGAATAAATCCTATGAGAAAACATTTCGTTTTCATAATAACTTTCTCCATTCTACTTTTAGAACTGCCAGCCAATACTTAATGTTGGAATCACTGCTCCATAAAACAACTCACTGCCTAAACCAACCTGAAAATCGAGTCCAATATCCATATATAGTCTGTTTGTAAAATACCACTGAAAACTTCCACCCAGGTCAAGACCAGGAATAAAGGAACTAAAACTGTCACTATTAATATTGTGTGGGAAATGGAAGCGATAGTCAATAAAATTTACATGACCAAAGCCTACACGGGCTTCAAGGGTTGCCATATGTCTTCTTTTATCTGGATCATCAGGATGAGCATAAAGGGGTTTCTGGAAAACCACACTTCCAAAAAAGTTCAGCAAATTGCCGTCAAGACTGTAATCATCACAGATATAAAACATTCTGGTGTAATAGGCGCTGAGACCAATTCCCAGATAACCCCACAAATGCTTTACAAACATAAAGTTTACTTTTCCATGAACGCTTAAAGGAAAAATTCGTGAATCAAAATAATCCGGGATTGTCTGATCAAAAAGTACAACCGGGAAGGCATAACCGCCGCTCACATCCAGATCCACAGCTTTTTTAAATTTTATTGTAAGTTCATTTCTTGAATTTTTTTCACTTTCCAGACCAGAGGCATCTCTTGCAACAAGATTGTAAGTACCAGGGTCAATTGTACGGAGATTAAAAGTAAGATTTACTTTCTGATTGTTATCATCGTGTTCAATATCCACAGGTTTTGTTTCATAATCAGAACGGCCTGACTGATTGATAAGGACGTACTGAGTATAATTCACGTCATTTTCATCTTCCTGTAAATCAAAAAGATTTTTTCCAGAAATGTTGATTACACCATCATTTAATTCATCAAGATAAATTACATTTCCAAAATAAAGCTGAACTCCCAGACTTCTGACTTCAGGCTTAAAGGCTTTGTAAACATTAAACTCCGTCCAGTCAGATTCTACACTTGGAATTCCAAAAAGGTCATAAGTAATTATTTTGTAACGATAGTGACCAGGATACAAAAATGGTTTTATCTGAACCTGACTTTCATTTCCCTCTGTCTCAAGCCGCCTTACTTCACTCCACTCGTCTTTTGGAGTGTTATATTCTTCTATAATAACATCATAACGGTAAACCCAGGACGGATCCTTTTCATCCCATTCCAGAAGCTGCCATTCTTCTTCTGCACCTTCTACAGCTTCGTCTTCTTCATTTTCAACATAGGTTTGAAGGGCAACAGTTTTCTTCTTTTTCTTTGATTTAGCAAAAGAAGGCATTGCAAGAAGAAAGATAAAAAAAACTGACATAAGAATTTTGAAACTTTTACTTAGTGCTGAATGCATTCTTTGCCCCCTTACCTTTAGACTTTTCTGGTTTTGGAACTGCAGTACGGAACGAACTTTCCGCTTTTTTTCCTTCCTGAAGAACTGTGTCCAGCTTACCGTCACCGTCTGTATCAATAAGGTTCCGCGCTTCTACAATAAACCACCAGGTTCCTTCATAAAGCTTATCCTTATCGCTCTTACTCTTCTGGGCATTAATAACTTCAAGCCACATAAGGTCCAGAGAGTTTGTATTTGTTGTAGTTGTATAAAGAACTTTATCCGTTCTATTTTGAATCTGAACAACGTATTCTGTTGCGTACTGAACTTTATCCCAGCTCAGGTGAATTGAACGAGGATTTGAAAGATTCTGCAAATATTCTGCATCAAGAATTTCCGGGCTTGCCTGAAGATTCTGTGCAGCAGGAAGCGGTTCAACTGGAGTAAGAATAAAGCGTCCTACTTTTGAAGGATCACTGTTTGAAATATCCACCCCATCCATTGTTTCTGCAAAAACAATAATTTCGAATTCACCACCATCAGTTAAATCCGGATTATCAATCTTTACAGTTCTGTCTGCAACAAGGCGGCCTGTTCCCGGTACTTCAGGATCTTCAGGAATTTTGAGGACTTCCGTACGCTGATTATTCTTTTCAACTCTATAGAGAACAATCTGAGCCTTTCTTACTTCATCAACTGCATTCCACTGAATTGTAATTTTATTCCGGGCAGCAGTTGCACCATCAATAACTGCATTTTTTTCAGGAAGAATAATATCAACCGGCTTAAGTTTTACCAAAGTAAATACACGTTCATTAATATAACCAGTACGGCGGCTTACAATTCCAGGAATTGCGTTACCCCTGGCCTGAATTTCAATTCTATAATTTTCTTTATCAACAAAGCCCTGGCCCCAGTACATATCAAGGTTGAGTTTTGTATCATAAACATTGTCTGTATAAAGAAGTTCCCCTGTTGAAATGCGGTAAATTTCTACTCTATAGAAATCCGCATCATCTACAGGAGTCCAGTTAAAGGTGAAAGGTTTATTGTCCCTGACAATCGCTTTGTCTTCCAGATCAATAAGATTACTTCTTGCAAGATTGCCCACAACTGTAAAATGTTTAGCCGGTGTATCCAGAACCATTCCATCAGTTTTAGAAACAGAATGAAGTCTCCAGTAATAATCTCCAGACGACAGATTAACGCCGGAATAATTATATTCATCAGCAGCTGTAACAAATACCTTGTCATTAAACTGACTGTCTCGTGCAATTTCCAGAGTACTTTCAAATCCAGCAGGAAGATTTTTTCTCCATGTAAAACGCAGGTCCATTACAAGGTTTTCACTAACCATGTAGTCCTGAGCAGGTTCAATTGTGCGCTGTTCCGGATTTCCAATCATTGCATAGAATGTATGAACATCTGAACGAGGAGATTGATTACCTTCAAAATCCACAAAACTTACACCCCAGTACCAGTTTCCTTCCTTCAAAACAGAAGAGGCTTTTACAGAAACATAGTTGTTGGCAGTTTCTGCAGTAAATACAGGATTTGTAAGACTTGGATTATCAGCAATCAGAAGTTTATAGTTCGAAGCTTCCTCATCCATTTTCCATGAAAAGGAAGTGTTCTTTGCATGACTTTCAATGTTAACTACAGAATCCTGGGCCGGTAAAAAAAGCACAGGACTTGTGAGGCTGGATTTTTTTTCTACCCGGAAAGAATTGACCTGAGAAGGTGCGGCAAAACCTTCACCGTTTACTGCAAAAAATGGAGTGACCTGCCAGTAGTAAAAACCTTCATTTAAAGTAGAAATTACGCTGGAAGGTGAACTTACTCTCTGGGTAATTACCGGACTGGACATATCCTGACTTTTAGAAACCAGGAGTCTGTAACTCTGAGCACCTGCAACTTCAGACCAGGTAAAGCGAACGGCAGGATTACGGCTTCTATATGAGTAAGAATAATCTTCTACAGGTGTAATAAGATTTGGTGACAGTCCCTGAATGATTTGTATTTTACTTGCAACAGAATAATCATCATCCCTTATTACATCAGGACTTTCCATGTCTGCCACTCGAAGTCTCCAGTAATAACTTCCTTCACCAAGAGAAATATCCTGTCTTGAAACAGAACTTACATCTTCAGAAGAAATCATAATGGAAAACTTTTTATCCTTTGCAATTTCCAGTAAAAGTTTTTTTCCATAAGGAATATTTGAAGTCTGCCATTCAAAACGGGCATCATAATTTCCCTGAGTGTGATAGACAACTTTTTCATTTGGTTTTGGTGAAGTAACAGCAAGCAGAGGGAGAGTTAACTGATTCTCAGAAACTTCAATAGTATCACCTTCCCTGAGGGATTTATTGTCGCCGGAAAGATTGAATACCCTGGCATCTCCCTTAAAGACCTGAACCTGAAAACTGTCATCATCTTTGTTACCTTTTGCAGTAACCGATGAACCGGAATTTACATTCATGTATGAAGAGCCGTATGTAAGAACAAAGCCTGCACTCTCTTCAGAAGCATCTACGCTGGCCTGACCTTCCATCAAATCAGCTCCGGCACCTTTTTCTTCATCAAGAAAAATCTGAGCCATGGTACTTTCCATAAGAACCATTTGAGTACCGTCATTAAATTTTACAGTTGCTTCAGACTGCTCTGCTGTATGGATTGTATCTCCATTGTAAAGATAAGAATTCTGTTTGAGCCGGTCCCAGATACTGCGGTTTAACAGACGACGCTGGGCGGTTTTATACTTAAATGAAATGGTAGCAATTGGTTCTTCATTCAAGTTGCTGAGAGTTTTAGTAAAGTTGTTTACAAAAAAAACTGAAGAGGCGGCTACAGCGATTACACAGATTATAATTGCAATCCAGAACGGAGCAGCCAGATCATTGCTTAACTTGGATTTTGTTTTCTTCTTCATTCAGATTAACCTTTTCAAAATCAGGAATTGGAATGCCCAGCATTGTACGCACTTCGTTAAGAGTTCTTGGACCAGTAGGGCCAACAGCTTTTTTACAGGCTTCATCCAAAACAAAATCTTTATTTCCTGCCTTAAAGAATTTCTCCAGATCAAAGTGAGGCATATTAACAACACCGTAGAAGTGCTGAGCCCCCTTACCTTTTACTTCAAATTCTACAGGAATTCTTTCAACAATAATTTCGTTTTCATAGTTGTCCTGAGGAATTCTAAAGCCGTTTTCGTCACAGCGAATATAATCCTTTTTGATAAGGTCATAAGTGTCCTGGGTAATGAGGATGTCAGTACCACATGGCTTATTTGAACTTTCTGTTCTACTGGCAAAGTTTACTGCATCTCCAATAGCGGTGTATTCCATCTTGTCCTGACCGCCCATAATTCCTGCAGTAGCACGGCCTGTATTCAAACCACAGCCGATTCTAATATGAGGCTTGTACTGTGCCCTTGGTTCTCTTTCATGGAGTCTGGTAAATTCTTCAGCATCCTTGTTGTATTTCATCAGGGCATAGCGCATGGCAATTGTTCCACGAATTGCGGAAACTGCATCTGACTGAACAATTTTTCTGTGCTTTTCAGCGAGGATTTTTTTATCAGGATTTGAATCCGGAAGATTTTCAAAATCCAGACTTTCATCACGAAGAATTCCCCAGACTGCCATAATTGCATCACCTTCGAACTTGTCTACGTTACCGCCGCTGAGAGAAATACACTCTACCATACGGCCCATATAGTCATTCAAAAAGGCGATAATTTCTTTTGGAGAATCATTTCCAAATTTATTTTTGAACCCGTCAGAAATTGCAGTAAATCCGCGGATGTCTGAGAAGAAGATTGTAATATCCTTCAAGTGAGGTTCAAAATCAATTTCTTTACGGGCAATGGCTTTTGCAACTCCACGGTTTGTAAATTTCGCAAAAGTGTTCAGGAAGCCCTGCTCATCTTTTGTAGACTGATTAAGTACACCAATTTCGTCCCAGCGTTTTGTTTTCAGGGAAGAAATAAGTTCTGTTTCAAAATTACCCTGCTGAATTTCGTCTGCAGCAGCTGTAAGTTTTCTGAGGTGAAGGGAAATTGCATAACGTGAAAAGAAAAGAATTAAAATGATAGAAATAAAGAATACAATTGCTGTTATCAGAATATTATTGTGTCGTGTATCCCTTACCCCTTCAAGAATTGTATCCAGCTGAACAGTTGTAAGGACTACAATATCTGCAACAGAAATCTTTTCGTAAGCACCAAAAAAATCCACATCAAGTCCGTTTTCATCTTTTACGGTAAAAGGAACCTGGCGGCTGTCTTCACTGTTTTCGTTATTTTCCCGAACCTTTTTTACAAGAGGATAATTTCTGAAACTTTCTCCTGCCAGAATTTTTTCACTGTCAGGGTGAACCAGAAGTTCATCAGAGTCATTGATTACAAATGTAGTATTTCCTGAACCACTTCCTAAAATATCACCTAAGGTTAAACTACTGAAAAGGATAATGCAGGACTGATCACGGCCGTTTTCCTTCCAGGGATAAAACATTGCAATTGTAGGGACTGTAATAAAAGGGGATGCATTAACCGCAACTGTTTCTCCATTGCAGGACCTGTTAAGCACATCCTGGTTCATGGTAAGAAAATAATCCATAGCAGTAACATCAATTTCATTGGAAATAAAAAACTGATTATTAATAATTTTGTCGTCTGCAGGATTTGGATTTACAATACTGTCAGAAGAAATTACATAAATTGCAGCGATATCCTGGTTTCTTTCAAGAAAGACTGTTGCGGCCTGACGGGCACTGGCAGAATGACGGCCACCACTCATTACATTGATTAAATCCAGCAGCTGAAATACATTTGCACGAATTGTGGAAAGTTTATCTTCCACTGTTGAAGCTGCCTTTGAATTTAAAGACAAATTACTATCCTGAGCTGTAACCTGAACGTCACGTCCCATGAGTTCACTTGAAAAATAAGTCAACGTGCCAAGGGATAACAAAACAACGAGCCCAATAATAATGGCCAGTTTTACACCGATTGGAAACTTTACTCTCATACTCTCACATACTTTTTTTTAGCAGAAATTTATTAACTTAGAGTTAAAACCCTCTATATGACATATAACACAATTTTTATAAAAAACAAATCTCCAGAACCTCAAATTCCGGAAATTTGCATAATTATATTAAAATTTTCGGTTGATGTGAGAGAAAACTTGATTATTTAAGAGTAAGTATTACATCCCGTATAGTAAGAGATGAAGGGGTGCGGCCATCTCCCTCAGGGCTGAATATTTTTATAATCATTTTTGAAAGATTTAAGCTTTTATTAGCCGTCCACTGAATTGTAATATCACATGCATCTCCAGGAGGATAAGTACATGCATTCTCCCAGTTATTTTCGGTAACCTTATCTCCGGAAGTATCATAAAGTTCAAAACAGTGACACTTATAGTTTTCACCTAATGCAGGGCGGGTAAATTTTAATGTTAAAGTCTGCCCCTGGGTGATTTGAGTTTTTGCTGAATCTGTCAGAGAACAGGTCAAATCATATCCATCCACCTCCATCTGAATATAATCAACACAAAAAATTTCTTTTCCTCCGTTATAGGTGATACGGCCTCCGTCGGAAGTACCATTTAATTCTGCACTGTAATTCCTTCCATTATATACATCAGCTAAAACCTCATCAAAAAATCCCAGCTGCTCTCCGTCTTTTTTAAAGAAAGTATTACAGTCCCAGAGGAAAGGAACGTAATTATAAGTGTCGCTGTTGTCCAGAATATTGGTTATCCAGTTTTCATAACCGTCTTTTTTATTAGTTTGAGAAGTACCGTCATCTTTTTTTGGGGCACCATATTCACCAATCATTACACCATAACCGGCATCAGTAAACTTCTTCATTTTGTACAGAAGGGCATTCTGAGTTTCCACATCTTCTTCTGTTCCCCAGTAGCCTGAATAACCCCAGCTATTATTTTGTTTTTCTGCAAGAGCATAGATAGCAGGAGCATAATAATGAACTGAAATAAAAAGTTTTTGAGTTCCAGAATTTGCAGAATCTACCGGCATTTTATACAGAGCGGAACAGGTACTTTCTATGTCTGTATCATAACCTGCAATTAAAAGAAATCGATCTGTATTTTTACCACCGGTTGAACGAATCCAGTCTACAAAGTGCTGATTTATCTGAAGGATTTTTTTATAGCACTGTTCTTTTGTAAAGCTGCCTTCCTCAGAATAATGAGCCACTGCAGGATTAAGCCGTTTGTCCACATCACAGTCAATTTTATCATTTAAGCGGTGCCCTAATTCTTCATTGGCACTTTCAAATATAAGGGTATGTGGATAGTTTTTAAAATAAGTTCCTACCTGCATCCAGATTGATTTGTAAATTTTCCAGGCAAGATTTTCATTATGGCTGAAAAGTCCCCACCACTGACGATCCCAGTGATCATTTATCATTACAATAAGTCCGGAATCCAGAGCCATATTTACAATCTGTCCCACCCGATTCATAAAGCTTTCATTTATTATAAAATCACCACGGCTCCAGTCCATTGTATTTGTCCAGGCAACAGGAATGCGCACACAGTCAAATCCGGCCGCTTTCATTGCCTCAAACATTTCTTTTGTTGTTACAGGCTGCCCCCAGGCCTTTTCATAAATGG